>JAEEGL011532544.1_pt1 | contig 21566 bp, 14 predicted proteins | sample 9134231 | NCBI WGS metagenome assembly JAEEGL01 (sample SAMN16246548, study PRJNA631951) | gut metagenome | biome: gut microbiome; feature: rumen; material: fiber-attached | host: Bos | place: Iran: Karaj | collected 2018-10
CGGACAAAAAAATCGCATCCATACAGGCAAAAATAAACAAAAGGCCAAGGAAAAAACTCAATTATAGCAATCCTAAGGAAGAGTTTTACAAACATTATTTATAAATTTGCACACAACTTGCACTTGCTGGTTGACTCTGCAGATAGTTCTTGAATATAAAAAAATGCTGCCCGTTTGGAAAAAAATAGCAAAAAAATAAAGCATTTTTTTAATTTTCATTTACCTTTGCAATTTGAATCCATCTCTTTCTCAAGAGACGGACAAGAAGACGTATATTTAATTGCCATCTGCGGCAAGGCACTCGGTAAGCGGTCATCAGACTTCTTTCTGCTATCAGACTACTATATAATACATATATAATAAGGTAATAATTTAAAAACATTCATTCATATTTTTACTTATACGTTTATGAGAAATTTCATCAAGAAGATGATCATGATGGCCGTGGTGGCACTCGCCATGCTCTTTGGCTTCACCGCTCCGGCAGTGGCACAGAAGAGCAAACTCTCGCCAGCCACCCGCATGATTATTGCCGACCGCGATGGCAAGATCTCCATTGAGAAAGCCAATGCTTTCGCAAAGGGACATCAGCCCACGAAGACACAGACACTCTCCGTCAATGGAAAGACAGAGAAGTTTAGTATTCCAGAAGCGTTCAATGGTTCCATGCCGTTTGTGGAGCCTTTCACCGTCGATGGTGTGAAGATGGCGCAGTGTTGGATAAAAATGACTGACAACAACTACAGTGCCATCGAGGCTCTTGGCGTGAAGATTCAGGCTAAGTTCGATGGTCTTGTGACCGCCAATATCCCTGTGAGTGCACTGGAGAAAGTGGCTGCACTCAAGAATGTGCAGAAGGTTTCTGTGGCAAATAAAGTGGAGAAATACACTTACTACGGACGTGAGGCCACCAACGTGGATGACGTCCTCAACTTCACTGCAGACGCCCAGGCTGCCGGTTTGTTGCAGGCCTACGACGGAACGGGTGTGGTAATCGGCATCATCGATACTGGTATCCAGTTCAATCATCAGATGTTCAAGGATGAAAATGGTAACACCCGTATCAAGAAAGCCATCGTCTATGATACCGATGCAGAAGAATTGGTGGAGTATGACACCCAGAGTGCCATAGAGGCTCTCACCTATGACACCAACTCCTCTTATCACGGCTCCCATACATCGAGCATCGCCGGTGGTTCCAATTTTACTTTCAACGGCTATTATTATAACAACTCCACTAGCAGTTATGTCAATGGAAGCCGCGTCTATGGCGGTATGGCTCCCAAGGCCGACCTCGTGCTCTGCGGTTTGGCAGGAGAGTTGTCTGATGCCAACATTGGAGCCTGTGTTCAGAAAATCAGTCAGTATGCCGATCAGGTGGGCAAGCCTTGTGTCATTAGTATCAGTCTTGGTTCACAGGCCGGTCCTCATGATGGAACAGGAAACCTGAGTGATGTTTTTGCTCAATATATGTCAGGTCCGGGCAAGGTGATTGTGAAGGCCGCCGGCAACGACGGTGACGAAGACATCTACCTCTACAAGTCCGCCACCAAGGCCAATCCCGCCATGTCAGTGCTCAATCTCACCTATTATGATGGTTATACATCAGGTAGTTATACCCTCAACAATTATTTCCTCTACGGACAGGATCTCGTATATGCCCGCACTCCCGGTGTGGATTTGGCAGCCAAATTCTATGTTATAGACACCAGCACGAATACGATTGTATGGGTATCGGATGAGATGACAAGTGATACACAATGGAGTGTTAACAGCGACGAAACGGATCCAGATGCCACCTACAGTTCCGATCTGGCTCAGTATTTCAGTTCAGCCTCGGATAATGGTGGTTATCTTTGCGCTTTCTTTGACACCGATCCGGAAACAGGAAAGAAGTATATTTACACCAATGTGTTCTATCTTGCTGCAGAGGATTACACACAGAGTGGAACTACAATTACGGGTAAATACAAGATAGGTGTCAGTTATTACCCCAAGAACAATGGTGTGACCGTTGACTTGGATGGTTGGGGATTGAATTACACATATTTTGAAGGTGCTACGGCCACCTACAACGGCAGTACTTATACGTTTGTGGCAGGTAACAACCTCTGCTCTATCTCCGATGATGGTACCTTCCCCACCGTTATCCCCATCGGTTCTTATTGCTCGATGAAGAGTTGGGCTGCTTCCAACGGCAGTGGATACGCCATTAATGGTACTTTGAGTGACATCGCTTCTTCTTCGGGTTATCAGGCAGAAGGTTCAGGTCCGCTTGGCACCAAACTTCCCTGGATTACTGCTCCTGGACAGATGATTGTCGCTGCATACAACAGTGGCTGGGTGGCCAACAACTCCACTTCTACATATCTGCTCTATCAGTATGACTCCACCAATCCGCTGGGTGTGGCTTCTGGTACTTCGATGGCTTCACCTTGTGCTGGCGGTATTGTTGCCCTCTGGCTGCAGGTGGATCCAACCTTAACCCTTCAGGATGTCAAGACCCTCATGCAGGAAACTGCCATCAAAGATTCTTACGTTACTGGCACCAATGCAACGCAATTTGGCAATGGCAAGATAGATGCTCTCGCAGGTATTCAGGCGCTTCTGCCCGACGGTCCGAGAATCGGTGCCACACCTCAGACGGTGACGATGTCTACAACTGTAGGCAATAGCGCAACGAAGACAGTCTCTGTACGTGGTGCCAACCTCACCACACGGGTTAATTTCACGCTTAGTGATGCTAATGGAGTATTTAGTATAGACAAACAATATGTGACAAGAGACAAGGCTCAGTCAACAGAGGGTGCTGAGTTCACCATCACCTTTACTCCCACCGTGGAGGGTACTTACACCGCGACTGTCACTTTGTCCAGCACAGGAGCAGAGGATGTGATTGTCACTATCAACGGCGAGGCAACAGAGGCAGGAGGCACCGCTTCCGATGCTTATCTCAATATCGCTAAGTATGCGACTATTGATGAGGCAGGATGGAATACGTCCCTTGTCAACAAATTGTATGATTACAAAGAGTATGAGACTGATGAGTGTGCATGGCTCACACTGCCGGCCTATAGTGCTGTGGTTGGAGCAAAATATTCAAAAACAAGTAGTAATTTTGGTAGTGGAAACCCACAAAAGTGGATGGCGACAGGTGTTTCAAATTCTAATCAAATTGGAAACACCACCTGGAATACCACTGATGTGCTTCTTGGAAGCAGCAATTACTTTACTTCCACTACAGCCCGTGCAGTCGGAACTAATAGTAATAGTAGCACCTCAGAAAAAACGGTTACTTTCTATGTGACCAACACTACGGCTGTCAAGCTCTATTGCAGTCAGCGCAGTACTTCAACGACATATCCTACAACATTATCTGTCTATGTATGCACTGAAAACAGTGATGGTACATTAAACGCAGCTTCATCTGCCACTGCAAGTACAAGCCGAACCCAGAGAGGAGCAGAAAGCATTTCAATTACAGGTTTGGATGAGACAAAAATTTACAAGGTTGTTGCAAGCCAAGCCCGTGGCTACCTCTATGAGATTGCCTTCAAGACCCCGCTGAAGAAGGGCGCCATCACAGCCGACCCGACATCACTCACCTTTGAGACATTTGTGGGAGAGTCCGTAACCAAGACCTTCCATGTGACAGGAACGAGCCTGAAAAACAAGCCCATTTCAGTCACCGTGACCAATGGCAGCAATGTCTATTCTGTAGATAAGAACAGCATCACCGCCACAGAGGCAGAGAATGGTGGTGTGGATGTTACCGTCACCTTCACTCCGACGACGGCAGATGAGAATATCACTGGAACCGTCACACTCAGTAGCCAAGGAGCAAAGGATGATGTCACCGTGGCCCTGAACGGTACGGCACGTGCCCGCTCACTGATTGCTGACCCGACGGAACTGACCTTCAAGTGTTTGAAGGGCCAAACAGATAGCAAGACCTTTGATGTCTTGGGTGAATACCTCAAGGAGGGTGTTTCCCTCACCTTGGCTGATGACAACGGCGTCTTCAGCATCGACAAGACGAGCCTCACCAAGGCTGAGGCAGAGGACGGAGCCTCTGTGACCGTTACCTTCTCGCCTACAGTAAACGGTGACTATACCGGTACGGTGACTCTTTCGAGTGATGGCGTGGAGGATGTCATCGTCTATCTGACAGCCACCTCTTATCCCGATTATTTCACGGTGAATATCTCGCAATATGGACTCACCACGCTATATGTGGACTTCCCGCTTGTGATTCCTTATGACACTTATGATCCCGACTTGCTTGGAGTTTGGTATGTCAACTCTGCAGATGGTAAGGAAGTGCGACTTGCTGAAGTGTTTGATTACATCCCCGCCAATACGGGTGTGATTGTTCAAGGCAATGAGGGCTCCTATGATTTCCCGCGCTACCAAGGCACGGTTGATCCTATTGAGGGTAATCTACTTTATGGATCATTGGAAAGAACAACACCAGACAATGCTCTGAAAGCAGCTAACGCCTCAAGCACGTCGATTGTGATGACACTCGGAATGGGCAAATCGATGGTGGGCTTCTACAAGTATACTGGAAAATATCTCAATGCCAACAAGGCATACCTTATCTATGACAAGGGAGAACAGAGCAACGTCAATTCACTGGCCATTGGTGGTATCGGCGGTGACTTCACCGGCATCAATGACATCAATGCCCGTTTCGACGAGGGTGCATGGTACACTCTCCAGGGTATACGCCTCAATGGCAAACCCTTGCAGCGCGGTGTCTATCTGCACAACGGCAAGGCCGTCGTGGTGAAATAAAAAAACCTCCCCCAGCCCCTCCAAAGGAGGGGAGGGGGGAAACCTCTCCTGGCCCCTCCAAAGGAGGGGAGAAGCCAATCCCATCTGGAGGGAAATAGGGGAAGGGGAGAATAGGGACAAATAGAAGAGTTAAAACCAAGAATAATGTATTGATATAAAAAATGAAAAGAGTTTATATCCAGCCAGAGACGGAAGTGGTCCGTCTCAACACCGCAAACGACTTGCTCATAGAGATGGACCCGGATGTATCCACCGACATGCAGTTGGACAACAAGGGCAACTTCGATGAAGAAGAAGCGGACGAATACGACAATTTCTTTGATGAATAACTAAAATCCAAAATAAATAATAATATGAGAAGATTCATATTCATGCTCATCCTCTCAGGGATGACGCTTGTGGGCTTTGCCCAAGAGACCAAATTAGGTGCAGGGGCTCAATTAGTTCTTGACAATTATAAAAATGGTACTTATAATTTGAAGAAAGAAGATTTATCCTTTGAGAAGGGGAAAACAATAACCCTTCAAAGTCAAAGTGATATAAATGATACTTCAAAAAAGACTGTTACCAAAGAATTTGTATTAGGAAAGAAAAACAATTCAACTATGGCTGTTCCTTATTCGGATTCGAAAGGAATAATGATGGTTGATGGATGGATACGCCTTTCCAAGAATGATTATGCAGAAATCGAGGCTTTGGGAGTTGAAATAACTGCTAAGTTTGATGGATTTGTAGCAGCCAAGATTCCTGTCGAAAATTTGGAAAAGTTGGCCAGTCTTACCAATGTGATTGAGATAGATGTGGCAAAAATGATGAATGTAAACACCAATAAAGCCCGTATTAAAACCAATGTTGATGATGTGATAGGGTTCACCAAGGATGCGCAAATGGCAGGTTTGCTGCAAGCATACGATGGAACAGGCGTTGTTCTCGGAGTTATAGATACAGGCATACAATTCAATCACCAAATGTTTAAGGATGAGAATGGTAACACCCGTATAAAAAAGGCTTATGTTTACAGCAATGGCCAATTGCGATCATACACAAGTGAATCTCAGATTAACAACCTTACCTATGACTATACTTCTGAAAATCATGGCACACACACAAGTAGTATAGCAGGTGGTTCAGATATCAAAGATGTAGCGTATTATGATGGTTCTTCTTTCTCCAGGGTAACTTTGGGTGGAATGGCTCCTGGCACCGACCTTGTCTTATGTGGATTGGCAGGACAACTTTATGACACATATATTGCTCAATGTATTCAGGGTATCACAGAATATGCGTCTTCTGTGAACAAACCATGTGTGATAAGTCTGAGTCTTGGTTCACAACAAGGTCCACATGATGGTACAGGTTATATGGCTGACGTTTGTCGTCAAAATACCGGAGAAGGTAAAATTATCCTTTTTTCCTCTTCTAATGATGCAGAAGAGGATATTTATGTGTCAAGTAATGCTTCTTCATCAAATCCTTTAAGATCTGTTTTTGACCTTATATCATTGGATGGGTATTCCGATGGTGATAATATTTATTATAATTATTTTTTGGATGGTACATGCTACACTTATGCCCGAACGGCCAATAAAGAGATTGCTGCTGTGGTCTATGTCATAGATACGAGCAACAATACCATTAAATGGGTTTCAAATCCTATAACGAGTACGACCACTATTAGGTCTACTACTTCAGGTAGTTCTGGTGGAACCTTTGGTTCATATTTCGGAAGTGCTACCAGTGGTGGTGGTACGATTACTCTGACCCGCTCAAAAGACAGTTACAGTAATAAGTATTATTTCAAAACATCAATTAGTTATTTGTCCACAAAGAGTGCAAGTACAAGTACAAGTACTGATGACGATGGTAATACTTATACAGTTCACACGGGAAATTATAAGATAGGATTGGCCTTCTATCCCACAAGCGGAAATTGTTATATCGATTCCTGGATCAATTCTTATGATGGTAATTACGTTTCAGCAACAGCCAAACTTAATGGAACAACCTATCAATTCATAGAGGGTAGCAATCTTAGCAGTGCAAGTAACGATTCCTATCTTCCAAATGTTATTCCTGTGGGTGCTTATACTGCAGGAGCAACTTGGTGCGCATCCGATGGCTATGGTTATAATGCATCCAGATATTATCCTGTTGATGAAGTTGCCTCTTTCTCAAGTTATCAAGCAGAAGGATTTGGACCTACAGAATCTAATATTCCATGGATATCAGCACCTGGTGTGTTTGTCCAAGCAGGTTACAATTATGGTTATTTCAGCAATTCTTCTTATGATGCAGAAAATGAGGCATACAATTATATTTATGAGTATGGAGATGGGGTAGCCAGTCCGATGGGTGTGTTGTCCGGAACATCAATGGCCACACCTTGTGCGGCAGGTATTGTGGCTTTGTGGCTTCAGGCAGACCCGACCCTGACTCCAGAGCGCGTTAAGGAGGTGATGAAAGAAACGGCTATACATGATAGTTATACAGATGCTAATTTCAGTAAAACCATCAATGGCTCAACCTACTCTTCTGCAGGAAAGGATCCCCGTTTTGGAAATGGCAAGATTGATGCTTTGGCTGGTATCCAGTACATCCTCGGTGTGAGTGGTGGACCTGCTATTTCAGTTGCTCCGGAATCGGTATCGATGACAGGTATTGTTGGTCAAACCTATACAGAGACCGTTACAGTGACAGGTATAAACTTGGAAGGCAATGTAAACGTTTCTGTCAATAATGAAGCCTTCTCTGTGAGTCCGGCCACTATTTCTGTGGATGATGCCACTGCCGGTGCAACCGTCACCATCACATGGACTCCGACTGCAGAGGGTACCACTACCGCCACACTTAAGTTTAGCAGTGACAATGCCGTTTCTGTGGAAGTGCCAATCACAGCCAAGGCAGAGGTACCGGAGATTATTGCCAAACCAGAGGAACTGACCTTTAACTGTATGGTGGGCGAGACTGCTACCCAGACTTTTGAAATACTGGCAGCCAATCTATTGGAAGATGTGACATTGACGCTCGAGGATGCTGATGGTGTGTTCAGTCTTGACAAGACCACTATCACCAAGGCAGATGCAGAGGAAATCGCAGAGGTAACAGTGACATTCACCCCGACAGTTGTGGGAAATTATACAGGAACCGTGACCGTTTCGAGTTCAGGAGCCGAGCCTGTTACCATTTCTTTGAGTGCTTCTACGCCGAGGTCTATTGACGTGACTATCTCATCATACGGTGTGAGTACGCTTTATCTCGACTACCCAGTGGCAATACCTAATGATCCCAACCTGCTCGCTGTATATTATGCATACCAGGTTTCTGAAAATGAGGTGAAACTTGCCCGTTTGCGTGGCTTCATTCCGGCAAATACTGGGGTGGTAGTGCAAGGCAACTCAGGCAAATACACGTTTATGGAAACCTCTGCTTCTGTACAGGAGCTCACACGTAAAAATTACCTGCATGGAACGGTGGCGAAAGGCGGTATCACTCCTGCTCAGGCTTTGGCTGATGCCCAAGCCAGTGCGAAAGCCATTGTGATGACACTCGGTTACAGTGATAAAAATGGAACATCCAATGGATATGTAGGATTCTATCGTTACACAGGCAAGAATCTGGCCGCTTATAAGGCATTCCTTATTTATGATCCTGATGAATTCAATGGCAGCAGTGTGAATGCGCTCTCCATCGGAGGTATGGGTGGTGAGTTCACAGGTATCCATGAGGTTGATGCCGCCCAGAACGGCGGTGCTTGGTACACCCCGCAGGGCATTCGTCTGAACGGAACCCCGAAGCAGCGTGGCCTGTATATCCGCGACGGTAAGACAGTGGTGGTGAAGTAATTATACAAGTTAGTTGAGTAGTTAAAGAAGTTAAGGGGTCATCAACTCACAATAATCTGTAGTAATGGCTTTACTTTTCAGCGAAGCGATAACTTCTTTAACTACTTTACTACTTGAAATAATAAAAAAATGATAAGAAAAATGGCATTGAGAATTTATGAGCAACCTATCACAGAATTGTGTTTGCTCAATACGCGTGAGTCTGTGATGATTGGAGCAGACCCTGATACAGGTATATCCATGCAACTTACCAATGAGCATCGTTGGGAGGAAGAACGGCTCGATGACGGACTGGATGACAGTCATTTCACCTACACCGCTCCCTCGTTGTGGGATGAGTGAGATTCAATTGAAGATTCTTGTTTTGGCCTTTGGCTGTTGGCTGTTGGCCTTTGGCAAGTGGGCCGAGCAGAGGATTCTTGCTTTGGCTTTTGGCCTTTGGCAATTGGCAAGCGGGCCGAGCGGAAGAATAAAATGGAGTTTCGCTCCATATTTTTCTAAGGAATTGAGGATGATAGGAAAAGTGGCGCATAACGCCGAGGAGAATTCCTATTATCCTCGATTCCTTGTTTTTTTAATTAATTTCAACACAGAGTAACAGAGGCACAGAGATGTGTATGCAGGAAAACAACCGAGTAGGAAATATCCTTTCTTCTATTCTCTGTGGTTCTTTTATCACTTCGATTTTCTTTTATTTTGAGTAATGGTAGCGTAAGGAAAAAACAAAAATATAAATTCGACCACTACTAATAGAATAGATCATGCGGTGCTCATTGGTGATACGTCGGCTCTATTTCCCATTTTCGCCTTTTAACGGCTCTGGTTTTCCCATTCCAGAAAACGGATGTAGTTGGATATCATTCAACAGATCGGTAATGCGCTTCATAATGCGCTTGTTTCCTGTCTTTAGCCAATAGTCACGATCCTCACGGGCTTGTTTAAGCAGAACTACTTCCATAAATCATCAATGGCAATAGGTTGGAAATTTCCCTCTTCTATTTCCTTTTCACCTTCACGTAGAATATCCACCATCGCTGGTGATGACATGATATACTCTGTCTCATCCATCGCACGTTTCTGGGCAGCCAGTCTCTTGATGGCTTTCAGAGCCTTCTTCATCATACCTTCATCCTCAGCAATAACACTTAATTCACGGAATAATTGTGCATTCAATTCTAATGTTGTCATGTTGTCTTTTTTATCTCCCTGGCAAATATAGAGATATTATTTGAATTAATCATCATTTTATTTAATTATTTGCGGAATTATTCTCATTGACTTCTCTCACCTCTTATCCCTCACCCCTGTTTTATCGATAAATCAGCGTGGTGAGGCGGTCGGGAGAGAAGAGGTCGGCAGCCACTTCTTGCATTTGCTCGGCGGTGACGCTGTCGATGCTGGCATAGAGCCGCTCCACATCGCGCTCCCATCCGTAGTGCAGGAAACTCTTGCCGAAACTCAGCGCAAAGCCCTCGCGGGCATCACAGGCGATGCCGATCTGACCCTTCAGTTGGCGCTTGGCGGCTGCAAGTTGGGATTCGGTGAGGGGATGGGATGCTGCCCGTGACAGTTCGCCCCGCACGAGGCGCAGGCAGCGGTCCACATGTTGGTGGTCGCACCCGAAATAGATGCTCCACGCTCCCGTGTCGCTGTAGTTGGCCATACTGCTCTCCACGGTATATACCAGTCCGCGCCGCTCGCGCAGCGCGATGTTGAGCCGCGCGTTCATCCCCGGACCTCCGAGGATATTGTTGAGCAGGTAGAGTGGGATGCGGTGCTCGCTGTGGATGCCATAGGCACGGCAGCCCACCATCACATGCGCCTGGTGTGTGCCGCGGTCGACCTCACGCGTGACAGGTACGTAGGGAGGCAGTGCAGCCCCCTCTGTATCAAGGTCGGGCAGCCGTGGCGTGGAGGCGGGAAAGTCGGAGGTGGCCCGCTCCAACAACCTTACGAGGCGGGTGCTGCTGATGTCGCCATAGGCAAAAAACACCATGTTCTCGGGTCTGTAGTGCATGCCGGTGAACCGCTTGGCGTCTTCGGTGGTCAGTTGGCGGATGCGCGCCGCCTCGCCGAGGATGTTGTGCCCCAGGGGGTGACCCGCAAAAATCATGTTGTCGAACTCGTCGTATATGAGTTCGGCAGGCGAGTCATTGTAACTCTCTATCTCGTCGGCGATGACCTCCGCCTCGCGGTCGATCTCCGCCTGTGGGTAAGTGCTGTGCAGCACGATGTCGGTCAGCAAGTCGACCGCGCGTGGCAGGTGGTCGCGCAGGATGGCGGAATAGTAGACCGTATCCTCCTTGTTGGTGAATGCGTTGAGGTCGCCACCCACGCGCTCCAGGCTGTTGATGATGTGACAGGCCCGTCTCCGTGAGGTCCCCTTGAAGGTAACATGCTCGCAGAAATGTGCCAGTCCCTCATCGCCCGGCGCCTCGTCGCGGCTGCCGGCATTGATGCCCAGTCCGCAGTACACCACGGGTGACGCGTCATGCCGGTGGATGACGCGGAGGCCGTTGCTCAATGTGAAGACGTGATAGTTCATCGGAACTGCAAAATTACGCATTTCTGTTGAGAGCGCCCGAATGCATTGTTGAAAAATCCATAAAAAGGCTTAATTTTTTGGGGATTTTGTGAAAAGTTGAATATAAAAGGGGAAAAATCGGGGGAAAAAATGTAATTTTGCCCAAATATATCATTCAAAACGTATATTTTGTATTGATTAGAGAATGAGGAGAATATTTTGTGTCTTAATGACTCTCATTACCTTTGTGGCAGCATGGGCAGCCCCTGTTGACCAGCAAACGGCCTTGAACAAGGCCAAGGCTTTCCTCTCAGAGAGGGGAAACGGCATGCGGTTGGCGGAAGCAAGTGTCCGGAAGGCTCCGAGAAAGTCGGCAGACAATGATGGGTCATATTATTATGTCTTCAATGCCGAAGACGGCAATGGTTTTGTTATTGTCGCCGGAACCGACTTGACAGAACCGATACTCGGTTTTTCCGAACAAGGCAGTTTTGAGCCCGACCGGATTCCAGAAGGTCTGAAGGCTCTGCTCAAGATGTATGAGGAGGCTGTGGAAGATCTGAGCGGGCAAGAGAGAGCCGATGAGCAGGTGCAGCGAAGAGAAGTGAGGAAAGTGATGGATCTCCCCAGACATTATGTCGCACCGTTCCTCACCAAGCATTGGTCCTTCAGGGAACCCTACAACAGCATGAACCCCGTAGTCAATGACACAGTTTGTCTGACGGGCTGTGCCACTGTGGCTTTGGCCGAGGTGATGGGGCATTATGAATGGCCGGAATACTTTCCGAAGATTTTGTCTTACACCACAGCAACGAACCAACTGAAGATGCCCATTCTGCCCAAGTACAAGATTGACTGGGAGAACATGCTGTCCAATTATACGCTGGAGACATACGACAGTTTGCAGGCTGCTGCTGTGGCCAAACTGATGCTGTATGTGGGATGTGGCTTGGCAAGCGATTTCGGCACACAGATTACCGGAGGTTACTCCGGAGGTGTCCCTAACGTGCTTCGCGGCTGCAGTTACAGATGTTCTGATTATACGCTGTATCTGTCGAAGACGCAAGATGAATGGGAGAGGATTCTCTTCGATGATGTCTCCAATGGCCGGCCGGTTATTGCGGCGGGATTTGCGCTGCAGGGAACATCGGGGCATCTGTTTGTGATTGACGGTTACGACATGGATGGATTGTGGCACATAGACTGGGGATGGGGTGGTGCCTCCAACGGCTTCTACAGGCTGAATAAACTTTCCCCATATCACAACATCAACGACTATACCTACATGAGGAACCTGAGGTTTGTCTACAATATCGAACCCAAGCGGGATGATTCTGCCACTACGCCAACTACCCAGAAACCTTATGATTGTCTGACCACGACCAGTCTGACTTTCGACGAGATGGACGATATCTACATCACACGTTCCAACCTTACTGGTGCCAAGCGGGTATTCAACCAAGGCTTGGGACTGGTGGATGACGATGGGCAGTTGGTGAGGGTGCTCGACAGCGAGACAGCGACATACAACTCCAAGGGGTCGCTGAAAAGACTGTGGAACATCACCGACCTCAGCGGTTACCGCAACGGGCACCTCAGGGCATACCCTGTCAGTCAGGTGGCCGACGGCGACGGCATCTGGCATTTCGATGAATGCAAGGCCGAGAATGCCTGCCTTGACATCAACATCACCGACGGTACATACACTCTCAGTGCCGTTCCGGCCCTGACTTATGACTCGCTGACGATTGATGGCAAACTCACTTACCCTGTCGGTGCGGCAAGACAGTATGAACTCAGCATCACCAACAACAAGATGAATGAGCACCGCCAGTGGCTTTATTTCTTTGAGGACACGATTCCTATAGACAACCAGATTGTTTATGTTCCGCCAATGAGTACCGCGAAACATACATTTACCTATATCCCCACTGCAATCGGTGAACACACCTTGTACCTGTGCAGCGACACAGCGAAAGCGAACGTGCTGATAGAGAAACAGGTCAATGTGACCAAGAGCATCGCCTACGGCCTGAGTCTGGTGAGTTGGGAAATGGACAATTATGTGAAAGGATCAAAGACCTCTTATTTCTATGGGGATAAACTGAGGATCCGTTTTAAACTCAAGAACTCGGGCAAGAACGAATACAATGACTATGTCCGTGTCTTGTTGGGAACCACCAGTTGGTATGACACAGAAAAATATTGGGTGCACATTCCTGTCGGTGAGACCAAAGAGTTTGAATTCACCAGCGACATCCTTGATTATGCTGTCAACTATAGCATAAGGGTGTATGTGAAGAGCAGTTCGCACAGCGACCCCAACTCTCTCAACACCCAGTTGCTCAATGTGTCGTTCAAGCCAAGATATGGCATTTGCTGGTGGGACAAGGACGGTGTGATGCATGCGCAGGCACAGGTTCAGACCACCAAGTCCTATGTGGTGCCTGAGGACGCGATGGCTGTCAGTTTCTACGGAAACTCGACACAACCGAATACCATCACACCCAACAGCAATCCCAACACCATTTACTACTTGACGAAAGACAATACCAAGACGCTGCCGACCCAGAATAAGGTCATCAATGGCAAGTCGAAACTCATCCATCTCTCAGACACCCATTCCGTGTTTGTGCCCTTCGATTTCAAGGCCGACTCCATTGTCTACACAAGGACATTCGACAAGGGATTCACCGGGCGCCGCAATGGGAACAACTGGTCGACGATCACGCTGCCATTCACACCCAACAGGATTTTCAACACTGTCGATTCTGTTGATGTGGACTGGTTCAGGCCCGGAGACACCGAGGAGAAAAACTTCTGGTTGAGGGAGTTGTATGCCGAGGAAGGTTTTTATGCCTATTTCACCGACGCAGGACAGATAGAGCCCAACAGGCCTTACATCATCACGGTTCCCGACAATTATAAGGGAGATGACTACTGTCTGGTGGGCAAACCTTTGGAATTCAGTGCCAGCGATGCTGATGTGTTCTGCGGCAAGTCCTTCATGGATACCGACAACTACAACTTCGTGGGTTCCCTCACAGAAACCAACAGTGTGGGTGACTATATCTACTGGTTGGATGAGGAGAGTGGCGGCAACCATTTCATCTACCTGCCCGACCAGACGGTAGTGAAACCCTTCAGGGCATACTTCGCTGCGAGAAAGCAACCACGTGATGGAGCAAAAATGTTTGTTGCATCTTATATCTTCCAGACAGAGAGCGACAACGAAGGCGGTGAGACAGATGGCGTGATAGAACTTGCCGCGCCCGAATCTCCTTCATGGCCAGCCCAGACGGGCATCTACACCATCACGGGCATGAAGGTAGCCACTGTCGACAGCCATGCAGTCGGTGAGACGCTGTCCACACTGCCCCATGGCATTTATATTGTCAATGGCAGGAAGGTGCTGGTGAAGTAAACAGCCAGTGGCTGCCGAGGCGGCAGTCGGCGAGTCCAAACCTCACCAGTTTTGCCAGGATGACAATCACCCTGTTCCGGTTCACCCCTGACCGTCTTGCCACTTGGCTGACGGTCAGGGGTGAGTTGTTTTCCAGCGCTTGTATCACGCGGGTTTCCTCCTCACCGATGCTGATGAGTTGTCCCCGGGCAGACAGGTCATCGCGCCAGATGCGCAGATGCACGGGTGATGCGACGATGTTCTCGTCAGCCACGCGGATATAGGCTCTCCATTTGCCATCCTCACACTGCGCACAGACAGGCTTGTTGCCCGATTCCGCTACCGTGGCAATGACCACGGTGCGCCCTTCCGACAATATGGTCTCAAAGGAGATGTCGGCTGCAGGACGGCAGTAGTCGCCGGCAGCAGACCGCATCATATAGATTTCCTCCTCCGACCTTACCCCCGACACATGGCCGTCGTCGCGTACGCCGATGAGCAGGCGCCCGCCGCCGGTGTTGGCAAATGCCGACACCGACTTGGCGAGTTTGGCGGCATCAGTGACCTTGTATTTGAAGTCTTGCTGCTGATGCTCGCCCTCGTCGATGAGTTGGTGGAGGAAAGACTTGTTGCCCATGGCAAAAAAGAGGGGTGTGTCGCACACCCCTATGATTTTAGTAAAGGTAAATCTTGAAATCCTTGATGTTTCCCGGCGCCCCTTGTTCGGCGCGGGGGAGATATTCCAGGGCGGTGATGGTCTGTGCGCTGCCCAGGTCGATCACCAGCAGGTGAGGTGTCTGCGCACCTTTCTCTGTCTGCCAGTAAGTAGACTCCTGCAGGTCGAACACCTTGTCGCCCGTATGGTTGCCGTTCTCCTCCTCGCTATTGGCATATTTCGTCTTCCATGGCTCGCGGCTCAGGCGTTTGCCGTCGGCACCCTGCAGGTAGAGTTCGGCGATGGCAGCGCGGTCGCCGTCTTTCTGTGTGCTGAGCACCTCGATGGCGAGATAGCGGCCTTTCTGTAGAGCGGCGAAGCGGAAGGTCTGCCAGCCATTGCCTGCCTTTGCGGTGGCGGTGGGGGTGGCAACGGCTGAGCCGTTGCTTACGGATAAGGCGACTGGTGTGGCACTGTTGAGGTCGGGTTTGTCGCCGATGTTGTTGTGTTTATTGGTCTTCTCCAGTTGGAGTTTGTTGAGTTCTGGCTCAGCCTGTCCCCAGCAGACGGCCTCCTTCGGGCCCACCACATCGAGGACGATGACCTCGTTCTTGCCTTTCTTCAGCCAGCAGCCCGGAATGTACAGCGTCTGCTGCGGTCCGATGCTCCAGATGCGGCCCATGGCATGGCCGTTCACCCACACCTGTCCCTTGCCCCACGTCTCGAAGTTGAGGAACGTGTCGCCCACCTTTTTCAGGTTGAAGTAGCCGCGATGGTAGCCAGGTTTCATGAACTCAGCGAGTTTTGCCGACTCCTCATAACTGCGTGTGACAGCGATGCCGGGAACACTGCCTTTCAGGTCGGTTTTTGCGTTGAAAGACTTCACCATGTCGAGCGCATTCCTGGCCGTCTCGTAGTCATCGGGGATGGCGATGTTCAACCAGTTTTTCGGTGTCAGCATGATCTCAGCATCGTCAGTTTCCGTGCTCAGTGTGACATTGCCGACGATACCCTTGAAGTCTTTGATGGCGCGTCCGAAATTGATGCGGCCCATGCCTTCGACGATGATGATGAGGTCGGCCCCTTTCTTGACGGCAGGGATGGTGAGTGATTTTTCGTTCTTCACACGGTCAATCTTTCCGATGTATTTCCCATCGATAAACACCTGTGCAAAGTCGTGGAACTCGCCTGTCAGAACGCTCGGAGAAGTGATTTCCGGCAATCGTGTAGAGTAAATCATCGTACCCCAGCCCATGTCCATCTCCTCAAAGGTTTTCAGGGCGCCTTTCTCTGTCTTTCCGTCCTTCGGCGCGGCAGTCATCAGGGTGGCAAACTCCGTCAGTTCAAACTTGGGCACGGTGATGATGGGCATAGGAGCCTTGGGCACGGCAGGAAGTTTCTTTCCGTCATTGTATTTCGCCATCATCGTGCGCAGTTCCCAGAACTTCGGTGTGGCGAGTCCCCATTCGTTGATGGGTGCGTCGTAGTCGTATGAGGTCACGTCGGGAGCGAAGCCCGGACTGTTGGCGCCCGCCCAATGGCCGAACGAGGTGCCTCCGTGGGTCATGTAGAGCGAGAAGGAGATGCCTTTCGACAGCATCTCGTCCATGCCCTCCACCATGTCCTTGGCAGGGCGTGTCTCATGCCGTGCGCCCCATTTGTCAAACCAGCCGCTCCAGAACTCCGAGCACATCTTGGGCGCATTGGGGCGCAGTTCACCGAGGCGGCGGAACTGCTCGTCGATGTTGGCACCTGTGCCGAAATTCATGGTCCATGTCAGGTCGTCGAGACCGTTTTTTTCGAAGTTCGACGACCAGTCGCACTGGAAGAGAGCCATCTTGTCGCCGTAAATGGAACGCAGGCAGTCGCGTATCTCCGACACATAGGGCTTGTCCTCGCCGTATGAGCCATATTCGTTCTCCACCTGTATCATGATGATGGGACCGCCGTTCTGGATAGTGAGCGGAGCGAGTTGCTCACCCACCTTTTGCTCAAAAATTTTCACGCGCTCCATGAAATAGGGGTCGCGCTCACGCAGGTGGATGTCCTTTTTCTTCAGCAACCACCATGGCAGGCCGCCCATTTCCCACTCGGCGCAGACATACGGACCGGGTCGGACGATGACATACATGCCATTCTTCTTTGCCAGGCGGCAGAATTCCGCCACATCGCTGTTGCCGGTAAAATCAAACTCGCCCTCACGCTGCTCATGGATGTTCCAGAACACATAGAGGCACAGTGTGTTCATGCCCAGCGCCTTGCACATCTTGATGCGGTGCTCCCAGTAGGGTCGGGGGATGCGGGGATAGTGCACTTCGGCCGCCTTCACCACGAAGGGCTGTCCGTTGAGCAGGAAGGTCTTGTTGCCAATGGTGAAGGTTTCCACCGGTTGTGAGGCAGCAGAAACCGCCATGGCCATCAGCAAGAATGCCGCGAGCAGGAAGGTTTTTTTATAGGTCATAGGTTTGAGATTTGAGGTTTGAGATTTGAGGTTATGAGTTGACGGTCGCGACACATTGCGTCCTGACCCTTGAAGCACCGCCATTATAGCAGTGGTAATCATAATTCTTAATTCTAAACTCTTAACTCTTAATTTTTAAAAGCTATCCAGCCATGCTTTGAGTTCCATGATCATCTCGATATGGTATTTGAAACTCAGGCGGCTGCCCCATCCATGTCCGCCCTCGGGATAGACGTGGATGGAAGCCGGCACATCGTGGCGGTAGAGTTCAAGGTAGTAGTTGGCACCGTTGGCGGGTGGCACGGCGGTGTCGTCATCGCTCAGGGCTATCCATGCGCGCGGGGTGGTGCGGGTCACCTGCTGGTCGCTGCTGTATGTCTTCTCCTGGCGCTTGCGGTTGCCCTTGCCGAGGAAATTGTCGTGTGAGCCCTGATGGCTGAAGCCCTGCATCATCGTGATGACGGGGTAGAAAAGAATCTGGAAGTTGGGCTTGGCCAAGCGTTCCGACTTGGTGGCGACGATAGAGGCGAGGTGGCCGCCGGCTGATGACCCCATGATGCCCACGTCGTTGGATTTCAGGCGCCACTGCATGGCATTGCGCCGAAGCAGTTGTATGGCTTCCTCTGCATCCGAGATAGGCACCTCGGGATTGCCGTGGGGCATGCGGTATTTGAGTACAGCGGCTGTGATGCCCATATTTTGGAAGAACTTGGCCCACTCGTGACCCTCATGGTCCATGGCGAGGTGGGAATAGCCGCCGCCCGGACAGATGACGATGGAGCGTCCTGTCGATTTCTTCTCCGCAGGCAGGTACACCCATACCTTGGCGGTGTCATTGGGTACTCCGTTGCGGTTGGGTGCGCCCTTGGGCCACAGGTTGAACACTTTCACGCTCTGGGCCGATAGGGTAGCGGCCACTGCTATGCTGGTCATCAGCAAAAGATATCGTCTCATCATGCTATGTTTTTATTATTGTAGAAGGCGTTTTTTGTCTCTCAATCACTTTCTCTTGGATAATTTATTGCAAAGGTAGCGATTTTTTTGTAATATTGCACATTCAAATATTGAATATTGAAGATTGAAGATTGAAGATTTTATTGAAAATTGAAAATTGAAGATTGAAAATTATATTGAAGATTGAAAGATTAATTGAAGATTCACAGCCAATGAAGTCTCTATCGTCTGTTGGTTTTTTAGTATGTCTAAGACTGCGCAGGAGAAAGCCTGGATAGTTCTTGTTGGCGGACGCGATACATCGCGTCCCTACCTTTTCATTGCCATTTTCATTTTTGCAGTGGTAATCATCATTCTTAATTCATCATCCTTAATTCTTAATTCTAAAAAATGAACAGATTCTTTTCATCCCTTATGGCCTTGCTCCTTGTAGCATGTGCCGCACAAGCCAAAGTCAGGCTGCCCCATATCATCTGCGACAATATGGTGTTGCAGCAAAAAACCGATGCCCGTCTCTGGGGATGGGACCAACCGGGAAAGAAAGTTCGGGTCAGTGTGTCGTGGAACAACGATGTTTATTCGGCGACAACAGGACGTGACGGCAAATGGATGGTTCGTGTGCCCACGCCCGAGGCCAGTTACACCCCGCTGTCCATCACCTTCGACGACGGAGAGCCGGTTACTGTTAGCAACGTGCTCTCTGGCGAGGTGTGGGTGTGTGCCGGACAGAGCAACATGGAGATGCCGGTCAGGGGGTTTGGCAACTGTCCTGTCGACGGGTACAATGATGAAGTGCTCCAGGCGGGTGAGTACCGCGGCATCCACTATGTGAAAATTCCCAGCATCATGAGGATGATGCCTCAGGATGACGCACAGTGTGAGTGGCGTGAGGTAGGTCCGAAGACGGTAGGTGACTTGTCGGCCACGGGTTATTTCTTCGCCCAGGCGGTGACCAAAGCACTCGACATACCTGTGGGTCTGGTCGTAGCAAATAAAGGAGGTACGCGCGTGGAGAGTTGGCTGACCAAGGAGAATCTGGAGAAATATACCAAGGAGCCCACCGACTCCGACGGCATTGTGCGCTTCAAGCCCGAATGGGACTATCACAGGGCATTGGTATGGGGCAACGGCACGTTCAACCCCATCCTCAACTATACCGTCAAGGGCATCATCTATTATCAGGGCTGCTCGAATGTGGGCGATCCCGGCAACCAATACTCGGAGCGGATGAAGATCCTGGTGAATCAGTGGCGAGAGCAGTTCGGTCTGGGTGAGATACCTTTCTATTTCGTGGAGATCGCTCCTTATCATTATGACAATGTGAATGGTGACAATGGCGCGCGGCTCCGCGAGCAGCAATACAAGGCATCGAAGGAGATTCCCAACAGCGGTCTGGTGTGCACCAACGACCTGGTGTATCCTTACGAGACCACGCAGATCCACCCGGCCCAGAAACGGGCGGTGGGCAGACGTCTGGCTTATCTCGCGCTCAACCAGACTTACGGCATGACCGATGTATGGTGCAAAAGCCCGTCGTACAAGGATATGAAGGTGGTAGGCGATACCATCCATATCCATCTCAGCGACGACTACGGCAGCATCAACCGCTTTGAGGGTATCGAAGGTTTCGAGGTGGCTGGAGCCGACCATGTGTTCCATCCTGCCAAGGCCACGCATTTCTGGCGGCCCGGCGGCGGCTATTGGGATGAGACCATCCAGATTGTATGTCCAGAAGTAAAGCAACCGGTGGCGTTGCGCTATTGTTTTAAGAATTTCCAAATCGGTAACCTCAAGAATGGCGCAGGTCTGCCCCTCTTCCCCTTCCGCACAGACGAGTGGTAGGAGAATTAAGAATTAAGGATGATGGATTAAGAATTATGATTACCATTGCGAGATAAGGGTAGGGACGCGATGTATCGCGTCCGCCACATTAACTATGAACTATGAATTATGAACTATGAACTCATTCACCTTTTGTCCGGTTTGTGGAAGCCGGCATTTTGAACCGAGCAGCGTGAAGAGCAGGCGATGCCGGGACTGCGGGTTTGAGTATTTCATCAATCCCAGCAGTGCCTATGTGGCCTTCATCACCGACGACCAAGGGAGATTGCTCGTGGAGCGGCGCGGCCGTGAGCCGGCATACGGCACCTTGGATCTGCCCGGTGGCTTCGCTGATGTCGGGGAGACCGCTGAGGAGGGTGTCGCCCGGGAGGTGCTCGAGGAGACAGGACTGGTAGTCACATCGGCGCAATATCTGTTCAGTATCCCCAATACCTATTTATATAGTGGCATGGTCATCCCCACTCTCGATATGTTTTTCAGGTGCGAGGTGGCAGATATCTCCACACTCCGTGCCGCTGACGATGCCGCAGAGTGCCTGTGGATTGCTCCTGAAGACCTCCGTCCCGAGGACTTCGGACTCGACTCCATCAGAGAGGGGGTTAGAAGATTGAAGATTGAAAATTGAAAATTGAAGATTGAAGATTTTTGTTTTGGCTATTGCCTTTGGCTGTTGGCTATTGGCAAGCGTCCTTGCGGGCCGAGTGGAAAATTGAGGATGGAGGGTTTTGCTGTGACGGCGTGGGTTGAGGTGTAAATTTTGCGGATTGCCAACGAAAGTTCGACATAAATATAATAATGTGTAAACATAAAAGATAAAAAAAGCATTTCTCCGCTTTTGGCATACTAATTGCCGAAAATCAATGAAATATTAATTATTTATAAAAAATTTTTTTAAAAATTCTTGCAAGTAATAAAAAAATAGCCTATCTTTGCCGCAAAATAGCATTATCTCTGCATAAGAGAGGCTGTTTGCGCGCGAATTCAAAAAAGGTTGCTTAGACGTTTAACACGTTGAATGACTATATTTTATATAATTTTAGTTTTATTAATCTTTAACCAGTTATCGTATGAAAAAACTATTTAGTACG
>JAEEGL015167532.1_pt1 | contig 21566 bp, 18 predicted proteins | sample 9134231 | NCBI WGS metagenome assembly JAEEGL01 (sample SAMN16246548, study PRJNA631951) | gut metagenome | biome: gut microbiome; feature: rumen; material: fiber-attached | host: Bos | place: Iran: Karaj | collected 2018-10
CATACTCCTCGCGGAAATTGGCCAGCGTGCTGAGAACCGGGTTCGGGGAAGTCTGGCCCAGGGCGCACAGGGCGGTGTCCTTTATAACTTTGGCCCGGGTTTCGAGTTTCTCCAGGTCCTGAGGCGTTCCGCGTCCGTCCGTAATGCGGGTCAGGATTTCCAGCAGACGGCGGTTGCCGATGCGGCAGGGCGTACACTTGCCGCAGGACTCGTCCACGGTGAACTCCAGGAAGAACTTGGCCACGGAGACCATGCAGTCGTCCTCGTCCATCACGATCATACCGCCGGAACCCATCATGGAACCGGCCGCTGCAAGCGACTCATAGTCAATGGGAATATCCAGGTGCTTTTCCGTAAGGCAGCCACCGGAAGGACCGCCGGTCTGGACGGCCTTGAACTTCTTACCGTTCTTGACGCCGCCGCCAATGTCATAGATAATCTCACGCAGCGTGGTTCCCATGGGCACTTCGATGAGGCCCACGTTGTTGATCTTGCCGGCCAGGGCAAACACCTTGGTACCCTTGGATTTTTCCGTGCCGATGGAGGCGAACCACTGGGGACCCTTGGTGAGGATGACAGGCACGTTGGCCAGGGTTTCCACGTTGTTTACATTGGTAGGCCGACCCATGTAGCCCGCTTCGGCCGGGAACGGAGGTTTCAGCGTAGGTTCACCGCGCTTGCCTTCCATGGAATGGATAAGGGCGGTCTCTTCGCCACAGACGAAGGCGCCGGCACCGTAGCGGATCTCGATGTCGAAGTTGAAGCCCGTCCCCAGGATGTTCTCTCCCAGCAGTCCGTATTCACGGGCCTGGGCGATGGCCACCTTGAGCCGGTGCACGGCCAGAGGATACTCGGCCCTGATGTAGATGAGACCATGGTTGGCGTTGATGCAGTAGCCGCAGATCATCATGGCTTCCACCACCGAGTTGGGGTCGCCTTCCATGATGGAACGGTCCATGAAGGCACCGGGGTCACCCTCGTCGGCATTACACACCACGTACTTGTCGGGCGCGTCGAACTTGCGGGCAATCTCCCACTTGACGCCGGTAGGGAAACCTGCGCCGCCGCGGCCGCGCAGGCCGCTGGCCTTGACATCGGCCAACACCTCCAGGCTGTCCCGCTGCAGGCTCTGCGCCAGGGCCTTGTAACCGTCGCGGGCAATATACTCGAGGATGTTCTCCGGGTCGATGAAACCGCAGTTTCGCAGGGCTATACGCAACTGCTTGCGGTAGAAGTTCATGTGCTTGGAATCACTGATGTGATTGCCGGTCCCGGGATCCTTGTAGAGGAGGCGTTCAACCTTTTCGCCGCCCAGGATGTGGGCGGTGACAATCTCCTCCACATCCTCCGGACGAACGGAGGTGTAGAAGGTATTGTCCGGGATGATCTTGACGATGGGGCCTTTCTCGCAGAAGCCGAAGCAACCGGGAACCACCACCTCCACCTTATCGGCCACCCCGTGGGCAGCCAGGCTGGCGCGGAAGTTCTCTACGATTTTGGCACTGTCGGAGGCTTTGCAACCGGTACCGCCGCAGCAGAGAATCTGCATGTGCGGCGTTCCCTTTTCCAGGCCGCAGGCGGTTTCCTGCACCACCTTGTTGCTTTCCTCCCGCAAGGCAAGCGCTTGGACGGCTTTCCTTCTGATGTCTTCTAATTCAGCTGCAGAAGTGATTTTCATATCTGTAGGAAATAACTAAGATTGGCTATATACGGTACGGCGCTCCTTGTACAACGCCCAGACGGCCCACACCAGCGTGATGATCACACTCATGGGAACGCCCACAGTGAGCATTTCGCGGAGCATCACGGATGCCCCGCCGGTCTCACCCAAGGCGGTAAAGAAGGGGAAGCGCCAGGTCAGTTCACCATTGATTACGTGGTCTACGATGAGCATGACGCTGCCGCCCCAGAGCATCAGCTCCAGAGAAGCAAGGTTGCGGCCCACAAAGCCGTCTTTCCGCCCCCACTTGCGAAGGGCGCTGGTGGCAATAGCCTGAACCAGAGGTACTACGAAACAAGCCATAATTTATAATACTTCTATTTCTTTGATTTCTACTTCATTCCCGCATTTCAGCACCGTGTCTTCGCTCCCGCAGTACGGGCACGTCCGCCCATGCTCCACCGTGGGATACTCCTTCCCGCAGGCATTGCACGTGGTCACCGCCGGCAACACATTGCACCTGAGCTCGCAGCCCCGCAGGAGGTCCTCCTTATCGGCCGCCCAGCGCCAGCAATCCGTCAAATAATCCGGCACCACCGTAGACACTTCGCCAATATTCATAACCACGGCATTCACATGCTCCACACCATGCTCCAGGGCCGCCTTCTTAACGTCCCTGATAATGTAAAACACAATGCCTAATTCATGCATAAACTTTGATTATGAAATAAGATGTATGTCCCCAAAACCGTAGACGCCCATGTCTCGTGAATGGGAGGGGCCCGCCGCGCAGCGGTGGGAGGGATAGGACCGAAGGTCCGTAGTTTTGGGGATATGCATCTTATTTCTTCTTAAACAATATCTTTCCTGTACGTTTTACCATGTAGGGCAGGATTCCGGAGAACTTGTCTTCGGATGTGCGCATTACAGAGGCTTCCGGATGGACTCGGTGCAGGTGGATGGCGTCGAAGCCGCACTTGGTGGTACAGACACCGCAGCCTATGCAGCGGTTTTCGTCCACCACGGAGGCTCCGCAGGAGAGGCAACGGGCCGTCTCCTTGCGCACCTGCTCTTCCGTCAACGTGCCCTGATACTCCTGGAAGGCGTTTTTCACCGGCACGACTCCCGGATCCTGACGGGATCCGTTATCATAAGACTCAACCAGGATATCCTGCTTGTTGAGCTCGATGAAGTCTCTCCTGTTGCGGCCGATGGTCATATGTCCGTGCTGCACGAAGCGGTGCAGGCTCTCCGCGGCCTCCTTGCCGGCGGCGATGGCGTCGATGGCAAACTTGGGTCCGGTGAAGACGTCGCCTCCCACGAAGATGTCCGGCTCGGCTGTCTGATACGTTAACTTATCGGCCACAGGATATACTCCGCGGAAGAATTCCACCTTGGTGTCCTTGAGAAGGTCTTTGAGGAGGACCGTCTGGCCGATGGCGAAGATGACCAGATCGGCCTCGAGGGTGATGAGCTCGTTCTCGTCGTATTCCGGGGCGAACTTGTGATCTGCGTTGAAGACGGAGGTGCATTTCTTGAAGACGATGCCCTTGACCTTGTCCTCGCCCAGCACTTCCTTCGGGCCCCAGCCGGGATTCAGGACCACTCCGTCCTCGCGGGCTTCGGCGCGCTCTTCCAGGGAGGCAGGCATGATGTCCTCGGTTTCCAGCGACAGCATGGTGACTTCGGAAGCGCCGCTGCGCTTGGCCACACGGGCGGCGTCGATGGCTACGTTGCCGCCGCCAACCACCACCACCTTGCCGGAAACCTTTACGTCTCCGCAGTTGGCCTTGTGCAGGAAATCAATGGCTGTAGTGGTGCCGGGGAGCGTTTCTCCGGGGATGCCGGGCAGTCTTCCGCCCTGGCAGCCGATGGCCACATAGAAGCCCTTATAACCTTCTTCCCTCAGGCTGGCAATGGTAACATCCTTACCCACTTCCACGCCACACTTGATGTCCACGCCAATCTCTTTCATGATATCAATCTCGGCCTTCAGGACGTCCTTGCCCAGTTTGTAGGAAGGAATGCCGTAGCGGAGCATTCCGCCGGGTTCCGGATTGCGCTCGAAAAGGGTGGGCTTGTAACCCATGGTAGCCAGGTAGTAGGCGCAGGACAGGCCGGCCGGGCCGCCGCCGATGATGGCAATCTTCTCTTCCCAGCGGTCCTGGACGTTGGAGCAGATGTTCACCTCCGGCACAAAGCGGGTTTCGGCCTTGAGGTCCTGCTCGGCTATGTATTTCTTCACGGCGTCGATGGCCACCGCGCGGTCTATGGTGCCGCGGGTGCAGGCGTCCTCGCAGCGGCGGTTACATACGCGGCCGCAGACGGCGGGCAGCGGATTCTCCCGCTTGATGAGCTCCAGGGCCTCGGTGTATTTCCCCTCGGCCGCCTTCTTCAGATAGCCCTGAACGGCAATGTGGGCCGGGCAGGCCGTCTTGCACGGCGAAGTGCCCGTGGGGTAGCAGTTGATGCGGTTGCGGTCCCGGTAATCCTCGTTCCACTTGTGAGGGCCCCATGCCGATGCATCCGGCAGCTCCTGCTTGGGATATTGCTGAGGGCCGTGCTGGGTGCAGAGTTTCTGGCCCAGCTTCACGGCTCCGGCGGGGCAGTACTCCACGCATCGGCCGCATGCCACGCAGTTCTTCGGATCCACCTCGGCCACATAGGCACTGCGGCTCATATTGGGCGTGTTGAAGAGCTGCGAGGTTCGCAGTGCGTTGCAAATCTTCACGTTGCAGTTGCAGATGGCGAAGATCTTGCCCTCGCCGTCGATATTGGTCACCTGATGCACGAATCCGTGGTCCTCGGCCTTCTTGAGGATGGCCATGGCCTCGTCGTAGGTGATGTAGTGGCCGCGGCCGGTCTCGGCCAGATAATCAGCCATATCGCCCACTCCGATGCACCAGTCGCGGTAGTCGTCGGCGCAGCCTTCGTCCAGCTTCTTGCGGCCGTAGCGGCAGCTGCAGATGCCCACGCCCAGATGGCCCTCGTAGCGTTTGAGCCAGTAGGAAATATGCTCTATGTCAATGGATTCGTTCTCCATGGAGATGGCTTTCTCCACGGGAATCACGTGCATGCCGATGCCGCTGCCACCCATAGGGACCATGGGCGTAATCTTCTCCAGTGGCAGGAACGTCATACGCTCGAAGAACATGGCCAGTTCCGGATGCTTGTCCATGAGTTCCACGTTCATGTTGGTGTACTCGGCACTGCCGGGAACGAACATGGGCACCCAATAAATGCGGGCCTCGCGCTCGAAGGATGCACCGGGAACCGGACCTTCCTTGGTGTACTTGTCACCATAGTCGTATTCCAGCATGCCGAACCAGGCCAGCTTGTCCAGGAGTTCGTCGAAGCTCTTGTCGTCCGGGGTATAGTGTTTCTTGGCGTTCCACTCGTGCAGTTCCTGATAGGAATGGTGCTCCCTCACCTTGAAGAAATTGCCGGGCAGCATGTCCAGCAGAAGGTCCAGGGAGGCCTCGCGCGTTACGGCATCCATTTCATCCTCGAAGATGCAGGCCAGGCCCCAGTATTCCGGGGCGTCGGTATCCATCTTGATCTTGCCAGGTACGCGGTCCGTGACGTGGCGGACGAATTTCAGTAGCTTGGGATTGGGATTCTTGTCCCCTTTATGCTTGGGAACAAATTTGGTGGACATCTCAGGCATATGCGGTCAGTTTTTCCAGTTTTTAATTTCATTGAGGAGCCATTGGGCCAGTTTATCCACGCCTTCTCCGGTTTTGGCGCAGATGGGAATGACGGTGGCCTTGGGATTGCGCATGTGGATATATTCCTTGCACTTTTCCAGGTCGAAGTCAAAGTACGGCATCACGTCCATCTTGTTAATAACCACAAGGTTGCAGATGGAGAACATAAGGGGGTACTTGAGGGGCTTGTCGTGTCCCTCGGGCACGGACAGGATCATGGCATTTTGGGCCGATCCGGTATCGAACTCCGCCGGGCATACCAGGTTGCCAACGTTTTCCAGGATGACCAGGTCCAGGCCGTCCAGGGCCACATTGTCCAGGCCCTGGCGTGTCATTTCGGCGTCCAGGTGGCACATGCCTCCCGTATGGAGCTGGATGGAGGGGATGCCGGTGGCTTCCTTGATTTTGACGGCATCTACGTCGCTGTCGATATCGGCCTCCATCACCGCCACGCGCACCTGGTCCTTGATGAGGTTGATGAGCCGGATGAGGGTGGTGGTTTTTCCGCTGCCGGGGGATGACATCAGATTAAGCAGATACACGCCCTTGCGCTTGAGTTCTGCGCGGAGGGCATCGGCCTCTTTTTCATTGTCTTCGAAGATACTCTTCTTTATCTCAATGACTTTAACGCCGTCTTCCATAGGCGGTTAATGGTTTTAGTGTTTATATTTTGTGCAATTTACTAAAAAATCCCCGAAAAGCGAAATATTTCACCATTCCCCTAATAATGACTATATTTGTAAGTTAAATGAAAAGAAACATTGCCGCCATAGCGCTTCTGCTTGTCCTCACCCTTTCCTGCAACTGGGGACAGCGGCGGGGCGTTTCCACTCCCGAGCCCGAGGATATGGTGAACGACACCGTGTATCCCCTGGGTTTCTGCACGGATTCCTTCCGGCGCGTGGACGGAACCGTGGCGGCGGGAGCCACATTCTCTGGCCTGATGGGCAGCCTGGGCCTCTCCGGCGACGAAACCTACCAGCTCATCCACGCCTCCGAAGGCATCTTCGACGTCCGCCGTTTCCGCGCGGGCAATTCCTGGCAGGCGTATTATTCGGATTCCACTAAGCTGAAGTATCTGGTTTACCAGGACAGCCGCGTACGCAGCATCGTCTTCCAGTGCCGGGACAGCCTCACTGCCTGGACCTACGACAAACCCGTGGAAAGGCAGGAAAAGGTGGCCGATATCACCATCCACACTTCGCTCTGGAACGATATGCTGGACGCCGGCGCCTCTCCCCTGATCATAGTGGAACTGGCCGATATCTACGCCTGGACGGTGGACTTCTTCGGCCTTCAGGAGGGAGACCGCTTCCGCGTGCTGTACAACCAGGACGTCTGCGAAGGCGAAGTTTTCCGCATTGTAGACGTTCCCTACGCGGTATTCAGCCGCGACGGCAAGGAATATCCCGCCCTTTATCTGGATCAGCACGACAATGGCAACAAATACTGGAACGAGAAGGGTGAAAGCATGCGCAAGGCCTTCCTCAAGGCCCCGCTCAAGTTCTCCCGCATCTCTTCCGGCTTCTCCTATCACCGTCTTCATCCCGTTCACGGGACGGTCCGCCCCCACACCGGGGTAGACTATGCGGCTCCCACCGGCACGCCGGTGATGAGTATCGGAGACGGCACCGTCATCAGCAAAGGCTGGGGCGGCGGCGGTGGCAACACCGTCAAAATCCGCCACAACTCTGTATATACCACTGCCTACCTCCACCTGTCCAAATACGCCGCCGGCCTCAAAGTGGGAGACCGCGTGCACCAGGGCCAGGTCATCGGCTATGTAGGCATGACGGGCACGGCCACCGGCCCCCACCTGGACTTCCGGGTGTGGAAAAACGGTACGCCCATCAACCCGCTCAAAATGGAATCGCCTTCGGGAGACCCTATCCGCGAAGAATTCAAGCCCTCCTTGGATTCCGCGTACCGCGTGCGCTCCCAGCGGCTGGATTCCCTGTTAGTCAGTAGTAAATAGTCTTGAATGAAAGCAAACGAATTTGATGTAATAATCATCGGCGGCGGCATTACGGGAGCCGGAACGCAAAGGGACTGCGCCATGCGCGGCCTCCGCACGCTCCTGGTAGACCGCTCGGACATCGCCACCGGAGCCACGGGCCGCAACCACGGCCTGCTGCACTCCGGCGCGCGCTACGCCGTGAACGACCCCGAATCGGCCGCCGAATGCATCCGGGAAAATATGATCCTGCGCCGGGTCGCCGCCCACTGCATTGACGAGAGCGACGGCCTCTTCGTAACCCTTCCCGAAGACGACCTGGATTACCAGAAAACCTTCGTCCAGGCCTGCCGAAACGCCGGTATCAGGGCCGATATCATCGACCCGGACCTGGCCCGCCGCCTGGAGCCGTCCGTGAATCCGGACATCATAGGCGCCGTGCGCGTGCCGGACTGCAGCGTAGATCCCTTCCGCCTTTGTGCCGCCAACATGCTGGACGCCAAACTTCACGGCGGCCAGGTGCGCCTGCAGACGGAAGTGACGGGCATCATCAGGGAAGGAGACACCGTCAAGGGCATCCGCACCCACAACCGCAATACCGGGGAAGATGTGGAATTCTACGCCCCCATCGTAGTGAATGCCGGCGGCGTCTGGGGTCAGGAACTAGCCCAGATAGCCGGGGTCAAGGTGGGCATGTTCCCCGCCAAGGGCTCCCTCCTCATCTTCGCCCACCGCGTGAACAACATGGTCATCAACCGCTGCCGCAAGCCCTCCAATGCCGATATTCTGGTTCCCGGAGACACCGTCTGCATCGTGGGTACCACCTCTTCCCGCATCCCGCTGGAAGAGTGCCGCAATGTGGCCGTCACACCCGACGAGGTCACCCTCCTCATCACGGAAGGCATGAAACTGGCCCCGAGGCTCGCATCCACCCGCATCCTCCGCGCCTATGCCGGCGTACGCCCGCTTGTAAGTGCCGATGACGACCCTTCGGGCCGCAACATCTCGCGCGGCATCGTCTGCCTGGACCACGAGGTCCGCGACGGGGTCAAGGGGCTCATCACCATCACCGGCGGCAAGCTCACCAGTTACCGCCTGATGGCCGAAATGGCCACCGACCTGGTGTGCAAGAAGCTGGGCGTGGACAAAGCCTGCGAAACCGCCACCACTCCCCTTCCAGGCTCGGAAGAGGGTTCCTACGAGGAAGTGGCCAAGAAGATTTGGGAGAATCCCACCACGGCCCAGAAAGTGGCTGCCTCCCGCATGGGCACCCGCGTTTCCCGCATGCGCAGTACGGACCATCGCGACGAAGCCCTCATCTGCGAGTGCGAGCAGGTTTCCATGGGTGAGATCAATTTGGCTATCGAACGCCTGGAAGCCAGCACCCTCACGGACCTTCGCCGCCGCACCCGCGTGGGCATGGGCACCTGCCAGGGTGAGTTCTGCGCCTGCCGTGCCGCCGGCCTCCTGGCCAAGGCCCACGGCTGCATAGAGAAAGAAAGGGAAGACATCGATTCCTTCCTCCAGGAGCGCTGGAAGGGCAACTTCCCCATCGGCTGGGGAGAAACCCTCCGCGAGGCCGAATATACACAATGGGTTTATAAACACGTGCTGGGCATATGAGGTACGATACTGTCATAATTGGAGGCGGCCTGGCCGGCCTCACCGCGGGCATCCGCCTGCAGAAGGCCGGGAAAAACACCGCCATCGTAAGTACCGGACAGAATGCCCTGTACTTCTTCTCCGGCTGCTTCGAATCCATCCAGGAACCCACCCCGGAGATTCAGTCCCTCTTTTCCGAGGCCGGCATCCGGCTGCACTACTCGCCGGGCGTACGCCTCATGCCCATGGGCACCTTCAAGGAATCGGCCCTGGCGCTGGAGGACGTGAGCCTCTTCCCCAGCCCGAAGTTTGGAAGGAAGGTGCTCATTATCAACTTTATGGCCTACCACGACTTCTTCTCCTCCTTCCTGGCCGAGGGACTGGAGAAGCAGGGCATGGAATGCCGCATCCGCTTCCTCAACCTGGGAGACCTTGCCCAGCCGGAACTGGGCCCCAACCAGATGCGCGCCGTGCAGATCGCCCGCAAGATGGACGAGGTGTGGGACAAGGTGGTGCAGGAGGTGCGCGTGCTCCTCAAGGACGAGGACACCGTCATCCTGCCGCAGGTCTTCGGCCTCAACGACGCCACCATTCCCGAGCGCATCCGCCAGGGCATCCCGGCCCGCGTGGTCTTTGCCGGCACCCTGCCTCCCTCCGTGCCCGGCATCCGCACCCAGATGCTGCTCAAGAAGCGCTACGAGGTGTTGGGCGGCACCTATCTCATGGGAGACCGCGTTACGGGCGCCCATGTCTATGAGGATACGGTTCAGAATGTGGTAACCAAGCATCTGGACCGCCATTACCTGGAGGCCGATAACTTCATTCTGGCCAGCGGAGGTTTCTTCTCCAAGGGCCTCGACAGCAATCCTTTCAAAGTATACGAGCCCCTGTTCGAACTGGACATGGACTACAATACGGACCGTAACGCCTGGTACGATCCCTCCTTCACTAACCACCAACCTTACATGGGCTTCGGTGTCAAGACCGACGCCGACTTCCGCCCCAGCCGCAAAGGCGTTCCCGTCAAGAACCTCTATGTCATAGGTTCCATCCTGGGAGAAACCCATCCCGAACTGGGCTGCGGAGCCGGCCTCGCCATCCGGAGTGCCCTCAAGGTAGCTAACCTAATAACCGAACCTCATGCAGTACCAGGAGTATACACAGAGTGAGTATAACTTCGAGGAGTGCACCAAATGCACCATCTGCACGGCCTACTGCCCGGTCATGCAGGTGAACCCGCTGTATCCCGGCCCCAAGCAGGCCGGACCGGACGGGGAACGCCTCCGTCTGCGGGACCCGGGCTTCTTTGACGCAGCCCTCAAGTACTGCCTCAACTGCAAGCGCTGCGAGGTGTACTGTCCCTCGGAGGTAAAGGTGGCCGATCTTATCCAATCGGCCCGCATCCGATATGAGCGCACGCCGCCCAAGGTGAGAGACTACCTGCTGGCCAGCACGGACGTAATGGGCAAACTGGCCCGCCCGGTGGCTCCTATAGTGAACTTCGCCACCCGCCAGCAGCTTACCCGTACCGCCATGGATGTCACGCTGCGCATTGACCGGCACCGCACTTTCCCGGAGTACTCCGCCAGAGGCTTCGAGGGCTGGCTCAAGCGCCGCAAGAAAGAGCAGGCGGTTTTCCCGGAACAGGTTGCCTATTACCACGGCTGCTATGTCAATTACAACTACCCTCAGCTGGGCAAGGACCTGGTGAAGGTGCTCAATGCGATGGGCGTAGGCGTCCAGCTTCTGGAGAAGGAGCAGTGCTGCGGCATCGCCCTCATCGTGAACGGCCAGTCGGCCCAGGCCCGGAAGAAGGCCCTGCACAATGTGGAAAGCCTGGGCAAGGCCGTGGAAAGCGGCCTTAAGGTGGTCACCACCTCCTCCACCTGCACGCTCACCATCCGGGACGAGTATCCGTCCCTGCTGGAGGTGGACAACGCCGCCGTCCGCGACTCGGTCCTCATGGCCACCCGCTTCATCTGCGAAAAGCTGGAGCAGGGCGCCACACTCCCCTTCCGGAACGATTTCCACAAACGCATCGCCTACCACACGCCCTGCCACATGGCGCGCCTGGGATGGGGTATCTTCTCCCAGAGACTCCTCCAGATGATTCCCGGTGTGGAGTTCACTCCCCTGGAGCAGACCTGCTGCGGCATGGCCGGAACCTACGGCTTCAAGAAAGAGAATTACGCCAACTCCCAGGCCATAGGAGCGCCCCTTTTCGACCAGATCCGCGCCGTGAACCCGGACGTGGTGGCCTGCGACTGCGAAACCTGCAAATGGCAAATAGAAATGTCCACCGGCTACAAAGTGGAGAACCCCATCTCCATCCTGGCCGAAGCTATATCAGATAATGGTAAAGATTAAGGTATAGGGGTTCAAAACCTTAGCCACCCTCGGCTATTAGAGGGAGGGGCCCGCCCCGCAGGGGTGGGAGGGCCGAAGCGAAGCGGAGGGGTTTTGAACCCCTATACCTTAATCAAACACGTAATTAATATGCTAAAGTTTTTGCGACAACCGGCTCATCTGCCCATTGAAACGGGGCCAGAGGCCGATGCCAAGTACAAGCGCCTGCGCCTGCAGGTATTTCTGGGAGCCTTCATTGGCTACGCAGGCTTTTATCTGGTCCGTAAAAACCTTTCCATGGCTATTCCGGCCATGGAGCCGCTGGGCTTCGACAAGACCGAACTGGGCTTTGTCCTTGGCCTGAATGCGGCGGCCTATGCCCTGTCCAAATTCCTGATGGGCAGCGTATCGGACCGTTCCAACGCCCGCGTATTCCTGCCGCTGGGCCTTATCCTCACGGCCATTTCCATGTGCTTCATGATTGTACCCATCCAGTTTATCGGGGCCGATCACAAAGCCCTGGCCATTCTGGTGATGGGCGTACTCAACGCCGCCGTGGGTTGGTTCAACGGCATGGGCTGGCCTCCTTGCGGCCGCGTGATGACGCACTGGTTCTCACCGGGAGAACGCGGCACCTGGATGAGTGTCTGGAACTGCGCCCATAACGTGGGCGGCGCCCTGGTGGGCCCCATGGCCACTTACGGCGCTGCATGGTTCGGCAGCTGGTTCTACGGTGCCCATACCGAACTTTACTTCCTCATCGGCACCTTTGCCTTCCCGGCAGCCGTGGCCATCTTCATTGCCCTGCTGGCTTACGTTCTGCTGCGGGATACGCCTCAGTCCTGCGGCCTCCCCTCCGTGGAAGCCTGGCGCAATGACTATCCCAAGAACTACTCCCACAAGCACGAGCAGACCCTTACTACCAAGGAAATCTTCTTCCAGTACGTACTGAACAACAAGTTCCTGTGGTTCATCGCCCTCTCCAATGCCTTTGTCTACATGGTCCGCTACGGCTGCCTGGACTGGGCTCCCACCATCCTCACGGAGAAGGGCATCGACCTCAAGAGCGCCGGCTGGGCCTACTTCGCCTACGAGTTCGCCGCCATCCCGGGCACCCTGCTCTGCGGCTGGCTATCCGACAAACTCTTCCACGGCAAGCGTGCCCTGCCCACCATCCTCTTCATGGCCCTGGTGCTCATTTTCATTATACTCTACTGGCTGTACATCGATAACCTCACCATGGTCATCATCTGCCTCATCGGCATCGGCTTCTTCATCTATGGCCCCGTGATGCTCATTGGCGTGCAGGCCCTGGACCTGGCTCCCAAGAATGCCGCCGGCACGGCCGCAGGCCTCACCGGCTTCTTCGGCTACTTCCTGGGCACGTTCATCCTGGCCAATACAGTCATAGGCTGGGTGGCCCAGAACTTCGGCTGGAGCTGGACCTTCATCCTCCTGCTGGTCGCCTGCCTCCTGGCCATCTTCTTCATGGGCCTCACCCTGAAGGAAGAACGCCGTGGCTAAGATTTCTGTGAAATACAACTAACTGATTATCAGCAATTAACACAAATCCTCCTCGGAGAATTCCCGAGGAGGATTGTAATATTTAGCTCATTGTGAACCCGTTCCATTTCACGGTCTAAGAAGGCCGATAGAACGGGGCCCTAGAAAACCAGCAGGAAGAGGCCGGCGGCGAGGCAGGCGCCCACCATGGGGCCTGCAACCGGGACCCAGCTGTAGTTCCAGCCGCTGTCGCGCTTGCCAGCGATAGGCAGAATGGCATGGGCGCAGCGCGGCGAAAGGTCACGCGCCGGGTTCATGGCATAACCGGTGGTTCCGCCCAGGGACATACCCAGAGCCATGATGAGGCAGGTCACGGGCCAGGCGCCAATGGCACCGGTAGAGGCCGATACAGGACCCACCTGGAAGGCATTGCCTTCAAAGCCGATGGCAAGGATCACAAACACCAGCAGGCAGGTGGCAATGACCTCGGAGAGGAAGTTGCGCCATGGGTTCCAGATAGCCGGCATTGTGCAGAAGGTGCCCAGCATGGTATCCGGCTGATCAGCCGTAGCCTTATAGTGGTCCTTGTAGAAAATCCATACCAGAACAGCACCCACGAAGCCGCCCAGCATCTGGGCCACGCAGTATCCCAGCACCTGGCTCCAGGCAAACTTGCCGGCAATGGCCAGGCCCAGCGTCACGGCCGGGTTCAGGTGCGCACCGGAAACAGGACCGGCAACGAGCACGCCCATCATCACGGCAAAGCCCCAGGCCAGGGCAATCACCACCCATCCGCCGCCCTGAGCTTTGGATTTGTTCAAAGAGCAGGCGGCGCATACGCCGTCACCCAGCAGCACGAGCACCAAAGTGCCCAAAAACTCAAAAACGTAAGGATTCATAATCGTTTAAGCTTATTGGTTTTCTGAGGTAGTACCTCCGGAAGCCTTAGCCACCCTCGGCTATTAGAGGGGGGGACCCGCCGCGAAGCGGTGGGGGGGCCGAAGCGAAGCGTAGGGGGTTCCGGAGGTACTACCTCAGAAACTATTTACTGATTGTACGGTTAATCGCATCGGCCCAGCCAGCCTTGACGGCGGTGACGTCGGTGCCGGTGGGTTTGAAGCAGCGCTCTACCTGCCACTGGGCCTTAATCTCGTCCAGGGAATTCCAGTAGCCAACGGCCAGGCCGGCCAGGTAGCAGGCACCCATGGCGGTGGTTTCCGTAACGACGGGACGGACCACGGAGGCGCCCAGGATATCGGCCTGGAACTGCATCATGAGGTTGTTGCGGGAAGCACCGCCGTCCACCTTCAGCTCGGCCAGGGGTACTCCAGCGTCCTTTTCCATAGCGTTCACGATGTCCATGGTCTGGAAAGCGATGCCTTCCAGGGCGGCACGGGCAATGTGTGCTGCCGTGGTGCCGCGGGTGATGCCGCATATTACGCCGTGGGCATACTGGTCCCAGTACGGGGCTCCCATGCCGGTGAGGGCGGGCACAAAGTACACGCCGCCGTTGTCCTCGACGGTAGCCGCCAGGGCCTCAATCTCGGAAGAGGAGCGGATGATTCCCAGGCCATCCCGCAGCCACTGGACTACGGAGCCGCCCACGAAGATGGAACCTTCCAGGGCGTAGTTCACGGTGTCCCCTATCTTCCAGGCTATGGTGGTAAGGAGGTTGTTCTTGGAAAGGATGGGCTTGTTGCCCGTATTCATGAGAAGGAAGCAACCGGTTCCGTAAGTGTTCTTCACTGCGCCGGGATCCGTGCACATCTGGCCGAAGAGGGCCGCCTGCTGGTCACCGGCGATGCCGGCGATGGGAACCTCGTGAGCAAAGATGGTGGTCTTGGTATGGCCATACACCTCTGAAGAAGACTTCACGGTGGGCATCATGGAGAGTGGAATATTGAAGAGCGAAAGCAGTTCCTTATCCCATTCCAGGGTGTTGATATTGAACAGCATGGTGCGGGAGGCGTTGGTCACGTCCGTGACGTGCACCTCGCCTCGGGTGAGCTGCCACACCAGCCAGCTGTCCACGGTACCGAAGCGCAGTTTGCCGGCATCGGCCTTTTCCCTGGCTCCGGGTACGTTGTCCAGGATCCACTTGATCTTGGTGCCGGAGAAGTAGGCATCGATGATAAGGCCTGTCTTCTCACGGATCTTGTCCACCAGCCCCTGCTCCTTCATCGCATCGCAGAAGGCCGATGTACGGCGGTCCTGCCAGACGATGGCGTTGTATACGGGAACGCCGGTCTCGGCATCCCATACAATGGTTGTCTCGCGCTGATTGGTGATGCCGATGGCGGCCAGGTCCTTCCCGCTGACACCCATCTTGGTAATGGCCTGCGCTATGACGGCGGCCTCCGACGACCAGATTTCCATAGGGTCGTGCTCTACCCAGCCGGGCTTGGGGAAATGCTGCGTAAACTCTTGTTGGGCCACGGAGCAGATGTTGCCTTCGTGGTCAAAGACTATGGCCCGGGAACTGCTGGTTCCCTGGTCCAGTGCCAGGATGTACTTATTGTTCATAGGTGCCGTCTTCTATCATTTTATGTACGGTTTGCAGGAAATTGGATACCCGCCGGGTATATTCCTCGGGATAACGGGCATAGGAGTTGGCGTGTACGGCCCCTTCGGCCACCCAGTACTCCTTGTAGCCCTGGGTCTTGGCGTTGTAGTTCTTCCAAAGGTCCTCGAAGGCCACGAAATCGTCGGCGTCTCCGTGGATGAAGAGCATGGGCTTTTTGCACTTGGCCAGCTGCTTGGAGCAGTCAGCATCCTCGAAACGCCAGCCGAACTTATGGTTTGTCACATAGCTGGCGCTGTTGAGAATATCGGTAGGAATGGGACCGATGTCCTTCAGGTTCTTGGTGAACTGGCCGCGTACGCTGTTGTAACCGCAGTCTTCCACAAAGCACCTGACGTAATCGGGCTGGGGTTCGCCACTGGTAAACATGACCGTAGCGGCCCCCATGGACACGCCGTGCAACACCATGAAGTCGCTGTGATAGATGCCTTGGGCCACATTGATCCAGTTCAGGATGTCATAGCGGTCCAGCCAGCCCATCTGGATGGAGGGGCCTTCGGAGTACCCGTGGTACTGGAGGTCAGGCATCAAAATGTTGTAATTGAGCTCATCCCGGTACATTCGGCCCAAATACAGGAACACCAGGTGGTTGTCTCCGTAACCGTGAATGACCATAGCCGTTCCGTTGGCCTCGTCTGGCTTCGCGGCTGGGGCATATACCGCATGCACGCGGTAATTGTTGTACCCCACGATAAAGGTATCCCGCATCACGCCTATGGCCTTCAAGCTATCGTACCAGTGGGTACTGCCGGGCCTGAGGGAATCGGCCTTATGGCGGGTACGCTCTATATCGGAAATGCCATGCCTCTTGGGGCTGAGAGCGTACTTGGTCGCAATCCGGCCTACCGCACAGGCGTTAAGGAGCAGGGCCGATAGGGCAATGGCCAGGATGGGTGTAAGTTTCTTCATATTAGAAGATGTAGTTCAAGCCGATGTTGATGCCCAGGCTGGCGCCGTCGTTATTCTTCCAGCCGAACTTCTTGCCGTCGAAGAAGATCTTACCAAATTCAAAGTTGACGTTGAAGTTCTGGTTCATGATAACGTGAAGGCCGATACCGGCGCCCATGTGCAGCTTCTGCTTTTCCTCCTTGTAGAAGTCGCTGGCAACATATTGCGCCGAGCTGTTGTCAAGCTTGCCGGAGATTCTGTTTACCACCGTATTATCGGCAGCAAAACCGCTGTAGTCGGCCGTAGGCGGGGTATAAGGCTTCAGGATCATACCCATATCGAAGAACGGGTTGGTGGCCAGGATGAAGTTCTGGTTAAAGAGGGTGAAACGGGCAAAGCTCCAGCGGAGTTCCAGGTTGGTCCAGGCGAAACTCTCACCCTGCAGGCGATTGAAAAGGGAACCGCGGATGGTAGTGGCAGAGCCCAGGCCTTCCGGACAAAGCTGTTTGAAGTTGATGACCTGGAGAGTCTGCATCATATAGGAAGGAGTACGTCCGGCCAGGAGTCCCTGGAAAGCCAGATGGCCGCCAAAGACCAGTTTGTCGGGTACCAGGGTAGCGAACTGCTTGAAGTGAACGGCCAGCTTGAGATAGTTGGTGCGGTCGGCCTTCGCACGTCCGTTCAGGATATCCGGAGAACCATACAGACAAATTTCCAAGTTGGTACCTTTGCTGGGGTTGTTCTCGTGGTTACGGGTATCAAACACCACGCCCACCTTGGCTTCCAGATGCTGTCCGCCGAATTCTTCGACCTTGGGAATCAGCCCGTGTTTGACATAGAGGTCATAGAGAGAAAGGTCGGTGGCGGGGTGCTTGGTTTTCTTGTCATAACCGGCCAGGCCTTTGTTCTCTGCATGGCCCGTCTTGATTCCCATATAGGTAAGACCGGCCGCCCAGCCCCAGTGGCTCTCGCCAAACTGTCCCTGGAACAGAGCCATACCACGAAGGATATTGCGCTTCATCAGGTAAAAGCCCTGCCCCTCCTCGCTGAAGGAGTATTTCTTATTCTTTTCACTATTGGTAATCTTGTCCAGGGCTTCCACATAAAGTGAGGAGCCGCCGTTAAATCCATAGAAATTACTTGTCTTATTGGCAAAGTAGGACAGATCAAACGACATGCGGACGCCGGGGATGAGATATTTGCTGTCAAAGAAGGCGTGATATACGGAGTTTCCCTTGGAATACCAGGAAGCTTCCACATTGGCTTTCCATATGTATTCGGGGTACTTGGAGCCGTCTCCGTACCAGAAGATATCCGACATAAGGCCATAGTGCCAACCTAAATCGGAGTTATAACCAAGGGTAGGCAGAGGACCAAGGTTAATGCCGGTTTTTGTGATCTCCTTTTTCTGAGCGGCGGCGGTTAAAGAAATGGCCACCAGAAGGATGCCGGTTAGAAATCTTTTCATATCAGTTATAGTCTAGTTAAAATTTTAGTCACTTAGTTTACAAATATAGCAAATTATTTGCGAATCTGCCATGGAGGGTGTAACTTCGCTGCATAAAACCATCTCATTACCTTAATGACAACTATTCATCGCCGGATGCTGGCCGCCATCCTCTTCATTTGCGGCCTGGTAACCGTCTCCTGCACCGCTTCCACCCCGGAGCGCGTAATCCTGGGAGACGAACAGTTCGAAGTATACATGCCTCTTCTGGAAGGCCAGAGAGTAGCCATCTTCAGCAACCAGACCGGTTTGGTGGGCAATACCAAAACCCACATCCTGGACACCCTCATCGCCAAGGGCGTGAACGTGAGCGCCATCTTCTCCCCGGAGCACGGTTTCCGTGATCTGGCCGATGACGGTTCCCACGTCGGGGACGGCGTGGAGCCCATAACGGGCGTTCCCATCCTTTCGCTGTACGGCGGCGCCGGTGGCCACCACCCCACCCAGGAATCCATGGACATGTTCGACGTGCTCATCGTAGACATCCAGGACGTCGGCCTGCGTTTCTATACTTATTACATTACCATGTGCCACCTGCTGGACGCCTGCGGCGAAGCCGGTAAGCACGTGATCATCATGGATCGGCCCAACCCCAACGGCATGTACGTGGACGGCCCTATCCTGGACATGAGCCTCAAGAGCGGCGTGGGCCACCTGCCCATTCCCACCGTTCACGGCCTCACGCTGGGAGAACTGGCCCGGATGGCCCAGGGAGAGAAATGGCTGAGCGAGGCCGGCAACGCCTGCAAGGTCACCATCGTCCCCTGCAAGAACTACACGCACCAGACCCTGTATGAACTGCCCGTGCGTCCCAGCCCCAACCTGCCCAACATGCAGGCCATCTACCTGTATCCCGCCCTCTGCGGCTTCGAAGGCACGGTGGTAAGCCTGGGCCGCGGTACCGACAAGCCTTTCCAGCAGTACGGTCACCCTGCCCTGGGCGTCAAGTACACCTACACCTTCACGCCCCAGAGCGTCAAGGGTTCCAGCAATCCCCCGCTCCTGGGCCAGCAGTGCTTCGGCGTAGACCTGTCGGAGATGGACCAGAAACAGATCCGTGAGAACGGGCTGGACCTCTCCTACATCATCGACGCGTACACCATCCTCAAGGAACAGGGCATGGAGCAGGGCTTCTTCCGCCGCTTCTTCGACCTCCTCATGGGCCAGCGTTACATCCGCGAAATGATTGAAGAGGGTGCCTCTGCGGCCGATATCAAGGCCCAGTGGCAGGCCGATGTAGAAGCCTTCAAGCAGCAGCGGAAGCCGTACCTCCTCTACGCAGAATAATCTTTGGTATAAATATCCATCCGTTCCCAGAGCCCTCTGGGAATGAGCCGCCAAAAGGCAACCAGAACACGATAGCGCCAGTCAAAGATAATGACCCGGCGCTTTCTTTTTAACCCCTTGAGAATATGGCCGGCAGCCTCCTCCACCGTCATCATCATGGGATAATGATACTTGGGGTCCAGGATATCGGTAGCCACAAATCCGGGCCGGATATCGGAGAACTGCGCAGGAATCTTCGCCATCCGGCAAAGCTGACATAGGGCCGATACATAGGTGCTCTGCATCTTCTTGCTGGCCGAATAGGCCGCCGACACGCCCATGCCCATGGTCCCTGCTACAGAAGTCACCACGGCAATATGAGCCTTGTTCCTGGAAGAGTATATGGGGTTGGATTTGACATAGTTGAGAATATGCAGCAGCATCCGCGCCAGACCGGTGCAGTTGGTTTCCATCACGGCCACGTCTACAGACTCGTCCAATTGCCAGTTCTGTTTTCCTATGCCCGAAACATGCAGGAACAAATCCGGCGCACCCGTCTTCTCCAGCAGCCTGTCCAGGGCCGGCAGAGCGTCCGGCTTGGTAATATCCATCACCTCGTAGGCAAGGCTTTCCTCTCCGCATTCCTTCTGAAGATCGGCCAGCCTCTCTTCCCTTCGGCCTGCTGCGCCTATGCGCCAGCCATCGGCCACCAATCTCTTAGCCACCTCACGCCCTATTCCAGACGTTGCTCCAATGATAATTGCTGTTTTCATAAGGCAAATTGTTAATAGGCAATCATAAAAACAATACCATCAGCCCTGCCGCCAAGGCCGCCGGAATGCCCAGAAGCATACCAATCAGGGCCCCCTTGATGTGGAACCAGTAATTGTGGTACTCCTTTACCATGTCTTCTGTCCCGGGTATAACATAATGCCTGTCGTGGCAGAACCAGATGCAGTCCAGGACAAGGGCATCAAACCAGTTCACCACCACCCACAGGGCGTAAGCGGTCAGAGTGCCGCACCAGAAAGTGGTGCAACCGTTGACGTAACGCACCAGCAATCCCAGTAATACGCCAAAGAGCAGCATGGCAACAACCTTCTTTACATAGAAGGCCGTTCCTCCGGGCCTGTTACCGGCATCCACCAATCCCAGCTTGTCACACCTTTCAATGATAGCCGGAGGATAGTTGAAGACAACCTTAACCGGGTCCCTGGACATCAGGAACACACAAAGCGTGAAAATAGCGCACGCAACCAGGGATTCAATTAAAAATACCATAGGGCTTAGTTCTTGGTAACAAAGATACAAATCTTAGCCCGCAACCTGGTTGCAAATTTGTCTCTTCCAACCTCTTTTTCAATCCAAGTCAAGGAACATGACCAGCGGATTCAAGGAAAAGCGCCCGGAAAAAGTAGGGAGAAAATTTGGAAAAGTAGGGAGAAAAACATATTTTTGCATCAAAAAGTAGGGAGAAAATGGCTTCTATAGATAAACTCATTGCTCTGATTGAGCAGTACAAGAGCTTGGGGATTGACTCGCAGATAGACTACGAGAAGTTCTATTTATACTCCATCATAACCCACTCCACGGCTATCGAGGGTTCCACCGTTACGGAGATCGAAAACCAGCTGCTGTTTGATGAAGGCATCTCTGCTAAGGGCAAGACCATCATGGAACAGATGATGAACATCGACCTCAAAAAGGCATATGAAGAAAGTATTCGTCTGGCGAAGACCCATTCGGAGATTACAATTGATGTTCTGAAAAGCCTTTCCCGCCTGGTTATGCAAAATACCGGTTCTGTCTACAAGTCCCCTCTCGGCGATTTTTCATCGGCAAATGGGGACCTTCGATTAGTGAATGTCACGGCTGGAGCCGGCGGAAAATCCTACATGAGCTTCCAGAAGGTCCCGGCCAAACTCGAAGAGTTTTGCGAGTGGCTTAACACCAGGCGAGCCCAAAAGATGTCCATGGCAGAGCGCTACAACCTCAGTTTCGAAGCGCACTACAGGCTGGTTACCATCCATCCCTGGGCCGACGGAAACGGTCGTATGGCCAGACTCCTGATGAACCACATCCAGTTTGAATCCGGCCTCATCCCGACCAAAGTACTGAAGGGAGACAAAGGCGACTACATCAACGCTTTGATTGCCACACGAGAGAACGAAGACACTACATGCTTCCTTGAATTTATGGCCGGAGAGATGATTAAAACCCTTTCGTCCGATATCGACACCTTCCTGAAATCCACTGAGGAAAGTAGGGAGATAACAGTCAAAGGTAGGGAGAAAAAGCAAAAAAGTAGGGAGAAAATTCTCCGGTTACTCAAAGCTCATCCCGATTTTTCTGCAAAGAAACTGGCCGATGAGATTGGCATCACAGAAAAGGGAGTGGAGAAGCAGTTGGCCAAACTGAAAGCCGAAGGCCTCATCAAAAGAGACGGACCGGACAAGGGTGGAGAATGGATTGTGCTTGATTAATCTCAATTAGATACGAAAAACCAAATAGCTGAAATGGTGCTTACCATACATAAGAAAACCTTCTCCGAA
>JAEEGL017022341.1_pt1 | contig 21566 bp, 15 predicted proteins | sample 9134231 | NCBI WGS metagenome assembly JAEEGL01 (sample SAMN16246548, study PRJNA631951) | gut metagenome | biome: gut microbiome; feature: rumen; material: fiber-attached | host: Bos | place: Iran: Karaj | collected 2018-10
ATATGTTTATTTAGGATTCGTCAATCAAATGGTATCTTATCATAAAACAGGCTTAAAATCAAACGAAAAACTACTTGTCAAACAGGAGTTTGAGGCCCGTTACCCGATCGTTTTCATCCCTTAAGAATCCGATCCGCGCCGCAAATGTTTCGCCGGTCTTTTGCGATCTGAATCCTTCAATGATCCCGGTCCTCCCGTATTTGATCAGAGATATCACATCCCTTTTGGTAAACTTTACGCCCATTGTTTCGCTGATCGAAAAGGCACAGCCTGTTTTGTCTTCTTTATGGTCCGTGCAGGCATACCCGTTTGCGGTCTCCACAATGTTTTTTCCGCAGACCGGACAGCGCAGCGCATCAAATTCCGCATCTGCCGGTCCGTCAAAATCAAAGACCACCACGGTCTTGTTGTTTTCATCCTTTTTCAGTTTCAGGGCAGCACTGAACTTTTTCTTTTTGGCTTTTGAAGTAAACCCTTCGATCACACCGGTCCTGCCTTCCCTGATCAGTTCGGCAAACTGCTCTTCGGTAAGACTTACGCCCGCGATCTTTCCGACGCTGAACGTGCATTTTTTCGCCTCATCCTTATTCCAGTAATTGCTGCACCCGTAACCGAACGGGGTGGTGGTAAGCTCTGCGCCGCAATCCGGACAGGGAAGGCCGAGCTTTACTCTCGTTGCCGCACCTCTGCTGTGTTCGGAAGTAAACGGCCTGATCTTTTTGACAAGCTCATCCGTTAAGTCCGTTTGGATCATCTTTTCCGATTCCCTGCGGATAAAGTCTTCCAGATCCCTGCGGTATTCCTTGTCATCTACCGTTCCGTTGATGATTCCCTCCAGCCCTTTTTCCCAGTTTGCCGTCATTTCCGGATTGAGAAGGGTCGGTACGGACAGGTTCACGATCTCATAGATCATCTCCCCGATCTTTTCGGGCGTGACGATCTGCGTTTTCGGATTCAGGTGCAGATAATGGATGTTGAACAGTTTTTTCAGGATATCGCCTCTTGTTGCGCTGGTGCCGATCCCTGTCATTTTGATCTGTTGCCGCAGTTCCTCATCTTCGATCAGGTTTCCGGCGCTTTCCATGGCGCTGACAAGCGTGCCGGAACTGTAACGTTTCGGCGGTGTGGTTTTTCCTTCCTTGATCTTAAGGTCTTTCAGAGATACGGTATCTCCCTTTTTCACGCTGTTACAGAATTTGATCAGATCCTCTTTGGAGCCGGTTGATCCTGTTTCCTCATCCTCTTCTTCCTCGCCTGCAGTTCCCTTTTCCTTTTCTTGAGGCGTGCCGGATACTTTCATGTACCCGGGGTCTTTTAAGACTTTGGCGGATGCAAAGAACGGTTCCTCCAAAACCTGCAAAGAAAGCTTGATATTCTGATAGACGGCATTCGGATAAAAGATCGCAAGAAAGCGCCTTACGATCAGATCGTAGACTTTTCGCTGCAGTTCCGGAAGTTTTGTGATGCTGCCTGTAACGCCTGTCGGGATGATCGCATAGTGGTCCGTGACTTTTTCATCATCGGTATAAACGCTTTTCTCGATCCCTTTATGTGCGCCTTTTGCGAGGATCTCCTCACAGAATTCCCGATAGGACTCATGAGATACAAGACCATTAATGTTCTTTTCGATCTCTTTTGCGATCGGTGTGGATAATACCCTTGCATCCGTTCTCGGATAAGTGGTGTATTTCTTTTCATAGAGTTCCTGGGCAATGTTAAGTGTCTGATCCGGTGAGATCTTAAACCTTTTGGAACATTCAAGCTGTAATTCGGCAAGGTTAAACAGAAGCGGCGCCTTCTTTTTGGCCGTTGACTTTGATGCTTCCGTTACGATGGCATCATGCCCGGACAGTTCCCCGATCAGCGCCTTGGCATCCTCTTCATTCTTAAACCCGTTTTCCTTATATAGTTTGGGGGAATCAACGTATCTGCTGGGCTCTACTGCTTTCCATTCGGCTGTAAAAAGCGCATCCGAAAAGAATCCGTTCACTCTGTAAAACGGGGTCTCCTGAAAATCACGGATCTGTCTTTCCCGGTTTACGACCATTCCCAGAACACAGGTCATGACACGTCCGACGGCGATCGCCGTGTAATTCTTTGTGGCTGCCGCGTCATTGATCAGTTTCCCGTATTTCACGGACAGAACTCTTGAGAAATTGATCCCGAGGGCATAGTCTTCAATGGTCCGCATGATGCCGGAACGTCCGAGCAGATCATAGTCGGACATCGGCTTTGCTTCCCGAAGCCCTCTTAAGATCTCTTCATCGGTCTGGGAGTCGATCCAGACACGGAGTTCCTGCATACCTTCTCTCACACCGCCGAAATTGCGGATGTTTTCTTCAATCGTCTGTCCCTCTTTTCCCGAGTCCCCGGCCCAGTAAACCACATCGATATCTTCCCGGTGCAGCAGACTGTTTACGATTTTATATTGATCTCTGGATTTTTCAATGACATCATACCGATAGATTTTCGGAAGGAAAGGAAGATCTTCAAGCCGCCAGTTTTTGTATTTGATGTCGTATTGATCCGGATACACCATTTCCACGAGGTGCCCGAAGCACCAGGAAATCACGTAGGTGTCATCTTCCATGTAGCCTTTCTGACTTCCCTTAACATGCAAAACGGAAGCATAATCCCTGGCCACGGAAGGTTTCTCCGTAATGATAAGCTTTTTACCCAAATGTACCTCTTTCTATTGCAGATCCCCGTCAATCAGGATAAGTGATGGATCCGACAGGGCTTCTTTCTTCAGTTTTTCTTCAAATGATGCATAGGAAAACAGATAGATCTTCTCACATGTGATCTTAGCCTGTTTCAGACAGTACCGGTTCCACTCAAGGTCCGCATAGGACATCCTGCTCTTTTCGAAATTGCAGAACGCGGCGATCGTCTTCTCCTGTTTCGTCGTTGCGATGATATCGATCGTTCCGACTTTCCCGTGCCATGCGCCGGTGGTTTCAAACTGTTCCTTCTGATCGGCAGATACAGACTGTTTGATCAGATATTCCCTGCATACGGATACATACGCACTTTCCGCATAGGTTCTTAAATGCGCATCAATGTATTTTCTGTAGAATTTGTCTGCATCCATTTCGGACAATCTGGAATAATGCGGAAAGACAAAGCAGAACCAGAAGCGCGTGAACGGGTCAATGATGCGATAAACACCTTTCTGCACGTTTTCATGCCCCGGTGCATCATAGCTTTCAACCTTTTCCACAATGCTGTTTTCGATCAGATTTTTCAGATAAACACTGATCTTGGCCCGGTCAAATCCGGTCAGTTTATGAAGTTCGTTCAGTTTATTGGAACCGGTGGCAAGTGCATACAGCAGGGTATTATATACTGCCGGTTCCCGAAGTTCTTTAGACAGCAGCCGCAGTCCTCTTTCATGGAAATAGCTGCCGCTCGTTAAAACATGCCGGCAGATATTTTCCTGCAGGGTAAGCGAGCGATCCAGCCGCATCCAGTTTCCCGGATACGGTCCGAAGACCGCATAGGCTTCCACTGCCGTTTGGAAATCATAGTCGGAAAAATAAGCCCTGCATTCGGAAAAATCAGGTTCTGAAAACGCGATGACATCTCTCACTTCATAGGCCTTGTCATGCAGGAGTGTGACCATCTCGCGTTCGATCCAGTTTTTGTCGGATGACGTGAGCAAAAACATGACTTTCTGGTTGTTCCATTGGTTATGGATCGAGCGGATCAATTCCTCCATGAACGAAGGGTCCGATTTCACGAAATGCTGAAACTCTTCAATGACGATCACGCGTTTTTCACAGGAAACAGAAAGCATGGCGGAAATGATCTCGGAATATCGCATTTCCATACGCATGCCTTTGGGCAGTTCCTCGCGGATCTCATCATGGAAAAACTGCAGCTGCAGCTTGTCAGAACAGCATCTTGCCTGATAATGAAAAACATTTTTGTTCTTCAGAAATGTCCGTAATGTGTCATTTGGCGCATTCTGCATGTCGCCGTATAAGATGACGATCTCATTCTGTGTATGTGTGAAATGAGCCTCAAGTTGTTGTAAGGCATCCTGATGAAAAGTCATATTCTCACCTACGGAAGCTGTCTGATGATCAGCTTCTCAAAATCCATCTTGGACATGGGCTTGCCTGTTAAATACCCCTGAATGTAATCACAGCCGATCGAATTCATGAAATTCTGTTGTGCCTGTGTCTCCACGCCTTCCGCTACGGTCTTTAACCCGAGTTTCCCGGCCATATCCACAACAGCCTGCGTGATGATCCCTGCAGAGGAATCGGCGATGGCAGAATCAATAAACGTTTTATCGATCTTTAAGATGTCGATCGGCATATTCTTCAGATAAGACAGCGAGGAAAAGCCTGTCCCGAAATCGTCGAGGGCGATCTTGACCCCGAGTTTTCTTAAAACATTGATCCGTTCGATCACGATATCGTAATCATTGATGAAGGCAGTTTCCGTGATCTCCAGCTCCAGTGATTTCGGATCAAATTCATACATCTGCAGCAGGGATTGCACATAATCGACAAAATTGTCTTTTTCCAGCTGGATTGCGGAAATATTGATCGCAACAACCAGTGGAAGCCGAAAACGCATGCGCCAGTTATTCATGATCTTCAGGGTTTCCTTGAGCACCCATGCGCCGATCGGAACGATCGCACCGTTTTTCTCGGCGATCGGGATAAATTCGCCGGGCGAAGTGATAAACTGTCCGTGTTCATCCGGCCATCTGAGCAATGCTTCCGCACCACGCAGCTTTCCGGTTCCCGATTCGTATTGCGGCTGGAAATAGATCGTGAAATCTTCGTTGTCGATCGCATCCTTTAATTTCTGTTCAAGGGACACGTTTTTGACAAAATCATGTAAAATGTCATATTCAAAATAGCAGATCGTGTTTTTCCCGGATTCCTTCGCTTTGGATAAGACGATCTCCGCATTTTTGATCAGATCGAGTGCGGTCTTCCCGGCTTCCGGGAATTCCGCCACACCTGCGGAAACCGTATAGGATACCTCGGATTTGTTGGTCAGAACATACGGGGCCCTGAGCCTCTCTCTGACCGTTTTATAGATATAATCCGCGCTGCGTTGTCCGTGCGGATTATAGATCGCAATGATGAACACGTCGGAGCCGAATCGTCCGACGATCATATTTTCACTTTGGAATTCTTTTAAGATCAGTGAGAATCCCTGTACCAGTTCATCTCCGAACAGCAGACCGATCGAATCATTGATCTTCTTGAAATCATCGATATCCAGAAACAGCAGCTCCACGCCGACTTTCTCGTTTTCCGCCTTCTCACACATATCCCGCAGGCAGCGGACAAAATAATTGCGGTTGTAGAGCCCGGTTAAAGAATCGTTGTAAGCCAGATAGGCGATCTCTTCATTTTGACTTTTCCGTCTGGTGATATCACGGATCGCAATGATCTTCTCGAGCGGTTTGCCTTCATCATCGTACTGCATTCTGGCTTCGCACTCGATCCAGTTGAATTTGGTCTTGGTGCGAAGTTCTGTCTTTGCCTCCTTTTCATGATGATGTTCCATCTCATAAATGGTCTCGTTGTAGCTTTTCAGATCATCATCATGCAGGAGGTTCAACAGAAAACGTTCATCGTAAGGAAGGGTGGTGATCTTCTCCCCGACCGCGTCATCCCACGGTCCGATCAGTTCTGCCGTTTGGGTACGATAATCCTTGTAGATATACAAATATCCACTGAATTCGGAAATCGCCCTGTATATATGTTCACTTGCCATCAACCGTTCGTTTAAGGCAGTCAGCAGATCGATCTGGTACTTAAGATCTTCCATCCTTAAATATATCCTTTAGCCTTTAATAATTCTGCACATAAAACGGCTCCGCCTGCCGCGCCGCGGATCGTGTTATGCGATAGGCCGACAAACTTATAATCGTAAATCGAATCTTCTCTGAGACGGCCGATCGAAACCCCCATGCCGTTCTCGTAATCCACATCCAGAGCAACCTGCGGGCGGTTCTCTTCTTCCATATAACGGATAAACTGCTTCGGAGCACTCGGCAGGTTCAGTTCCTGCGGAACACCGGAGAACTTCACCATGCGGTCGATCAGTTCTTCTTTGGACGGTTTCTTTTTGAAACGGATATATACCGATGCGGTATGGCCGTTCAGGACCGGAATGCGGATGCACTGCGCGGAAATTCTGGGCAGTTCTGCCTTCACGATCTTATTGCCTTCGATATGGCCGAGGATCTTTAAAGGCTCCAGTTCACTCTTTTCCTCTTCGCCGCCGATATAGGGGATCACATTTCCTTCCATTTCCGGCCAGTCCTTAAAAGTCTTGCCGGCGCCGGAGATCGCCTGATAAGTTGACACGATCAGTTCTTCCGGCTCAAATTCCTTCCATGCGAAAAGCAGCGGCGCATAGCTTTGGATCGAGCAGTTCGGTTTGACCGCAACAAACCCTCTCTTAGTGCCAAGGCGCTTCTTCTGTGCTTCAATGATCTTGGCATGCTCCGGATTCAGTTCCGGCACGATCATCGGCACATCCTCCGTCCATCTGTGTGCGGAATTATTGCTGACAACGGGAATCTCAGCCCTTGCGTAATCTTCCTCGATCTTACGGATCTCTTCTTTGGTCATGTCAACGGCTGAAAAAACAAAATCCACTTTGGAAGAAACCGCTTCAATGTCGCTGACGTTCATGACGATCATGTTTTTAACTTTTTCGGGCATCGGGGTCGTCATCTTCCATCTGCCGCCAACCGCTTCTTCATATGTCTTTCCGGCACTCCTTGCGGATGCGGCAACGCATACCACCTCAAACCAGGGATGGTTTTCGAGCAGGCTGATAAACCGCTGTCCCACCATGCCGGTTCCGCCAAGGATCCCGACTCTTAATTTCTCACTCATCTTCTTTTTCCTCCTCTATCATATCTAAAAATGCTTTATTGATCTTCAATACTTCGCGCATGGCTGCCTCTCCCGGCGCGCCGACGGTTAAACGCTTTTCAACACATGTTTTCAGGCTGACGGCCTCATATATATCATCGGCGAATGCAGGGGAAATCTTTTGCAATTCATCCAAAGTCAGCTGCTCGATGTTTTTATGAACTTCAATACAGTATAACACCAATCTGCCGATCAGGGCATGTGCATCACGAAACGGGATTCCGCGTCCTACGAGATAATCCGCCGCATCCGTTGCATTTGTAAACCCGTTCATTGCGGACGCCGCCATGACGTCTTTATGGAATGTTATGGTCTTCAGCATTCCGTTAAAGAGCTGTAAGCAATCCGTGACCGTGTCGATCGCATCAAAGGAAAGTTCTTTGTCTTCCTGCATATCTTTATTATATGCAAGCGGCAGCCCTTTCATTGTAACAAGCAGCGCATGTAATGCGGCATAGACCCTTCCGCATTTTCCCCTTGTCAGTTCCGCGATATCCGGATTCTTCTTCTGCGGCATGATCGAGGATCCTGTCGAATACGTATCGTCGATCTCAATAAAGGCGTATTCATTGGAATTCCACAGGATGATCTCCTCACAGAATCTGGAAAGATGCATCATGATCATACTGAGCGCGCTTAAGAATTCGATCAGATAATCCCGGTCAGACACCGAATCGATACTGTTCAGGGTCGGACCGTAAAAATCAAGCAGCCTTGCAGTCTCATCCCGGTCAAGCGGATAAGTGGTGCCTGCCAGCGCACCGGCACCCAAGGGGCAGTAATTCATCCGTTCATATACATCATCAAGCCGTGTGTAATCACGCTTGAACATCTCAAAATATGCCCCCAGATGATGTGCGAGTGTGATCGGCTGGGCCTTCTGCAGATGTGTGAAACCGGGCATATAGGTCTGCAGGTGATCATGCATCATCTCATCCAGCGTATGCAGCAGGGCTTTTAAACGATCCTGAACTTCACTTATGGCATCCCGCACATAAAGCTTCATATCCAGGGCAACCTGATCGTTCCTGCTGCGGCCGGTATGCAGTTTCTTTCCCACATCGCCGATCCGTTCGATCAGATTTGCTTCCACAAAACTGTGAATATCTTCATAGGCTTCCGTGATGACCAGTTTCCCATTAAGCGTATCTTCCAAGATACCGTTTAACCCGTCAACGATCTTGTTTTTCTCATCTTCCGAAATGATCCCGACGCCGGAAAGCATTGTGACATGTGCAATACTTCCGGTAATGTCCTGTTTCAGGAAACGCTTATCGAAAGAAATGGAAGCATTAAACTGATAAACCAGATCGTCCGTTTGCTTTGTGAAACGGCCGCCCCACAACTGTGCCATGTCAATCTCCTCTATAAATACAAAAACAGCTCCCGGCCGGACTCGAACCGGCGACCTACGCATTACGAATGCGTTGCTCTACCAACTGAGCCACGGAAGCGTTTCATACTTTGGTATTATATAGAACATTCCAAGAATTTGCAACACCCATGTTCTCAGATATCAAAATCATCATTGAAGTCAAAATCATCATCGGCACCGGCCACATCAAAGTCTTCATCCGTGTCGGCTGAGCCCGCCATAACCCTGTCAAAATCCAGTTCCTTATGCTCGTGCTTTTTCGGTACGGGAAGCGGATTCTCAAGATATTCGATTTCTTTTGCAGGAGCCTTTTCCGCCTCTCCCGCATTCTTTTCTTCTTCCTGCACAGGTTTCTTCGGGTGCAGTACGTGCGACTCCCTTTCCTCGATCGCCGCTTTGAGCTGGCGCGACTCGGCCAGTTTGATCTGTTTGTAATACTCTTCGTTCATCCCCACGAATACCAAAGCCTGAGCGCGGGCTAAGAACGCTGCCTTCTCTTCTTCGGTCTCCTCGGGTTCAGCAACTGCTTCTTCCTCTTCTTCATCACCAAGCATCTTATGCAGGTTTTCATCCGCAAGCGCATGATGGTTTTCATACATATATTGCAGGCTGACAGCCGCCGTCATGAGGATCAGCAGCAAAAAGTACTGTGAATTGTATTCATTTCCCGAACTTAACAGGATCGTAAAGAATCCGGCCAGTAATGCACTTAAGATCGGCAGGATCCGCGGATTCCCGGAACGGATCATGTAGAAAGCGCAGGCGATCGAGAGGATCAGCAGGAACATGTACAGGATCTGGCTTCCAAGCTGCATCCATGCGATCTGTACCGAAGAATAGGAAGAACCGTCGGCACGGAACAGAAAATAATAGTTATCCGTGATCGAACGCTGCTGTGCATCGATCTTATCGTTAAATCCCGCAAACATATCGGAAAAGGAAACGGAACTGCCGGCTTCCGTCATGAACGGATTGAATCGCTGTCCAAAGCTTTTGAGCAGGTCGACGACGGAAACCTCCATCGTTGCACTCATGATGAACAGCATTCCCCAGAATACTACGATCGCAACGGTAATGATCAGTGCTGACATTTGTATTGATAAATGCCCGATCCGCCCAAGCAGCATGACGATCAGAAGGATCAGGATGCAGACCGGTTCCATGCAAAGCGCGATCCCGAAAAAGATCCCGGACAGGATCGAAAAGACAACGGAAGATGCCGATTTCTTTCTGGTCATCGGGATCACTGCGAAAAACAACGCCAGAAACAGTACCAGCGCAAACAGGATCTGTGCATCATAATTGTATACCGCAAAGCCGTTCGACGGCATAAAGAGCGTCAGCGCAAATACGAACAGGCTGCAGATACGCGAGCTGATCCTTCGAACGATCCCGTATGAGAGAAACGCGACTGCAAGGAGCAGGATCGTATTGGTACAGATCATCACGCCTGATCCGGATCCGGCGAATGTAAAGACAAGAGACAATACGGCACTCATAAAGAAAAACGCCGGTTTTCTCATAAGCTGCGGCAGAATATCCGTTCCGCCGACACTTAAGGTGCCCTTATGCAGCAGCTCTGCGGCCCTGTGGCAGACACTTTCTTCTACGGGGATCGTGGATTCAAAAGATACGCGGACCCTGACAAATACAAAAGATAAGGCAAGGAGAAATACGATCTCTAAGATCATAAACCCGACACTGTCATCACTGTCCCTGGAAAAAGCCAGTAATTTGGTCAAAAGGGACAACAGAATAAATGCCAAAATAAGGATTCCCCCGAATACGATCACGTAAAAGAATCCTTCATTTTGAGAGATCATCTGATGATATACGGTAAAAAAAAGGAGGTAACCGAACATGATCAGACTGACCACGGCGCAGATATTCAGAATAACCGGTGTCTTTTTTGTCATTTTATTTAATCACTCATCGCCTGCTCCAGATCAGCGATGATATCTTCCGCATTTTCGATCCCGACGGAAAAACGGATCAGATCAGGTGAAATACCTGCTTCCATCAACTGTTCATCCGTCATCTGTCTGTGTGTATGAGAAGCGGGATGCAAAACACAGGTCCTTGCATCGGCAACATGCGTTACGATCGCGGCAAGTTTCAGGCGATCCATAACCTTTTCAGAAGCCTCTCTTCCACCCTTCATGCCAAAGCAGAGTACCCCGCAGGTGCCGTTCGGCATATATTTCATGGCAAGTGCATGATACGGATCATCTTCAAGTCCCGGGTAACGCACCCAGGCCACCTTCGGATGATTTTTTAAGAACGTAGCCACTTTCAGTGCATTCTCACAGTGCCTCGGGACTCTTAAATGCAGCGTCTCCAGTCCCACATTCAGCAAAAACGCGTTTTCCGGAGACTGGATGGAGCCCAGATCACGCATCAGCTGAGCGGTCGCCTTTGTGATATAAGCAAGTTTCCCGAATTTCTCCGTATATGTGATCCCGTGATAAGATGCATCCGGCGTTGTCAGTCCCGGGAATTTATCGGCATGGCTGTCCCAGTCAAAATTCCCCGAATCCACAATGCATCCGCCGACGGTCAGTGCATGTCCGTCCATATACTTCGTTGTGGAATGTGTGACGATATCAACACCGTAAGCAAACGGTTTGCAGTTGATCGGTGTCGCAAACGTATTGTCAACGATCATCGGCACACCGTGGCGGTGGGCCGCAGATACGAATTTGTCAAAATCAAGCACAACCAGATTCGGATTGGATATGGATTCCGCAAGGACACACTTGGTATTCGGTAAAAAGGCCGCATCCAGCTCATCTGCCGTACAATCCGGGTCGATCACCGTACATGCGATCCCCATCTTTTTCATTGTTGTGGTCAAAAGATTAAATGTCCCCCCGTAAATGCAGGAAGACATGATCACATGGTCGCCGCTCTCGCAGATATTAAATACGGCAAAGAAATTGGCTGCCTGACCGGAAGAAGTCAGCATGGCGGCAACACCGCCCTCCAATGCTGCAATTTTGGCTGCTACCGCGTCATTTGTCGGGTTCGCAAGCCGCGTATAGAAATACCCGCTGTCCTTAAGGTCAAATAACCGTCCCATCTGTTCGGATGTTTCGTATTTGAATGTGGTACTCTGGTAGATCGGTAAGACCCGCGCTTCTCCCTTTTTCGGAGTCCATCCGGCCTGTACGCACAGGGTTTCATTATTTGTAAACTGTCCCATGTTCCATCCTTTCAAGCTTATGAAGTATAAGAAACAATATATTGCTGCTGCAGGGTCCGCATCATCTGTACATACAGATCCTTGCAATCCTGCAGACGGTTCTCGCCGATCAGGTCAATGCAGGGACTGATATAGTTCCGATAGATCTCCCTGTATGTCTCCGACGCATTCTCCTCTTTGTTGATCCTGTTCACGATCGTCGGTGCAATATCATAATACTCTTCGATCAGTTTCTTTCCGTCTGATTCATAAGCAAGAAAACCGTCCCTGTAATCCTTCAGGATCCTGATCTCGCTGCAATCCTCGGTTTTCCCGATACTTAAGCATACCGCAGTCGTCACATAGCAAAGCTTCCGTTTAAAACCTCCGTTGATCTCGCTGAAGGTACCGGGCTTGATCTGATACTGCGTAAATGTCGCATTCCACTTATCTGTCAATGCCTTTGTAAGTGCTTCGCTGACGGTTCCCGTATATTCCTGCAGCGCCGGCAGAACATAGACGACCATCATCGTATTGTGGTCGATCAGATAGTTTGTCCGTTTGCTCTTCTTCTGTGCATCATATTCCGCCTTGGCGGAAGAAACAAATGCATCCGTCAGACGATCGATCACGTCTGCGGGCTGATCCGTTTGTATATATTCCTCTTCGATCGCATCAAGAAGCGGTCTGTTATGCTCCAGATAATCCGAAAACGCGTCCGCATAGGTGTCACGTTTAAACCGGTTCATATAGTCTGCGCTGTCAGAGAGCATGGCAGAAAAATCTTCATAAATACCCAAAACAATTACCCCTTATTATTCATCCCAGTTATGATAAACAGCCTGCACATCATCATCTTCATCCAGAAGATCAAGTGTCCTTTGCAGGGATTTGATCGCATTTTCATCCGTCAGTTCGACGTAATTCTGCGGGATCATGGTAACCTCGGCGGATACATAGGCGATCTGATTATCGTCAAGTGCCTTTGTTACGTCGCTCAATCCGTCGGGATCGGTTAAAATCTCAAAACTGTCTTCTTCCTCATTAAAATCTTCCGCTCCTGCATCCAGTGCGATCATCATCACATCGTCAGCTTCCATTTCGCATTCTTCCCGGTCGATGATGATCTGCCCGCGCTTGTCGAACATAAAGGATACACAGCCTTGTGTGCCGATATTCCCGTTTCCTTTGGTAAAAGCACTTCTGACATTGGCAGCGGTACGGTTCTTGTTATCCGTCAGGGCATCGACGATGATCGCGATACCGTTCGGTCCGTATCCTTCATATGTAACGTATTCGTAATTAACGTTACCGGCTTCCCCCGCAGCCTTCTTGATGCCCCGATCAATGGTGTCATTTGGCATATTATTCGCTTTCGCCTTTTGAATGACCTGTGCGAGCTTGAAATTGTTACTCGGGTCCGGGCCGCCTTCTTTGACGGCAACTGCGATCTCTCGTCCGATAATCGTAAAGATCTTGCCCTTGGCAGCATCATTTTTCTCTTTTTTATGCTTGATGTTCGCAAATTTCGAATGTCCTGACATACTATTTCCTTTCTATCATAACATATAAAATTACTATATCATGTATTCAATCATTCATCAACCCACAAATACTCGTGGAACGCGCTCCGAAATATCACAAACAAGTTCATAATTGAACCGGCCGGAAAGGTCTCCCAGTTCTTCGGCACTGATCCGCTCATCTCCCATTTTTCCGAGCAGCACGACCTCATCATAATCCGTGACACCGGGTATGTCCGTGACATCAATCATCATCTGGTCCATGCATACCCTTCCGACGATCGGTGCTCTCTGCCCCCTGACCAAAACAGATCCTTTGGAGGACAGGGTTCTCGGATAGCCATCGGCATATCCGACCGGGATCGTCGCGATCTTCGTATGATCGTGCTTTGTGGTATATGTTCCGCCATAGCTGATCTGAACGCCTTTTGGCAGTTCCTTGACGTGGACGATCCGGCTGTGCAGGGATAGTGCTGCCTGCAGCGGAATATCCCGTCTGACTTCACTCGACGGCATCAACCCGTAAAGGGTGATCCCGCACCGGACGATATCCATATTATAATCCGGAAGTTCCATGATCCCGGCGGAATTGGAACAGTGCTTATAAATAAAACGGACACCGTTTTTTTCGCAGGAATCAATAAACGAACAAAATCGCTCATACTGGCGGACGGCATACTGTTTATCCGCTTCATCCGCCCTTGCAAAATGCGTCATGACGCCTTCCGTGATCAGGTTGTCGAATGATGCGATCTTTTGAACCGTGGATACACCGTTCTCATCGGCCGGGACACCAATCCTGGACATGCCGGTATCCACCTTTACATGGATCCTTGCATCCTTATGCAGTTCCTTTGCGCATCTGCTGAGACTCTCTGCCGTTTCCTCTTTAAAAACACAAAGAGAAATATCCTGATCGATCAGGGTTTCATAGTCTTCCGGAAACGTATATCCCAGGATCAGGATCGGTTTTCTGATATTGTTTTTCCTTAGTTCCAGTGCTTCTTCACTCGTCGCAACGGCAAATCCGTGCAAATAAGGAAGATCCTCCGTTTTCTTTGCGATCTCTGCCGCTCCGTGTCCGTACCCGTTTGCTTTGATCACTGCAATGATCTTTGCGTGATCGCTGATCAGGTCGTGCATGCGGTCCAGATTATGAACAATGCTGTCCAGATCGATTCTTGCATATACTCTTTCTTTACTCATATGTCTTTACCGTAAATAATTTTTGAAGTATCCGATCATATCCGATGCGACCATTCCGGCCTGTCCGTGAGATGCGGAAGCAGCATCCCCTGCAAGTCCGTGAATAAAGCATGCATATGCGGCCGCTTCAACACCATCAAGGCCCTGTCCCAGAAGGGATGCCATCAGACCGAGCAGCACGTCTCCGCTTCCTGCCGTCGCCATGCCTGAATTGCCGGAAAGATTCAGGTATGTCGTATTTCCGTCGGATATGACCGTTCTTGCATCTTTCAAAACACAGATCTGATGATGCCCGGCCGCATAATCCCTGCAGGCTGCGACGGGATCACGCCGGATGTCTGCAATGGAAATGTCCGTCAGGAACGAGAATTCCTTCATATGCGGTGTAATGATCACCGTACGCGCAGGATCTTCCGTCAGTGCATAAAGCGCGGGATCTGTTTTCAGATGCAAAAACGCATCAGCATCCATAATAACGGGAAGATCACAGTCTGTAAAGACCGATCTTAAGATCGCATGTGCCGTCTCGGATGCTGAAATACCGGGTCCGATCCCGATCACATCCGCCCAGGCTAAGGCATGCCCTAAACCGCTCGGATCAGTGTCATAGGTTGTGACCATGACTTCCGGAATGCGTTCAAGCAGCAATTCCCTGTTCTTTTCATGCGTAAATATGCGCACCATGCCGGCGCCGGAGCGGAACGCGGCTTCAGCAGACAAAGCGGCTGCTCCCCCGATGTCTTTGCTTCCCGCAATAAGCAGCACCTTTCCGAATGTACCTTTATGGGAGTTAGGATCCCTTGTGATCCTTAAAAGATCACACTCTTCGAGTGCTTTCAGATCCGCCTGATCAAACGATGCATCCTGTATGATCCCGATCGGATCGCATATGACTTTTCCGCAATATGTGCATCCCGGATAGAGGAACTGCCCGATCTTATAATAGCCGAACGTGACAGTCAGGTCGCTTTTGACCGCTTCCGTTTCAACCGCGCCCGTAGAGGCATTTACACCGGTCGGGATATCAATGCTCACAACTTTGCAATCCGCATCGTTTACAGATCCGATCAGCCGGCCATAGTCTTCCGAAAGCCTTTTGTTCAACCCGACGCCGAAGATTGCATCAATGAGTAGCGTGCAGGGATGTGATTTCAGATACTTTGTGCATTCATCTGCAGTACCGTAAGTAACAGGAACCTCATAGTATCCGGCCGTTTCGATCTGATGTGCACATTCGGAGTCGGCATCAGGCTCCCCTATCACAAAAACATCTGAAGAAACACTGCGTTCCTTCAGAATCCTTGCCACACATACACCGTCTCCGCCGTTATTTCCGCACCCTGCCAAAACAACCACACGGGATAAGTCAAATTCCGCATTCATAATGGCATCGACGGTAAATAAGGCGGCCCGTTCCATCAGAACGACAGACGGGATCTTCAGCACACGTGTCGTATCATTGTCCAGTTGTTTCATTCGATGGCTGTTCAGGAGTTTTTTCATTTTCTGATTTTTTGAGTGACGGGAGTTTCGGTTCGTATTTCATGTCAAACAGTTCCATGACCGAATGTCCGAAAATATCGTGCATGTAAGCATAAAGCTCCGCGTTGTTCACTTCTTTGTTCTGTTTCTTTAGGATGTTTTTCTTCAGATTGATCCTGATCTCTTTGATCCATTCTGCGATTTCTTCGATCTCTGCGGTATTGTTCTTAAGTTTCTCATAACAGAGTTCCATGGTGGCGATCATGAGATCTTTATTGACCCGGTCGATCTCACGCGGAAGTTCCATCAGCTCGTCTTCATTCTTGTCAAGTTTCTCATTGACTTCATTGATCAACCGTTTGTTTTCATCCAGTTTCTTAGTCGAGGTATCCGCATTGGTCTCGATCCCGTCCATATGAACAACGATCTCATCCATCAGGTTATTCTTGATGCGTTTTAAGTCTTTATTTTCGTTGTTCAGCTTCCCCTGCCGCTTGAGCAGTTTCTGCAATTCCCCTTCCAGTTCCTTGATCTCGTCGGTCGTACCTGTTTTGGAAAACAGTTTATGCCATTTGGGATCCAGGATCAGTACGGGAATCTTTTTACCTGCTAATGCATTTTTGAATTGCTCCTCATGTTCTGCCATAAATCAACCCTTTTCCTGAAAAAACACTAATCCGTTACGAATGAATTCGCAAGATTGTAGGATAAACGCATCAGACTTTCCGATAAATGGACATTCTCAACCACGGTATCTTCCGGTACATCAAGATCCACGTGTGCGAAATTCCAGATCGCCTTAATCCCGAATGACACCAGTTCGTCAGCGATTTTGACCGCCTCTGCCTTCGGAATGGTCAGGACTGCGATGTCGATGGCATGATCGCGCATAAATGATTCAATCTCTTCCATCGGACGGATCTCGATTCCGCGAATCTTTTGCCCGTGAATTGCGGTATCGATATCAAAGATCCCTTTCAGTACAAATCCGCGCCTTTCAAAATTGACATAGTTTGCCAAAGCCTGTCCCAAATGACCGGCACCGATCAGAATCAGATTGTGCTGTTTATGCAATCCCAGGATCTTGGCAATCTCTTCATACAGATACTTGACGTTGTAGCCGTATCCCTGCTGGCCGAAGCCGCCGAAATGGTTCAAATCCTGCCTGATCTGAGAGGCGGTAACATGCATCCGTTTCGATAATTCCTTGGATGAGATCCGCTCGATCCCGCTGTCCTTTAATTCGCCCAGATATCTGTAATATCGTGGCAACCGTTCAATGATCGCACGTGATATGTCTTTTGTTTCCACGCTCTTCTCACTCCTTACAGATATGACTCCAGGGTCTGTCTGATCGCTTTGATAAAGTCAAGGCTGTTTAAGGGTACCTTATCCTGCAAAGTCGAGATCAGGATCAGGTCTTTGGTCATTTTCCCGGATTCGATCGTATCGATCGTTGCTTTTTCAAGAAGTGTTGCAAAACGGACAAGCCCGTCAAGCCCATCCAGTTCTCCCCGTTTCTTAAGTGCACCTGTCCATGCAAAGATCGTGGCAACGGAATTGGTAGAGGTTTCCTCCCCCTTTAAATACTTATAATAATGCCGCTGTACGGTTCCGTGTGCCGCCTCGTATTCGAATACCCCGCTTGGAGAAACAAGCACGGAGGTCATCATGGCAAGCGATCCGAACGCGGATGAGATCATATCACTCATCACGTCTCCGTCATAGTTTTTGCAGGCCCAGATCATACCGCCTTCAGATTTCATGATCCTTGCAACGATATCATCGATCAGCGAATAGAAATAAGTGATCCCTGCAGCTTCAAATTTCTCTTTATATTCTGCCTCATAGATTTCTTCGAATACATCCTTGAAATGATGATCGTATTGCTTACTGATCGTATCTTTTGCACCAAACCAGAGATCCTGTTTCAGATCCAGAGCATAATTAAAGCAGCTTCTTGCAAAGCTTTCAATGGAGGGCGTGCAGTTATGTAAACCTTGTATCACGCCGCCCTTTTCGTCAAAATCATGGATCAGCTGTCTTGTTTCGCTCCCGTCAGCTCCCGTAAACACGATTTCCGCTTTTCCGGATTGTGTAAGATGCATTTCGGTATTGCTGTATACATCCCCGTATGCATGTCTTGCGATCGTGATCGGCTTCTTCCAGGTGCGGACGTTCGGTTCGATCCCTTTGACAATGATCGGCGTTCTGAATACGGTTCCGTTTAAAATCGAGCGGATCGTACCGTTCGGGCTCTTCCACATCTTCTTCAAGTCATATTCCGTCATTCTGGCCGCATTGGGCGTAATGGTTGCACATTTTACCGCAACTCCGTATTTTGCCGTTGCATTTGCAGAATCGATCGTGACCTGATCATCTGTCTCATTCCGGCAGGGAAGTCCCAGATCGTAGTATTCTGTCTTGAGATCCACAAATGGCAGAAGCAGCTCCTCTTTGATCATTTTCCAGAGTATTCTGGTCATTTCATCGCCGTCCATCTCAACAAGCGGCGTTTTCATTTGAATCTTTTCCATATTTCCTCCATACCCTCTAAATTCAACAAAATTACAGCAATTTAATATTCAGTTTCTCACATTCATCCCGGATCATCGCATCCAGTTCCTGATTGGTCATGACTGTCACTCTCCCGGCTTCGTATTCTTCATCCACGATCGCTTTGATGTTCTGAACCAGTTTGCTCTGCTTGGATACCTGTTTCCCTTCGGGAAGCTTATAGTACATATTGATCCAGTGTGCGATACCGGCCAGCCCTGATGTGTTGCTGACCGCACAGAGTGCCGGGCGGTTTAAGAATTTCTCCGTATCAAAGATGTTATAGATCTCTTCATTCTTCAACAGACCATCCGCGTGAATCCCGGCTCTGGTCACATTAAAGTTTTCACCGACAAACGGTGTGCGGGGCGGAATCTCATAACCGATCTCTTTCCTGTAATACTCTGCAAGCTCTGTGATCACGGTCGTATCCATACCGTTCAGGTCCCCTTTCAGCTGTGCATATTCAAAGACCATCGCTTCAAGCGGCGTGTTTCCGGTCCGCTCACCGATCCCGAACAGGGAGGCATTGATGCCTGCACAGCCATACAACCATGCGGTAGTGGAATTAACGACCGCTTTATAGAAGTCGTTGTGACCATGCCATTCCAAAAGGTGCGGGCTTACCCCCGCATGTTTGTTCAAGCCGTAGATGATGCCCTGTACGCTTCTCGGGATCACGGCACCCGGATAATTCACGCCGTATCCCATGGTATCGCAGGCCCTGACTTTGATCGGGATCTTATATTCATCCATCAGTTTCATCAGTTCCACGCAGAACGGGATGACATAGCCGTAAATATCAGCCCTCGTAATGTCTTCCAGATGGCATCTGGGACTGATCCCGGTTTCTAAGCATTCCCTGACAATGTTCAGATAATGGTTCATCGCCTTCTGACGATCCATTTTCAGTTTGTAGAAGATATGATAATCACTGCAGCTGACCAAAATACCGGTTTCCTTCATACCGATATCCTTGACCAGTTGGAAATCCTCTTTGGAAGCCCTGATCCAGCTGGTGATCTCCGGAAACTGATATCCGCGTTCCATACATTTATATACGGCATCCCTGTCTTTCTTGGAATAGAGGAAGAATTCACTGGCACGGATCATGCCGTTCGGACCGCCGAGTCTGTGCAGATAATCATAGATCGTTACGATCTGGTCGGTCGTATAAGGCGCTCTTGACTGCTGTCCGTCGCGAAAGGTCGTATCCGTGATCCAGATCTCTTTGGGCATGTTATGCGGAACGATCCTGTCATTAAATGCAATTTTAGGTACTTCATCATAAGGGAACAGATTGCGGAATACATTCGGACTCTCCACTTCCACAAGCGGATACATATGCTCCTCGAGTTCCAGCAGATTGTTCAGCGTGTTCATTCGAACCGCTCTGTTCTCACTCGTGTTTTTCAAAGCTTCTCACCTCAACCATTCAGAAAATTAACCAATAAAAAAGTGCCATAAAATATGACACTTTATTATACAATGATAATTGTGAAAAAAACAACAATCAAGTATTTCTTTTTTTGAAAAGAACCGCGAGATTCGGCAAAAGCAACAGCGCGCCAAGACCGATCAGTACAAACGCAAAGATCCTTCCAAGTGAAATTCCTGTTTTCGTCTTTGTAAGCGTTCCGATGGTCCCGTTCATGTTGAACAGATCCATCGCATTTCCCATCAGTTCTTCTTCTGCCTCATCATCCTGCCCGTCAATGGCGGTATTCTCTTCTACCGTATAGATGGCTGATCCGTGACAGATCGCATACGGTGAAAAATGACCGGCAACAAATCTGACAGACGGTACACCGTTTACGTCAACACTCTCCGCCGAGATCGTCTCGAGCGCACCGTTATCGTTTAAACTCAAGACCATCAGATCATCAGAACCGGTCATATTGGCCGGAACGGGTAACGTAACCTCCATTTTGGAAGTATTCAGTTTAGTGATCGGAATGGTTCCCGTTGCATCCGTCATGGAAATATCAAACATCTGGATCCCGGATGCCGGGGTTTGTCCCAGTGCATTGTAGAATGCCGCCGAAAATGCTTCTCCGGCATTCGGATCATCCGAAACCGTAACGATAAAGTGATCCGTATTTCCCGGAATCTTCGCGCTGGCGGCGGAACCGGTCTGCGTTGAGGAGGTTCTGAAATCCTGAACGGTTATCGCATTATCTTCCGTGTAGACGGTCTGCGGCTTATCCCCGATCGAATCAAGCAGCGATTCCACTTCCGCTGAGGTATTCCCGTCGATCTTGATATCCGTTAACGGCTTTTTACTCCATTCGGAGAAGGTTCTGTATGGCTCAAAAGCATTGTCTTTGACGCCGGACATGACATAATCGGTAGATCCGACCGGTACATGTGCGTCAATGTTCACAACACCCTGATCATCCGGTTCCTTCGTTGATAACAGCAAGTGCAGCGTGTTCTTCCCGTCTATCTGTTCGGGACTTAAGGAATATACCGCTCCCCGGAAGCCCAGGTAATGCGGATCAAAAATGTTTCCCGAATTTACGTCTGCCGTGTCCCTGATGATGGCATTATCGATCCCGTCAAAAGAAAGCGTGCGCAGATCTTTGGCCGAGAGTCTGGATGCAGTCGGTTTACTGTTCATTTCCGGAAGATCCGTTCCCATGAATAAAACCGTCCTGACCGCTGCGGAATCCGCAACATCGAAAGCCCCCAGACCAATGGATGTCACGCTTGGCGGAATGGTTAAAGTCGAAAGATCCGTATTGCGAAAAGCCCTGTCTTCGATCTTTTCCAGTCCCGCTGACAATGACAGTGTATTGAGTGCACTGCAGCCGTTGAATGCATCCTCTCCGATCGTTTTCACACTTCCCGGTACGGATACGCCCGTAATGGAAGTATTCCCAAGAAAACATCCGGGAGCGATCGTTTTCACGCCTTCCGGGATCGTGATGTTCCCGCCTTCTCCTTTATAGGATAACAGGATTCCGTCACCGACGATCAGATAGTTATTGTTATCATCCGTGCTCTGCCATTCATACAGCCAAGGTGTTCCGAAAAACGCACCAAGTTCAATGGTTTCCACACTGTCCGGGATTGAGACATCCGACAGCTGGTTGCAGTGATAGAACGCCGCATAGCCGATCTTATTTACGGAATCCGGAATATCCGCTTTCTGCAGGCTGCTTCTTGCAAAAGCAAAATCACCGATCTCATTTACGGTATTGGGGATCGATACATTTTCGATCTTGTCATTCTTATAGAAACAACGGTTGCCGATCTTTGTGACATCCCCCGGAACGGTGACATTAGAATCTTCTCCGTTATACGCATTCAAATTGCCGCGAATG
>JAEEGL012219997.1_pt1 | contig 21565 bp, 23 predicted proteins | sample 9134231 | NCBI WGS metagenome assembly JAEEGL01 (sample SAMN16246548, study PRJNA631951) | gut metagenome | biome: gut microbiome; feature: rumen; material: fiber-attached | host: Bos | place: Iran: Karaj | collected 2018-10
AAGAGGCAAAACCAGCGTAACGATACAATTCGTTACTACAACAGGCGTGCAGCTTTGTGCGAGATCAAACGGCCTTAAACCGCTTGCTGAAAAAGGTAAAAGCGCCCTCATTCTATATTTTGGCAAAAATGAAAAGAATAATTGGAAGTATGTAGTTAAGGAATAAGCATGAAACTGATAAAAGGCGGACTTTGGTTTTCGTGAATATATGGAGAGGATCAAGGTCAACCGTAAGCTTGCGCGTTGGAAGGATATCTTGAAACCCGCACCATTCAAGATAAGGCGCAGACCGGAAAAATGATGAAAAAGTATGAGCGAAGTAACTTATAGCAAAAAGAACGATGAAATTGAGTGCGTCAGATATGAGAAATCACGAAAGTCATATCTTCCTCATACTCATCCAAATCATTTGACGATAGGGTATATTGAAGATGGAAAGGTCTGTATTACCATAGATGGTGAAAGCTGCATCTATGCACAGGGAGATGAATTCCGAATAATGCCCAATATCCTGCATGAGATAAAGCTTGCGGATGAACAACCCTATTCTATGATGGTAATGTGCATCAAGACAGAGTCTGTTGTTGATGATGATAATCTGAAAGAACTTCAGGATGCCATTATGGAAAAACCGGAGAACATATATCTTATAGAGGAAATGGCCGTAGACTCGCATGTTAGTCCGTATCATATGATACGAAGATTCAAGAAAGCATTTGGTCTTACGCCTCATCAATTTCAGATTCAGTGTAAGGTCAGAAAAGCGCAAAAACTGCTTGAAACAACCAAAAGCATCCCTGAAGTGGCTTATGATGCAGGATTTTGCGATCAAAGCCACTTGGACAGATGCTTTCAGAAGATAGTTGGCATGACACCCAGTCAATATAAGGATGCAGTAATAAACAGCAATTAACAAAGTGCTGGAAAAAACTTGGCGAACAGATATAATCCGTCTTCCCCGGCATTGACCTCATGATGAATTGCTTTAGGTATTATAGATATGACTCCAGGTTCATAAACAAGTTCATTTCCGTCATTGATACAGATGCCTTCGCCCGCAATCACTTCATGGGTTTCCAACTGCGTTTCATGAATGTGATCAAGAATACTCTTGTTAGGGGCAATCCGAACCAGATGATAACTATACTCGCCATTTGTATCCTTGGATGTAATGATGTGTTTCAATTCGACACCTTCAAAGACCGGATGCTTCGACCAAGCGATATCATCGAATGAAATGGTTTTGTCCGGCAGACGCAACTGCCCGTTATTAAAGAATTCAAATGTTTCAAGATTCATATTGATGTTCTCCTTTCGTTTGATGATGTTACGATATCAAATGGAAAGTTTTCAGAATTGGATAAAATTGCTATTTTGAAGAGACATTAGATTGACAATAGGGTTTACCTTGAAATGCCCGTGGCCCAAATATTTTCTTGCAACCGTACAATTAAATATCAAAGTTCCGCGTGACAACAAATATTGCCAACCATGAAAATTTACTTGATAATTACCCTATACACACATAGGAAATAAACCATATGAAGAGAAACAGTGTGCCGACAATACTTCTCATGGTTGCGATCTGCTTTGCAATCGCAATTTTGCTTGGCACTTTGGCAGCGTGGATTTTGCACATAGAGGGTGATAACTGGTTCCTCGCAATCACGATTCCCGGAGTGTTTATTGGCTTTGCTCACCTGAGCAATCTGATTATGTTTCCAATTGCGAAAAGAACGATGGAGAAGGGGATCAGGGCCAACAATTTCGGTAAGACAACCACGTTATTCAGCAGAGGTACTCATAGGATCAAGTCAATGCTCTGCATTGATGAAGAGACTGGCAGGGTGGCGTACACATCTGCGCTGAGTCCTTTTAAGTTCCAGATGGCAGAAGCTATGGAACTGTCTAAGGTCAGATCGGAATATGCGAGAGCCCCGCTGGGCGGAACGAGATATGTATTTTTCGAGTTCTATCATGGCAATAACAGGTTCCGCATTCCGACGTTAGCCACAGCGAGACTCGTGTACTTTGTTGAGAGCAGACAGGTTCAGGATGCTCTCGCGGCCGGCGAGAATTTCGGCAATCTGATCTTGAAATTTAATCCGAAGGCTCGTCTGACGGCGGATAAGATCAATAACAGGGAGATGCCGTTTATTAAGATCGGAATCCCGGCAACTATTTTCGCAGGTGTGTCGATATTTGTAGCGGTTGTGGCAATGTGCAGCGAAATATACATCTCATCTTTCGAAGGCTGGAAGGACGATCTTCTCAATAACGGTATGTTTGCTTTTGTGGCGGTGTTCATTGCTCTCGTTTTGGCGATCACAGGACTTATATTAGGAACCCAAGGTTTAAAGCAGGCGGCTGCTGACGGACCTGTCAGAGGGCTCGGAATGTCGAAGGTGGCGACGGTAATCTCATCAATAGTGATAGCGGTTTTGCTACTGACGTTCGCATTGTTTATTTGGTAATGAGATAGTACTTGAAACGGGTAAGATCACATGATAATTAGAAAAACTGCCGCTTTGCTTACAGGTATGACGTTGATATCATTATCCGGTTGTGTTGCTGCTCCTGTTGATACCACTTTTACAACAACCGAACCGGTTATAAATTCATATGAAATAGTTGAAACCAGTTTGTCAGCGCCGGAATCAACAACCACACAAACAGAGACCGCTACAGTTCCGGAGAAAGTTAAAACAATGGTATTAAAGATTAACGGCACAGAAGTTCCTGTTATTTGGGAAAACAATGACTCTGTAGAAGACCTTATGTCATTTGCAGAAAACGGTCTCTCGATAAAGATGTCAATGTATGGCGGTTTTGAACAGGTCGGTCCTATCGGTCAGAGCATAACAAGTAATGATGAACAGACAACTACATCATCCGGTGATATCGTTCTTTATTCGGGTGATCAAATTGTTATCTTCTATGGAACTAATACCTGGGCATACACAAGGCTTGGTAAGGTCGATCTGTCTGAAGAAGAACTGACTGAACTATTATCTAATGGGGATGTAACGATCACACTTACAATTTCACATAGCTAATCATAACTATCACAACCGTGCGGGTTGGAAAGTCAGCAACGGAGCTTTGACAGCAAACATCTGCCTGGCTGTTGCATTACTTGTTATCGGTTTTCTGCTCTTCAAGGAAACAATTACGATAAAGCAGCTGGCAGGCGTTGTAGTATGCGGAGTGGGACTGTTCTTAATAAACGGAAAGTGACGCATGATATAATTAAGTCCGGTATAAAAGGTTATCAGTTTATACACTATTGGGGGATGATAATGAATAGATCGATTAGTAAAAAGATAATCGAACTGTTTGCAGTTACAGTCGCATTTAGTTTTATGACAGGCTGTGCATCCAAAGCAACCGGAAATACTACACATGTTGAAAGCGGACCTGTTCTTGCTATAGTCGAGCAGATCTCTGATGACTGCAAGAAAAATAATGATGTTCAGGGAGCTGCGGATGTGTGGGATACATATTCATGCTTGTTGGCATTTGGCTGTCTGTCCGGTACAGAAGTGAAGTATGACGATGTAAAAAACAGAAACTATGAAAACATTGAACTTGTTATCGGAGATCTGCAGTTATCAGTTGCAGCATACAATGAATATAATGATGAATCAGCGATGGACATAGAGGTCGACTGGATATGTCATTACAACTCCTGTACAAAAGCTCAGCTAAATGCAATAGACGCTTATGTTGACTGGTATCATACGCAGAAGGGAAATGTTCAGATAGAGGAATACAGAGAACTTGTCGGTCATAAATATGATGAGATTAAGCAAAAATACGATGTTTCCAATACACCTCCTTATGACCGCTTAACTCCTGCTCAGTTCAGTGAAGTTCAGAACTATATAAAAGACTCGTCATATCAGGTGGATACATCAGTTTGGGAGTAAATAGAAAGGATAATAGGATAAACATGAAGTACTACAGAATACACACGAAAGACTGTGCTTACATTACTAAACAGCCCAGAGGCATCTTTACGACTGTGGGCAAGCTCGTAGACAGCAAGACTTTAACGGAAGAAGAGGAGAAGGAATACTGGCGCAACAGAGAGTACTTCGAAAGAGTTTTGCCTGTTCCTCCGTTTTATGAGAAGAATAATCCTGACGGTGCCATCACATGGTTTAAGGACAGTGAGGAAGCAAAAGATATCTGGGATCAGATGACGTTCTATCGTGAGATGTGTAATAAGTATGGAGTAAAACTCTATATTTCCGAATGCGATGAGATCCCGGGTGAGATCATATATGAGGATGCATTCCAGATAGCCGTTAAGAACCAGCCGGAAGACATTGTGATAAACACTAAGGAACTTTAATTACCTGTTATCCATATGAGATCAGGATTGAAATAACGATTGCGGATATCAGTACAAAACCCTTTGCCTGACTGAGATATGTTATAATTTTTTTAGCTTTCTAATCAGGAGAGCTTCATTTTAAATATGGGAGGGTATAGGTATGGAGTTTTGTTCGAAGTGTGGTTCTGTCATAGCTGATGGTTCTTCTTTCTGCGAGATATGCGGACATGCAATTGATCATGATACACAGGGTGCTATGTCTTATGTGTCATCTAGACCTGCAACTAAAGAAGAGAGCATAAATCTTTGCAATACATTGGCATCTAAGTATGCTTCTTATGAAAAGATCAAGGAAGAGATACATGACCTTGAATTCTCCGTTAAGAAAATGGAAGTTCCGTCTCACCCTCCCAGATATTCCTTTTTTAGATTCTTTTGGCCGTTTTTCATTATTGCTCTTGTTGCATGTTTCTTCTCAACGTTAATTGTCGGATTTATGTTCATTAGCGTATATGATGATTACGGCGAAGTTCTTGCCAGGGCTGCAGGTTACCTTTCTATCCCGATAGTCTTGATAATCGGTGTAATCGTAGCCAAAGCAAAACAGAAAAGGGCCAATGATAAGCTGGCAGAGAACGAGGAGGCCATTTTCAGCCGGATAAGTACTATGCGTGCCCGGATCAATGAGCTTAAGACACAGCAGAACCAGATCTCTGATGAATTGCAGTATTACAAAGATCTCATTCCAATGAATATGAGAAATAAGAATAGTATTCTTAAGGTCAAGAGAATGCTTGAACTTAGCCAGGCTGAGACTATTGAGCAAGCAATTGAAATGGTAATGCATCCGGCCAGGATATAAAACTGTTTACTCATTAAGTGGAAACTATAATCCCGATGTTGATGAAAAACGTCGGGATTATTACTGTCTTAAGGTATAATAGCAAAAGATAAGATATCTTTGAGGATAGGAGAACAGACTAATGTATTGCAACTCTTGTGGTTCTTTGAATAAAGACGGCCAGTCCTTCTGCGCTGCCTGTGGTTCACCGCTTTCATATCAGGCACCACAGCCTGTTGTTCCGGTGCAGCCTCAGATGTATGTGCAGCCGCAGCCTGTTCCGATTCAGACTGCAGTACCTGCACGTCCTAAAAAATCCAAATGGGCAGCAATTACAGGATTTGTGTTAGGGATAATTACTCTGGATCTTTCATTGCTCATTGTTTTTTATTTTCCCGCTATGATTACAGGTCTTGCCGGAATGACACTTTCAGTCATCGGTTTTACAAAGAAAAACGGCAGACTGAAGCCAATGGCGATTATCGGCGCCATTGTAAGTTTTCTCGGCTTTGCGTTTGCTTTTCTGTTTTGGGCATCACAATGGTCGGATCTGGCAGGTGAGATTCTCAACCCGATTGCTGATTTAATTTATTCATATTAGGGTAAGTCAAGCTGAGGTGGAACATAAATGAAAAAGATCATAGCTATGAGTATTAGCCTTATTTTGCTGGCTACTGTCATTACCGGCTGCGGAAAAAAGGAACCGGGCGAAAAAGAAACGCTGAAACGTCTGGAAAACATGTATGGCGAGTGTTTTGAGATCAACGGTTATAAGGTGAGTTCTTTAAACAGAGATCTCGAATTCACTTACAGATATGATTTCGAAGGAACACCGATCTGGCCTGATATAGATATTAAAACTGGCGGAAAGTACGTTTTGTATTCAGATTACAGACTTGCGGTTTGGAATTATTGGAATGATGAATACCGCGAATGCATCGAGAAGTATAACTTTGCCGAAGTTGATTATGGCGAAGACGGTGATGACGAAGATAAATGCAGGCCGAATCTGGTATATATCTTTATCGATGTGGATGCTTCTCCCGAAGAGCTTGCGAAAGTTGAATCACTTATGGCAGATCTGAGAAATATCTGCAGAGAAGAAGATGAGTTCCACGATCTTGGGGATTACGATGACAAGATCAGTTATATAGTAAATATCTGGTATATCGACGATGAAGCAGAAGAGTATGAGAGAACGGCAGGTATAGTGATCCATTCAGATACAGAAGACAGTAAGCTTCGTCTGGATAATCTTAAAAGGACCGGAATGGCCGATTCTGATCCCCGCAAACCTCCTTTGGACAGCGGTAAAGCCAAGGTGTATGTAAAGTAATAATATGAGCCCGGAAGTTCTTCCGGGCTCTTATATCTTATTATCATTATTGCGGTTCCCATGAACCCTGTTGGCGTATCCCTGTTTTCTTTGCTTCTTTTGTAATAAGGTTTATCTCTTCATCAGAGAGTGTGATGTTAAGCGCAGCTGAAAGCTTCTCGGCATAGGCCGGTTTGGTGAGTCCCACTATCGGAACAGCTCCTTTTGCGATTACCCAAAGGACAGGGATCTGAGACCTGTCTATACCGTGTTTATCAGCAATATCTTTCATGGTTTCAAGAAGGTTTTCGATCTTTTTGAATTTGCTCTTTGGGAACATAAAATTCCTCATTGAGAAAGTCGGGAAGTGATTTTTTGAGTTATATCTTCCTGCAAGAGCTCCTTGCTCAAGGACCATATAGGCATAGTAGGTGATACCCTTTGAATTGCAGTAGTCGATAATTGTCTGCTGATCGTTCCTTAAAAGACTGAAGTGGTTCTGGACAGCACCGAGCTTCAGTCCGTGCTGACCGAGAAGTTCTTCTGCTGTTTTTATGTCATTCATTGAGACATTGGATATGCCGATAGATCTTATCCTGCCGTCTTTCATTAGCGGTATTGCCTCATTCAGGTTTTCTTTCAGATTATTAGGCTTGTGTATCCAGAACAGATCTGCGGATTTAAGCCCGAGTCTGGTCATGCTTTCATTAAATGACTTTTCAAGATCTCCGTTGTTGTACTTTTTGTTCGGGAAAAACTTGGTGGAAAGATATATATCATTTCTTTCTTTTATAAAACTACCGAGCAACTTTTCACAGGATCCCATACCGTAAACGGCGGCGGTATCCCATTTTGTAAAGCCCAGTTCAACAGCCTTTTCAAAAGTGCTTTTAAGCGTCTCTTCGTCGCTTTTTGAACCGAATATCATCCCTGAACCGTTATATCCGGAGCCCCATGCCCATGTTCCGATCATTACATCCATGATTGCACCTCGTTATTCAAATTTGGATTTCTAATGATTCAAATATGCTCTTTATTTTCAAACCTTGCATTGATCTATGTTAATTTCCGTTGCTTTCTGCTTTTCAGTTTAGCAAAAGGAACAGAGATTATTATCGACAGAATAGTAACGGTTATTCCTCCTGAAATAATGATCAGCGGTGAATAGGTCTTTTCGATTCCGATAAGGATACCGGCTGCAACAGAGTAAGCGATTATTAGCCATTGGATAATGTAGATCGTATTAAGATTTGTACTGCAGTAAGTTATGAATTTTCCTATCAGGTTCTTTTCCGCTTTTCTGAAAAGAAAATAACCAACGGTAAGTGAAATCAGGATGACGGGTGTTATCCGGAGAGTTGAAATCAAGCTTTGATGGTAATAAGAATCTCTGTATAAAGCATAGATCAACCTGATATCGTATCCTGTGTATATCAGAGCTGAAGTAAGCGCTGCAAAGAATACCGCAGAATATAACAGGATCCTCTTGTAAGCTTTAGCTTTGTCTTTGCACTTCATCAGATATTCTCCGAATACCATTCCGAGCGCAGGGTAGACGAGCCATAACGTGAGCGGGAATGAAGTCCATCCGCCGGTGGGAATAAGAATCCCCAAAAGGTTTTGAATGACTCCGGGAGTCATGTGAATCTTTACGAAATGGATCCCGACGGCTTGAAGAAGAAATGCAGTTAAACATATTTGTATTGAAGAGAATTTCATTTTTCTCATCAGTCCGGTGCAAAGGAAGGCCATTCCTGCAAAGGGAAGGATATCAACGCATAAAAGACCGTCAATGATGTCCAGACCGGAATCTATTCCCAATGCCAGTCCTATCAGCTGAGGCAGTGTCTGTCTGACAAAGTTTAGGCAATACCCGGTTAGCAGGAGTTTTAATCCGCGACGCATGAAATCTTTTGGCGTGCTTTTATGGGTATATATCATGCCTATGCCCATCGAAAACATAAAGACCGGTGCAGCAAGCGGTCCGCCTATGAACTCCATAACATTGCGGTAGACCGAGTCGGGAAGTTCGCCTGTAAAATCAAAAGCTCCAAGCTGCTCATAGACGTGGACGCAGACCATGAATGGAATGGCAAAAAACTTGATGATATCTACCTCAAACTGTCTTCCTTTGTTAGTTAAAGAATCCATATTTCCTTTTCTCTTTTAATTGGCTGTTCAAAAGCGACTCTTACCTTGCTGATAAAGTAGCACAAAGAAATAACTAAACCAATGATTCCGGATCAATCGAAAACGAAATTGAATATCGGTCGCTAATAAATGAATAATATTGGAAGTATAAGGTATTTGTGCTATTTTGTTTGTGTAAAGCAGGTCGCTTTTGATTTGTGTAATAAAGAAACGGAGATATGACATGCAGATAAAAAAAGAGGATATCAGGACCAGTATCCTTACCGTAGCAGAACGTTTGTTTATCAAGAGAGGATATGAAGATGCTTCTCTTAAGATGATCGCAGGTAATTGTAATATCAGTAAAAGCAATATCTACCGTTACTTCAGATCCAAAGAAGAGATATATGAGACGATAGTCGGCCCTGCAAGAGAAGCGATCATCAGCATGGCGCCGACCTTTTTCTCGCAGGAGACCATAAGTAAGAGTGCCATGGATAAGTCCAGGAAAATGCCTCTGGTGCTTGCCGGATTGCTCAGTAAATTCCGTTCAGCCATCCTGATAATGCTCAGGTCAGAAGGCGGAAAAGACCGGAAGATGATTGAAAAACTGATAACCGACAGTTTTGTTAATACATGTCCTATTGAGATGTCAGGCGCCAAGGAATTAATATCCAAGATGTTGATATACGGTCTCACAGATATTCTTATTAAGTATTCGGATGAAGAAGATCTGTTAAGAGAACTGCGTTCGCTTATCTGCTATCACTATCTCGGACTTGATGGTCTGAAGGAAGCAGGCGCAAAACTATGAAGGGCATGTTTAAGGCACTGAGGTCTTTCAGAAAGATACCGGATATTCCTATATATTCTTTGGACTATACGGCAGATTATCAGTTAGAGCGTCTTCTCGGCATGGGATGTGGAACTGACACTGAATTTGCAGCCAATGTCTGTAAGATACTTCTTAACGGGCTTCCCGTGAAGATAAGGCCTGAAGGAGCATGCAGTACGTTTGTTGCAGCTACTCCTGAAGACGACAGGATATTCGCAAGAAATTTCGACTATAAGACAAGCATGGCAATGCTGGTAAAGGCTGTCCCTAAGAACGGATACAGATCTTTTGCATTATCTAATCTGGGACATATCGGATTCGACCAGAACAATCTTCCGGAGAAGAACCTGATAAACCGTTTTAAGACGCTGGCTTCGGTATATAGTCCGATCGACGGAATGAATGAGAAGGGGTTTGCAGTTGCGGTAAATACAGCAGTTGAACAGATAACGCATCAGGATACCGGAAAGCCCAAGGTTATGACCACGCTTGCTGTCAGGATGCTTTTGGATAATGCTGCCGATGTTGAAGAGGGTATTAAGATTCTTAAGAGCGTTGATATGAATTCAAGCGGCAAGATCGGATATCATTTCCAGATGGCTGACCGGAAAGGTAATTCTGCTGTTATCGAATACCTTGATAACAAAATGGTTGTCATCAGGAAAGAAATAGAAGATCAATGTTTCTGCCTGACAAATTTCACACTCTCGACAGATGAAAAGAACGGCACCGGCAAAGAACGTTTTGAGATCATGCAAAACGGCCTAAAAGAAAGCAACTCGATTATGAGTGAGACCGAAGCCATGAATCTTCTTGATAAAGCGCAGATGGACGGCCACAAGTATTACGAGCCGGGACACATGTACTATGACAGCAAGACTCAATGGTCTGTGATCTACAATCTTTCGAAGTGTACGGCAAGCATATCAGTCGGCTCGGATTTCAGTAAGTCCTTCAAAGTTAATCTGAAAAATGTATAATATTTTTTATACACTAAATGGAATAAGGTGGTAATTGTGTTATGGATAATTTTAATCGCGATAGCGCAAAGCTCGAGAGAAACGGCAATACCGTTAACAGGCTTGACGTTATGGTCTGTGCCATGTGGGAACTCATGCTCGAAAAGGGTTATACCCGTGAACAGTTAAATGCAAAGCTCGATAAGGTCAAAGAGCAGAAGATTACGCTCGATCCCCAGCTAAACAGGGTTGTATGTCCGGCTTGCGGAAAGTCGATAGGAGAGATCCCTTCAAAGCCGTTTGAAGGAAAATGCATCTACTGCGGACATACAATAACGATATATCCCGGTGACAGTGTCTTGTTTGAAAAAGACTCTGAATCTTTGCCCGGTACCTTTCCGTCATCTGTTGACGGTCAGGATCAGTTCTGATCGTCGGGAGGATTGTTTTTATGCGAGGACATTCAAGACGATGGGTTAATCAGGTCAACAGGGAAATTAGAAACGGGGAGATTGAGCGACGTCACAGCAGCCAGCTTTCTGACAAACAGAGAGAAATTGACAGCCTCAGTGTTAAGGTGGAAATGGTTGCCTGCGTGTTATGGGAATGCTTATCAGAGATGGGCGTTACCCGTGAAGAACTCGATCAAAAGATCAGGGAGATAGAAGAACGCGGATGGTCCATTAACCCGCCTTCATACTACAGGTTATGTCCGAAATGCGGCAGGAAAGTTTTCGACTATACAGCAAGAGCTTTCGAAGCCACATGCATGTACTGCGGTAAGATAGTCAACATGTATCCGGGAGATATCGAAGAATAATATGGATAAACTTTACATCACACACTACTTTTATCCGGGAACGGATCCGTGGAAAAACATAATGCTTCTTCCGGAGGAGGAAGCTTTCCGCAAGGCTGAAGAACTTGCGGGTGCTCATCCTGACACTACCAGCTTCGGCCGTTTTGCTGACTTTGAGAATTATTATCCGGCCCGCAAGAAAGCAGATGAGTTTGTCCGGGAGAAGTTTATTCAGTTAGGCGGAAAACCGAAGCTCACAAATCCATATTCGTTCACTCTTCTGGAGTGCGAATATCTTAAAGAATGGTTTAACAGCAGCGATAAGATAATCCTTGATCTTGACGACATTCCCGACGATCAGGTCAGTTTCACGCTTGGAGACAGCTGTGCTCTGATGATCCATGGAAATGAACCGGTTGTTCTGACGAAAAAACTTCTTTATGAGCGGATCGAAGCCTTCGGCGGTTCCGTTGATGTATTCCTTAAAGAATCACTCGGCAATTATCCGTATGTGGAAGTTCAGCTGTGGGATAAATATTCGGGATAAAACTCGAGCATACTGCTGTGTTATAATTCACTTCGGATATAAAAACAAAAGCGGTAAGGGTGCGTACTGATGAAGACTTTTTGTGACTATTGTGGAAGTGTTATTGAAGACACGGTGGATAAGTGTCCGAACTGCGGTGCTGTCAATCAGCACGTGATGCGTTCCGGTAATCAGGTTCCCAAGACTATTGAAGAACTGAAGGCTTTTGCTGCAGAGCAGGGTATTCCGCTTGAGAAGATGCGTTTCTTTATCGGAATTGATTACAAGGAACCCAGAGCATTCGGTATCTACAAAGAAGCGAACGGAAATTGTGTTGTCTACAAGAATAAAGGCAACGGCGAACGTGCCATCCGTTATCAGGGTACGGACGAAGCCTATGCCGTCAACGAGATCTACCAGAAGATGAAGGCAGAACTGTTGGAGCGCAAGCAGGCTGATATAAACAATGCCCGGAGCAGAACACCTTCAAGTTCATCTTCGAAGAAGAGCAGCCGTTCATCCCGTGGCCTGCGCCGCGGTATCATAACGCTTATAATCGTTGCAGGAATCTTTGCCATTGCGATGATACTGGCGGCGATCGATGATGCCAGGACGCCTAACAGAGGCTATTACGACTACAACGGTGATGCTTTCTACTATGCCGCAGGAGCCTGGTATACTGCTGATGATGACGGTGTATGGGAAAGAACCTATGATGTCCCTGACACGCTCGAAGAGAATTATAAAGACTATTTCGAGGCTAAGGATTATTCCGATCTTGATGCCGACTATGCCGATAACGTTGAAGAGTATCAAACAGAAGCTTACTCATACGATAACGATAATGATGACAGTTGGAACGACAGCAATTGGGATGACAATGACTGGGATTATGATTACGACAGTTACGACTCCTATGATTCTGACTGGGATTCGGATTGGTAAACCGGGATAAGAGTGGAGGATAAGGAAATGAAAGTTATTAAGAGAACACTGGCAGTTCTGCTTTCCGCATGCATGCTTTTCGCAATGGCATCCTGTTCATCTAAAGATTCCTATTATAAAAAGGCCGGTGCTGCCTGGGCGATCGATGCTTATAAAGCTCTTCCTGAAGAATTCAATGAAGACACATGCAAACAGTTTTGGTTTGCCGGAGACGTTTTTGAATTCCCTATGAAGGCGGATGAGTTTTTCGATAAAGGTTGGGAAATAGTTGATGTTTATCAGGAAGACGTTGATGAGAATTATCCTCTTGATCCTCTCAACGTATATGAGCTCTGCCTGAACAAAGACGGTGCCGGAATGATGGTCTGGATATATAACGATTCGGCTGAACCTAAGCCGGTTAAAGAGTGTTTGGTCGTATATTTGCGCATTGGTCACCATGAGGAAGCGCTGCTTCCCGGCGGTGCTTTGCTTGATACCTATTACAAGACTTTGGATGAGACTTTAGCTGCATTCAATAAGGACATGACCGAGTTTGATAAAGAGGACTGTGTCTACGGTTATCAGTTTGATGCCGAGGGTTTTGATAACTGCAGCGTGCGTTTCGATATAAGTGACAGTCCGCAAGGTTACTATGTCGCAAATGTTGAGTATTATGTATTTGATCCTGCGGATCTTCCTGAGTGATAAAAATACAGTTTTTGACGACATAGTTCACGCAAGAAGATATGAAACAGACTGAATGATATAATTGATCATATCTTTGGTTTTGAATTTGCCGGAATAAGCAGGAGGATATATATGTTACTTGATGAGTTATCAATGGAAGAGAAGAAGGCTTTCTGGAATATAGCAAATGTTCTGGCGTCTGTTGACGGCAGAGTAATGGAAGAAGAGTCTATCCTTAACCAGTATAACGAGGAAATGGGTGTTAATTTCGCCTTCATTGACGCTTCGCTCGTTGATATTGATAAAGAAATTGAAAGCATCAGCTCAAGCAGCTTAAGAAGCCGCAAGATCGTTTATTTCGAGCTGTTCGGAGTTGCATATGCGGACACCGAATTCGATGACAAGGAAAAGGCAATCCTGGACAAAGTAAGCCATGGCCTTGGAATCTCAGATGATATAAGAGAAGTGCTCGAAAAGAGCGTTACGACGATCTACGATACCTACAGAAAACTCGGTGAAGTGCTTGATGCTTAACAGCATAAGCACTTAACTTTTGTTCCCTTATTTATTGCTGTTCAGAATATCCACTAACAGAGCCCAGCGTGCAACTTGATTACGGTTTTCTCTGGGATAGAAGAAGTGGAGCTTTCCGTCGTGGTAAAGCTCAAATCTCTTTCCGGTCTTATAAACCAGTGCGGGAATATCCTTGACGGGAATCGAGAATTCCTCCGTTGCGGATTTGTATTTGAAATAATCCTTATCGAGTGTGCATACGCCGTTTTCGCTCTTTGAGACTCTGAGCTTGTCGGAATATACCTTCATCTTTACATTAGCCTTCAGCTCTAAAGAGTCGATCTCTTTTTCTTCGAGCTTGCGGATGGCTTCGTAGTATCCTGCTATTGATTTGTAATCGTCAGTGAAGTGATACTTCTTATCGAGCGTATGGACCTTGCCGCAAGATGTGCATCTGAAATCATTGCCTCTGCCTGATGTTTTGTAGAGTTCGCCGCAGTCTGCGCAGCGGTAGAGAACTCTTTCAAGTCCATTGGCTTTGCCGTTCTGGCGGTAAGAGACATTGGAGAGGGATGCATCGTTATAGAGCGTATCTCTGATGATGCTGTTAAGCTCGTCAGCTGTCATTGAGGCTATCTCGTCGCGCTTGAGGACGCGCTCAACTGTGACTTTGATGTCAGATGAGTACTTTCTTCTGCGCCACTTGGGATGAGCATAGTAACCGCCGTCGATCTTTACGAGAACGATATCAACATCAAGCTTCTTGTAAAACTCTGCATCTTTACGAGCAAAACTGACTGAACGTCCGTCAGGGGAAAGACGTTCTTCAGGGAACATTACTACGGGGAAACCCTGCTTTATGGTGGATTCAATTTTTGCATTGGCTTCCGGATCGTCTGCGCACAGTCTTCTGGGAATGAATCCGCAGTGCTTCTGCATTATGTTGAACAGCGGACTTGTTAAGTAATAGCGGTTATAGACATAAGCGGGACTCTTGAGATTGGAGATGTAGTTCAGATTAAAGAAGTCGATGAAGCTCTCGTGATTGGAAAGAAGGAGATAAGGTGCGCTTGCCTCGAAAATACGGCTGTCATCAACGACAGGTCTTTTCTTTCCGAGCTGGATAAGCTTAACGACCATAAAGAAAACATCGAAGAAAAGTGAATCCGGTGTCTTGTCCGTTCCTTTAAGAACGAATTTATGCATGAACCAGTAAATGAGTGCGAAGAGCAGTACTGAAAGTACTATTACTATCAGGACAAGGAGCCATAGCGGGATGCTGTTTGTAAAGAAGAGCTTTCCTGCCTGGCCGATAAGAACGGATACGACTACGGACGGAATAGCGCTCGTAGATACCGTAAGCATGTATTTGCCGTATGAGATCTTCGTGCTTGCGCCGTAATAGCAGATGGCGCCGAAAGGAATGAACGGCATGAAGAAAAGGAGATAGAGCAATATTACGACGTTGCGGTCCTTGGCATTTGATGCAATCTTGTCGATCATGCCGCGGTTCTTTTCATATGTGGAGCTGTTGAATTTGAAAACTCGTACAAGCATGAAGATTATCGTGGCACCCAGACAGATTCCGATGTCGCAAAGAGGGAGGGAGATGTAAATGGGGTAGCTCAGGCCGCTTGCGATCTGGATAAACTCCGCAGATACAAAGATGATGATCATCTGAAGCGCTTCGATAAGAATGACGCTCATACCGCCGAAGATGCCGGTGTTCCTTAAAAGCTCACTTGCACCGTCAAGGTCATTGTTCATCTGCATCCTGAACAGAGGAATCATGATATCCTTCATGAAGAGTGCAAAAAGAAAAATGATTATCGCCAAAATAACAACAACGGTGATGGTCTCAACGTTAATGCGCTTTTTCTTTACCTGTGTTTGTTCCATTTATTAAATAATAACCCTACAATATCTGACTTTACCTGAACAATAGCAAATATTATATCAATAAAAACAAATATTTTTAGATCTAAATAAAAAGATTATTCAGGCATTATCCGATGGAAGTGTCAGGTATCCGGTCATAAATCTTAGTCCGGAGACATGTCATTGAAGATTGACAATTGCTGTCCCTGCTAATATTCTAACTATCAGTTAAATACTGATCGGAGGAACAAGATGGGCAGAACCAAGAGCGGTTCATATAACACTAAGCAATCCTGTGAGATCCTTAATTTCCTTAAGGATAATGCCGGTTCGCATTTCACAAGCCAGGAGATATCCGATCATTTCAGAAATCAGGGCATAAACATCGGTCAGGCCACGATCTACAGGCGTCTTGACCGTCTTACGACCGACGGCCTTGTAAATAAGTACATCATCGATGAGAAATCGCCCGCATGTTACGAATATATAGGCACTGAGCACTGCAGCCACGGTAAGTGCTACCACATGAAGTGTGAGCAGTGCGGCAAGCTTATCCACCTTAACTGTGACGAAATAAATGCTTTTTTCGAGCACGTTTCAGAAGAGCACGGCTTTGTGCTCGACCCTAAGAGAACCGTTTTCTACGGGATCTGCAACGAGTGCAACAGTAAGGAATCCTGATTATCAGAGCATATTTGCACGCTTTGTGACTTCGTCTCTTCTGCGCTTGATGATGCGTGCGCGGAAGATGAGGAGCACTATTACGAGCAAAAGTATAAGTCCCGACAATACAGCAAAAGTAACGAGAACGCTGCGGACACTGGTAAGGTTGGTGATCTTCTCGGGGTTAACCTCGACGACACCGGCCTTTTTCTGTATCTGGATCACGAGAGTTCCGATCAGGTATGTCTTGTCGGAATAGACTTTGCACAACGGTATTTCAAGTGTCTGTTCTTCTGCCTGGGTATCGATTACCGTCTCGGACAGGTCGATCCTGTTCGTGCTTCCGAGCTGTGCTCTTGCGGAAGTTGTCGTGATGTACTGGTCAAGAACGACTCTCTGCTCGGCTACATAAAGGTTTGTATCTGAAAGGAGGTCGTTGATCTGCATGTTTGCTTCTTCTACGAGGGGAGTGAACTCGCTCTCGGTGATCTCAACGGTTGCAAATGTTGAGTATCCGTACTCGAAAAGTCTTAAAAGGTCATAGTATCTGACATCGGGATCTTCAGCGTTAAATACGCATCCGATAAGGGTTCTGTTATTCTTCTTGGCTGCAGCGCAGAGCGTATATCCTGCGGAGTTCGTAAAGCCCGTCTTACCGCCGGCATAGTACTCGTAACCGTAAGTGGTCGTGTTTACGAACCTGTTGCTGTTTGAAAGCTCTCTTTCGCTGCTGTACTTGTTGGTGGCGCTTATCGTGTAGTTGAGAGTCTTTGCGATCTCTGAATAGTTTGTATTGGTTACGGCTTCATTAAGGATGAGGGCCATATCGTAAGGTGTTGTTACATTATTGGGATCTGAAAGACCGTAAGCAGAAGAGAAGTGGGTGTTAGTGCAGCCGATCTCAGATGCTTTGGCATTCATGATCTCGCAGAAGCCTGCTTCGGTGCCGCCCATGTACATGCCGAGCGCAAGGCTGGCATCGTTGGCTGACTTAAGTACTGCGGCATAAACGAGGTCGTTAACGCTGATCTCTTCGCCTTCCTGAAGTCCGAGCTTAACGTAGTCGTCAGTGATTGCATCCATAGCTTCGGCAATCTCTTCGGTTATTGTGACTATCTCGTTCATGTCGAGGCGTTCCATCGCAAGAAGGACAGTCATTACCTTGGTCATTGAGGCGGGTTCCTTCTGGACGTCGTAGTCGCTGCCGAGAAGGATGGCGCCGCTTGTAGCATCGTAAAGAATATAAGAAGAAGCGGATATTGAGGGTGCATCTTCGTGAACTTCGCTGAGGAGGTCTGTTTTGCGCTCGGAAGCCGTGACGATGTCGTCATTGGGATCGTCAGGGACGTTGTCATCAGCTGATACAAAATTGCCTGTGGAGGCAAGAATGCCTGAAACAGTGATAATCATGGCTGTAATGCCGGTTAATATCTTTTTGCCGAATGCTTTCATAAGATCTCCCATTTTGATTTTGACCAATACATTATATTTTCTTTTGGATAAAAAACAAACAAAATCTCGTTAGTGTAATTTTAATTAAAAATATTAAGCGATTTACTGTATAATTAGCGAGGTTATGAAATGGAGTGCTAAATGGCAATTATAAAGACTACAGATAAAGACAAGCTTGATTTCGATGCTTCGCTTTCAGAACTTAATGAGTATTTCTCATCTTTGGGAGCTCGTAAGGGAAGAGCTTTAACATACAATGTACTGACCTACGGATGTCAGCTCAATGAATCGGATTCCGAGAAACTCTCGGGAATGCTGGCTTCAATGGGACTCAAGGAGTCTGCTGGCGGCGAGCTTGATGCGGCTGACGTCATTGTTTTCAATACATGTTCGATTAGAGAGAATGCCGACAGGCACCTGTTCGGCAATCTCGGCGTTTTCAAGGCGTTAAAGAAGAGCGACAGGGACGTGATCATCGCCGTCTGCGGCTGCATGATGAAGGTTCCCGAGAACGTCGCAAGGATCAAGAAATCCTATCCTTATGTTGATCTTGTTTTCGATCCCCAGCAGATACACAGATTCCCGGTCCTTTTGAGAGACTCGATAAGAGATAAAAAGCAGATGGTAAACATCTCTGCTGATGACTATATTGCTGAAGACAGTTTTTTCCCGATCGACAGAAAGAGGAAGTTCAGAGCGCTCGTGCCCATCATGTACGGATGCAATAACTTCTGCTCTTACTGCATTGTTCCTTACGCAAGGGGCAGGGAGAGGTCCAGAGACTTTGACGAGATCGTAAGGGAACTTGCCGATCTTGCTTCCAAGGGCTATAAGGAAGTCATGCTCCTGGGACAGAATGTCAATTCCTATAAAGGTGAAGGCGGAAAGACTTTTGCCGACATCTTGAGAGCAGCATCTGATTTCAAGGAGTTCTCCAGAGTAAGATTCATGTCTTCGCACCCCAAGGATCTTTCTGATGAGGTAATCGGGATAATGGCTACAAGGCCGAATGTCGAAAAGCACCTTCACCTTGCAATGCAGTCAGGTTCCGATAAGGTCCTCAAGGACATGAACCGTCCTTACACTATCGAGAGATTCCTTGAAATAGTTGATAAATTCAGAACTCAGGTTGAAGGCGGATCGCTTACGACTGATATCATCGTCGGTTTCCCCGGCGAGACTGAAGAAGACTTTGAGCAGACACTAGTTGCTGTCGATAAAGCAAAGTTTGATGCCGCATTCACATTCCAGTATTCTGCAAGACCGGGTACAAAGGCAGCATCTTTCCCTGACCAGATCCCTCAGGATGTGGTAACTGAAAGATTCGGAAGGCTTACCGAACTGACCAACCGTTATGCCGAAGAGTCCAATTCAAGACTTGTCGGAAAGACGATGGAAGTTCTTATCGAAGGCATCAGCAAAGCAGGCGACATGACTTTCTCCGGAAGGACCGTAACTAATCATCTGGTCAACTTCACGATCCCTGAAGAACTCTGTATCGATATAGGTCCTGACATGCTCGAAGGCAGGCTCTGTGAGGTCAGGATCGACCGTGCAAGACCTTATTCCGTTGACGGCGAGCTCGTCAGCCTGAAGGGAGAATGAGCGTGACCGATAACGGATTTGATGAAAACAACGTAAAAGCAGCCGGTCAGTTCCCGATGAGCTTATCAGACCTAAAGTCTGAAGAACTCTCGCCCATGATGCAGCACTATGCCGAGATGAAGGCAAAGTGTGAGGATTCCTTCCTTTTCTACAGGTTGGGCGATTTCTATGAGATGTTTTTCGATGATGCGGTAAGAGGCGCTAAGATCCTTGAACTCGCACTTACCAGAAGAGACTGTGGTTCAGGCTACAGGGCGCCGATGTGCGGCATTCCTTTTCACGCATATTCAACATATGCAAACAGGCTCGTTCAGGCGGGTTATAAAGTAGCTATCTGCGAGCAGCTCGAAGATCCTTCGGTTGCCACAGGCCTTGTTAAAAGAGGCATAATTAAGATTCTCACTCCCGGAACGATCACCGAATCCGGCGGTCTTGAAGACCGTAAGAATAACTTCCTCATGAGCGTATACTGCGTCGGTTCACAGTTCGGTGTTGCATGTGCTGATATCTCTACGGGTGATTTCGAGGCTACACAACTGACGCTTACTGATAACGGCGAACATCTGATCAATCTGATAGGTAAGTATTCTCCTTCGGAGATCATCTATAATTCGAATTTTGAGAGTACTCCCGAATTATCTGCGATAAGGGCAGGCACTGATATCGCGCTGACAAGAAGAAATGACAGGGATTTTGCCGAGAGTCTTTTCAGGAGCAGCGGCACGGCAGTTCAGGATGCAAAGATATTCACCAATCCCGAACTGATGTATTGTGCATGCTCCGCGCTTTTGCTCTATGCGGAAGAGACACAGACTGACAAGGTAAAGCATCTTGATGTAGTCAGAGTCTATAAGATTTCCGATACGATGGAACTCGATATTGCAACACGCAACGGCCTTGAACTTACATCAACCATCAGGACAAAGCAGAAGAAGGGTTCACTTCTCTGGGCAATAGACAGGACCAAGACTTCAATGGGCGCAAGACTTCTGCGTAAATGGGTAGAAGAACCGCTCATATCCGTTAAGGCCATTAACAGAAGACTTGATGCGGTTGAAGAAGCAAAGGAAAGATACATGGCTCGCCAGCAGATAATCGAAGGGCTTTCGGGTCTTTACGATATCGAGCGTCTTGCAGGTAAAGTCTCGCTCGGAACATGCAATGCAAGAGATCTTCTTTCTCTTCGTAATTCTCTCCGTAAGATCCCGTTTGTAAGAGACGGACTTGAGGAATTCTCGAAGGGCATGTTCAAAGAGATAAAGCTTTCTATGGATCCTTTGTCTGATGTTCTCGAAGTTCTCGAAAAGGCAATCAGCGAAGATGCTCCTGTTACAGTAAAAGACGGTGACATAATCAAGCGCGGTTATTCTGCTGAATGCGACGAACTTTACGACCTTGCGAAGAATGCCAAGGAATACATCATGCAGCTCGAGAACAACGAGCGTGAGAGAACAGGCATCAAGACTCTCAAGATCGGTTACAACAAAGTGTTCGGATACTTTATAGATATTCCCAGAAGCCAGTCGGACAAGGTTCCTGAAGAGTATGTGAGAAAGCAGACTCTGGTTAACAACGAGCGTTACATCACGCCTCAGATAAAGGAACTTGAAGACAAGATCGTAAGTGCTTCTTCACGCCGTATTGCATTGGAATACGAGCTGTTTACGGAAGTCAGAAATCTCGTTGCTTCCAAATCACAGCAGCTCTTCGATACGGCAAGGGCAATCGCGCAGACTGACGTCATCACGTCACTTGCCGAGCTTGCAGAAAATGAGAATTACGTTAAGCCCGTTCTTGACGATTCCGAGATCATTGAGATAAAGGGCGGAAGACATCCCGTCGTCGAACAGATGATGATGTCATCTCACGAGACGTTCGTGCCCAACGACATATCGATGGATGAAGAAAAGAGACTTATGGTCCTTACAGGTCCTAACATGGCCGGTAAATCGACATTCATGAGACAGACTGCTCTTATCGTTCTCATGGCGCAGATTGGTTCATTCGTACCCGCAACGAGCGCTAAGATCGGACTTGTAGACCACATCTTTACGAGGATCGGTGCATCCGACGACATCTCAACAGGCCAGTCCACA
>JAEEGL017424002.1_pt1 | contig 21565 bp, 20 predicted proteins | sample 9134231 | NCBI WGS metagenome assembly JAEEGL01 (sample SAMN16246548, study PRJNA631951) | gut metagenome | biome: gut microbiome; feature: rumen; material: fiber-attached | host: Bos | place: Iran: Karaj | collected 2018-10
ACTCTAAACTCTATATACTCCATTTAAACTTCTGCGAAGCCGGGTAGATGACTAAGAATTTTGTTTGACCGAAATGCGGATTAAGGTAAGGATCGCATGAGACCCAAAATTCGTGTCATCATCCGGTTCGCCTCTGAACTCTTAACTCTTAACTCATCGGAGATAGTTCCCCGTTCCTCGTTGCCACCTGAGAGTTGCTTTTTTTGCGGAATTGTGAGATAATACTCACGCGAAGGGCACAGAAGGCCATGCAGAATCGTCGGCTGATACGGGGATGTACTGGTTTCGACGGGGTCATTGGTGCGCCGGCTGCAGGCAGAGGTTCCCGTTGGCCTCTTTAAAAAGCGGGACTTTAAAATTAAACGCTAACGACGATTTAGCACTTCAGGCTGCCTGACGGCAGTCCCGTCGCCCTTCCGGTTACCGGGCCGGGAGCAAGCGGCGTCAATAATCCGGTCCTGTCCGTATGGCGGTTAAATCGGAGAACGGCTCAGCCAAAGCTTTGAGGCTGCGCGGCACTTATGAAGCTACCTGACGCACGACCTTGACTGCCGGGGCCTGCGGAAGGAAATTTTAAATGACAGTCTAAGCCTGTAGAAGCTCGCGAGGATCTGATTTCGGACAGGGGTCCGATTCCCCTCATCTCCATTTACTATGAAGTCAGGCTGTCTCAAACAGGGACAGCCTTTTTAAAAAACATCTGACCTCCCGGAGCAGAACTGTGGAACTTTCAGAACTGACAGCGTACGCTAAAGAAAAATACAATATTGACGAGCAGCATAAATGGGACGATTTTCCGGGCTTTTCTGTGCTCTCAGATCCGCTTACGGGAAAATGGGCGGCACTTCTTATGCGCGTCTGGGACACGGAAACCGGCGAAATGATCGAACGGTGCGACATAAAATGCGGGCAGGATCAGGCGGAGAAAATTGACAGGCCGTACGTCACCGCCGCCTTTCGTATGCACGGGCCGAAATGGGCGGGGGTAACGTTCGGAAAAGAGACCGATGAGGCCGTTGTCCGTAAGCTGTTTGACAGTGCGATGGACAATAATAAAGGCTACGGCTTTACTATCGTACTTGACTCCCCCGCTCCAAAACGTGATATTGCCGTCAACGCGGGCGGCGACGTCCCCATACCACCCAGAGGCACGACAATTGCCCGGTCGAACAGAGATATTGTCCCCGAACGCATCAGAAAGCTGCGCCTTCTGTTTAAGCCTGACACGTACCCGGCAAAGCAGCTTGCGGAAGACTTTTTCCGGCAGGCAACGTTTATGCGGGATTATGAAGATGATTACCCGTGGGAAGGCCCTTTTTCACATTTTTTCCCCACGTACCACCTTCTCACCACGGCACAGCTGCGAGGCTACTTTTCGTGGAGAACGCGCGTAAGGAAGGGCAATTATTCGTTTATCAGCACTTCAGCCGCATATATTTATCTCTATGAACTGCTGAACGGAATAGGCGCGGAATCAGTCGAAGAACGGCTGCAGAAAATGGAAGAATTCGAAAAAGGATTCCTTGACGCCGGATTCGGTGACGAGCATATGCGTTATAATCTGCGTCAATGGATGGCCGATCTGTCGATCATGTACGGCTTACCTCAGGATATTATCAGAAAGTATGCCGAAAAATCATTGTTTGAATACGAGATGCTTCTTTCGGTACTTAAGACGCCTGACGAACATACCGATGAAGAGATCTGTTCTGCTCTGAAAGAATTTGACCAGGATAAAAGACTTTCTGCAGGAATACTTTCCGCGTTCGGAAGCAGGACCGCGTTCCTTATCAGTGAAGCGTGGCGGCAGGCTGTTAAGAACTATAGAAACGGCGGGACCGATCTGTTTACGCTTTGCTTCGGAAAGCCTAACGAGCGCTCGTGGTTTCCTCTTTCCAACGCGATATATTGCAGGCACGATCCGCAGCCTGACAGGACCGTCATTGCCGGAAGTGCATGTGTTTTTAAGTGTAGAGCTATGCAATGGCGCGTAATATCATACATAAGGCCTAACTTCGACCGCGGTTTGATGAAAAGGTTTCTGCACGCCGCCGATCTCAAACTGAGACAGTATTTAAAGGCGGGAACGCGGCTGCGCGAAAGTCCCGGAGAAGACTGGGCTTATCCCTACATCGACGAAGCTATAGCAAAGGATATGAGGCATGAGGCGGAGCGAAGGCGGGAGAGCGTAACCGTCGATCTATCCGGGCTCGATAAGATAAGGGCGGATGCGGAGAAAACGCGCGACAGCCTTTTAACTGAGGAAGAAAGCGCCGAAATTGCCGCAGTAAACGCTACCGAAAGCGTAGCGGAAATTCGCGGCGAACAAAACGTTCCGACGGATATTGACCAAGCAAACGTACCGCTTACTCAAACTCCCCCGCCCGGCCGCGAAACGCAGGCGCAGGCAATACTTGACCCTGTCCTGATATCGGTCGTACGTACGCTTATGCGTTCGGAAGATCCCCGGTCAATTCTTAAGGCAAATTCGATTCTGCCTGAGATCGCCGCGGATTCGATAAACGAGGCGCTTTTCGACGAGTTCGGGGACAATGTAGTTCTTTGCGAGGACGGTCATCTTTCACTTGTAAATGAGTATGCGGAAGATTTACAATTAATGCTGGACAACGACTATACGGAGATTTCGTGATATGAACAGCAATGATACGCATAATAACGCAAATAACTTCAATGACCCTGATAACGCAGGCATTGCCCGCAGCGAAAGCCGCGCCGGTAATATTAAGGTGCCTCGACGCATTTCACAGACGGTGCTGAATTCCCTTAAAGGCGGCGTGGTGCCGCGCATCGGGCTTCCGTATATAACGGTAGGCAGAAAGGCGGAAATAGAGGCGCTGCTGAGGGACGTAGATATCATTTCCGAAGGCGGGGCATCGTTCAGATTCATTGTCGGACGCTACGGTTCCGGAAAAAGTTTTCTGCTGCAGACGATAAGAAATTACGTGATGGAGCGCGGATTCATTGTCGCAGACGCAGATCTTTCGCCCGAACGCAGGCTCCAGGGCACGCGCGGACAGGGGCTCTCCACCTACCGCGAACTGATCAGCAATCTTTCGACTAAAACCAAACCGGAAGGCGGGGCGCTCACGCTCATACTTGACCGGTGGATCAGCGCAGTACGTTCAGAAGCGGTTCAGGAAACGGGACTTTCGCCTGACGATCCGGCACTTTATGCGGTCGCAGAAAAAAAGATTTACGCCGTGACTGCTTCCGTGAGCGAACTGGTACACGGTTTCGAATTCGGTCGTCTGCTTTCCGTTTACTATAAAGCCAGCATCGGCGGCGATGATGAAACGAAAGCCAAAGTGGCACGCTGGTTCCGCGCAGAGTACACGCTTAAAAGTGAAGCAAAGGAAGCGCTCGGAATAAATCTTATTATTACCGACGACGACTGGTACGATTACCTTAAACTGTTCGCCGCTTTCTTCAGGCTCGCCGGATATCAGGGCATGATGGTGATGATCGACGAACTTGTGAATATCTATAAGATTCCAAACCTGGTCACGCGCCAGAATAATTACGAGAAGATGCTTACGATGTATAACGACACGCTTCAGGGAAAAGCTCACTACTTAGGCATTCTTATGGGCGCGACTCCGCAGGCGCTCGAGGACAAACGCCGCGGGATATTCAGTTACGAAGCGCTGCGCTCAAGGCTTTCCGAAGGGCGTTTCTCAAAGCCGGGGGCAAGGGATATGTTAGCCCCTGTCATCAGGCTCGAGCCGCTTAAAGCCGAAGAAATGCTGGTACTTTGTGAAAAGCTTGCCGATATGCACGCGGGGCTGTACGGTTACGAAAGAAGGCTCGGTACTCAGGAGCTCGCCGTGTTCATAAAAGTTGAATACGGGAGGATAGGCGCGGATCAGAACATCACGCCCAGGGAGGTCATACGCGACTTTATAGAGCTGCTCGATCTGATGTATCAGGATCCCTCGCTTGAGCTTACCGGGCTGCTCGAGTCCGACGCTTTCACGTTCTCAAAATCCGAAGCGGTTTCGGATGAGGCAGAAGAAGGATTTGCGGAGTTTACGGTATGAACGTGTTCGAACGATATGCTCCATTCATACAGGATTATATATACCGCTCGGGGTGGCAGACGCTCAGAAGCGTACAGAATGCTGCGGGAGAGGCTATTTTCGGTACGGAGGACAATGTTCTTTTAACGGCGTCAACGGCTTCGGGTAAGACCGAGGCGGCCTTCTTCCCTATCCTTACGCTCCTTAACGAAGATCCCTCAAAGACAGTCGGCGTACTTTACATTGCCCCGCTTAAGGCGCTTATAAACGACCAGTTCGGAAGGCTTAACGACCTGTGCCAGGAAGAAGGCATACCTGTTTCACGCTGGCACGGAGACGTAGCGCAGACGGCGAAGCGCAAACTGCTCAAAAAGCCCGCGGGGATCCTGCAGATAACGCCGGAATCACTTGAATCGCTGCTGATCAACAAACATATGGAGATACCGTCGCTGTTCGGAGACCTGCGCTTTGTAGTTATTGACGAAATACACTCGCTCCTGCGTGCAGACCGCGGCCTCCAGACGTTCTGCCTTATAGAAAGACTGTGCAGAATTGCCGGCTGCAGCCCGAGGCGGATCGGCCTTTCAGCCACGATCGGGAATCCGGAAGAAGCAGGCAGATTCCTTGCGGCAGGCAGCGGCAGGAAGACCGTTATCCCCGCGTTTGACGGCGGTAAGGAAGTCTGGCGCCTCTCTATGGAGCACTTCTATAACACTCCCCCGCAGGCGGACGAAGGCCGCATACCGGATAACGAAGCATTGCCCGCGGAGCCCGCATCCGATACTGCCCCGGAAGCGGCCGATCCCGGCATCGGATATATTTTTGAACATACCAGAGGCAAAAAATGTCTGATCTTTACTAATTCGCGCGAAGAGTGCGAAGCCGTCTGCCAGAGCCTGCGTCAATACTGCGAAGCCAGGCACGAGCCTGACCGCTTCCTGATCCATCACGGAAATCTTTCCGCATCTTACCGCGAGAGCGCAGAAGAAGATATGAAGGACGACGACTCGCTCATGTCCGTCTGCGCCACCGCCACGCTCGAACTCGGTATAGACATAGGCAGGCTGGAGCGCGCTTTTCATATAGACGCACCTTTTACAGTATCGGGGTTCCTTCAGCGCATGGGGCGCACCGGCCGCAGAGGAGATCCGTCGGAAATGTGGTTCGTTATGCGCGAAGATCATCAGGAGGCCCGGTCAATGCTCCCGGATTCCATTCCCTGGTATCTGATCCAGGGGATCGCGCTCGTTCAGCTTTACATCGAAGAACGCTTCGTAGAGCCGCCTCGTACAGGCCGCCTGCCGTACAGCCTTCTCTACCACCAGACGATGAGCACGCTCGCCTCGCACGGCGAAATGACTGCTGGAGAACTTGCCTCCCGCGTACTGACCCTCGCATGCTTTTCGCGGATAACGAAAGACGACTACCGGCTGCTGCTCAGGCATCTGATCGAGATCGACCACATAAACCGCACCGAAAACGGCGGTCTCATCTTAGGCATAAGCGGCGAGAGAATCGTTAATAACTACAAATTCTACGCCGTATTTCAGGAAAATATCGAGTATACCGTGCATGCGGGTTCTGAACAGCTGGGCACGATCGTTAAGCCGCCTCCGGTCGGGGACAAGATCGCCATAGCAGGCCGCGTATGGGTCGTGGAGGACGTTGACCATAAACGCCGCGACGTGTACTGTACGCTCGTGAAGGGCAATATCCCCGCCTATTTTGGAGACGTTGCCGGCGATATCCACACGCGGATCATAGAGCGTATGTACGGCGTGCTGTTTGAGGAGAAGCAGTACAGATATCTGATGTCCCACGCTGTCTGCCGCCTCGAAGATGCGCGGGAAACGTTCAGAAAATCCGGAATGGATTTTAAAACGCTCATTCACCTGGGCGGAAACATGTGGGCGCTCTTCCCCTGGCTCGGAAGCTACGCTTTCCTTGCGCTGGAGCGTTTTTTAAAGATACGCTGCGGAAAAAGGCTGGGCCTTAAGGGATTGAGTTCTTCCCGCCCTTATTATATGCAGTTCACGATGCAGGTAAGCGAAGAAGATTTTTACAGAATAGTGCGCGAAGAGGCCGAAGCGGATATCGATCCTATGGAGCTCGTTTATCCTAAAGAAGTGCCCGTATTTGAAAAATATGACGAATACGTGCCCGAAGAACTCATAAGAAAAGGTTTTGCCTACGGAGTGCTCGATATCGAAGGCATGAAGAAGCGCGTGCTTACGTGGAATACGGAGGAGGCTTTCAATGCGCCGGCATTATATAAATAAATCAGCTTGTATATCGGCCGTGATCTTAGTACTGATCCTCTTATGCTCGTGCGTATCAGGAGGGCCGGGAAGTTTAGGAGGCCCTTCGTCTGTCAGTACGCAGGATCCGGGGGCTGTGATCATTACGCCTATGCCATACACCTCCGGGCCGGACGTTCCGGGCACGAACGATCCCGCGAATACAGACGGTTCCGCGGCCGTCACTGCCACGCCTAATAAAACGGAAGCGATCACGCCTGAAGGCGAATCACCGCAGGAAAAAACGCTACGTATTGACTCCGAATTACTGTACAGCAAAAGCGTAATACTGAAAGATATTGACAGCGGAAAAATCCTGTACTCTCTCTCCCCCGACAAACGAATTTACCCGGCTTCACTTACTAAAATCATGACCGGGCTGCTGACAGCCGAACTGCTTCCGGCAGACAAAAACTACGAGATCACAAAGGAATCGATCGACTTCGCAGACAGCAGAGGCGCTTCCACGGCCGGATTTAACGCTGGAGAGATCACGGACAAAGATGCGGTGCTCGGAGGGATCCTTATGTCTTCGGGCGCAGAATGCAGCTATACCGCGGCGGTCAATATTTCGGGTAGTGAAGAGGCGTTTGCCGGGCTTATGAACCAAAGAGCGCGTGAACTGGGACTTACCGGCACACATTTTGTTAATTGCACCGGCCTGCACGACGACGATCATTACACGACTGCTGAAGACCTTTTAAAATTGACCGAAGCCGCGCTGAAAAATGCAGATTTTGTCAGATTTTTCACGCTCGATTCGTTTAAAGCAGTGACCGAGCCGGAACGGAAATATCAATTGACGCTCGTGAGTACGGTCTTCTCTGCACTTGCGGACTACGATTTCGGGAAGGTCAAAGTGCTCGGAGGGAAGACAGGCTACACCAGGCAGGCGGGATTGTGTCTTATTACTTACGCGGAGTATAACGGCCGCCGTTACGTGCTGGTGACAGCGGAGAACGGGGGCAACAAAAACACAGACCGGTACCATTTTATTGACGCCGCGTACATTTACAAGGTCCTTCAGGAGGAGATACGATGAGTGAAAAATCTTGCGGAAACGTTATTATAACAGGTGGAGCTACCGGAATCGGAGCAGCGTGTGTGAAACTGTTCGCGCGTCGCGGCTTTAACGTGATCGTGGGGTATAACTCGTCGCGCGAAGCAGCTGCGGCGCTGGTGCGCGATATCCGGAAAAGTAAAGGCAGCGCATTCGCCGTGAAAGCTGACGTCTCCCGCCCCGGGGAAGCGTTAAAACTTGTTTCGGCGTGTCTTAAACATTTCGGCGATCCTGATATTCTGGTCAATAACGCCGGCGTGGCGCTTCCTCAGAAGCTTATTACTGAAACGACTGATGAAGAGTTCAGGCGCGTTATGGACGTCAACGTTTTCGGCACTTTCGCCTGCTCCCGCGAGGTGCTCCCCTATATGATCCGCAACCATTCCGGAAGTATCGTCAACGTTTCTTCGATCTGGGGGCGCGTCGGTGGCTCGTGCGAAGTCCCCTACAGCGCGTCAAAAGGGGCCGTAATTAGTTTTACGAAGGCTCTTGCGAAAGAAGTCGGACCGTCCGGAATACGCGTAAACTGCGTTGCCCCGGGCGTCATCAACACAAAGATGAACGGAGCACTTGACCAGGAGACAATGAAAATGCTCTCCGATGAAGCGGCACTGTGCCGTATCGGAGAGCCCGAAGAAGTGGCCGAATCCGTTTTTTTCCTCGCCCTGGGCGGCGCGTCGTTCGTCACCGGAGCGGTACTGGATGTAAACGGAGGGATGTGAGTTAGGAACGAGTAGCGAGCAGTTAGGAACGAATAGCGATCAGAGTTCAGAGTTTAGAGTTAGCGAGTAGCGGCGCACGGCCGCATTGTCCGGCTTCACCTTTAAACTTCTTGTTCGCAGTTTTTATCAGAGTTTTTCTATCTTATCGCCAATATTATCGAGCCAGGTTCCGTCGAACAGTTCTATCATGCCTCCGTCTACCGCAGCGGCGAGTTTAGGATCGATCGGTATACGGGAAACGGTATCAACGCCGAAGTTTTTCGCCGTTTCGGAGAGTTTGCTTTCTCCGAACAGATAAATCTTTTTACCGCAATCAGGGCAGGTCGCGTAACTCATATTTTCAACGAGCGCCAGCACCGGAATATTCATCAGTTCAGCCATTTTAACGGCCTTCCCGACGATCATTGATACAAGATCCTGAGGACTTGTCACTACGACAATTCCATCTACGGGCAGAGACTGGAAGACGGTAAGCGGCACGTCGCCCGTTCCCGGAGGCATATCCACGAACATATAATCTACGTCAGACCACACTACGTCAGTCCAGAACTGCTTTACAGTGCCGGCAATTATCGGGCCGCGCCATACGACCGGATCCGTCTCGTTCTCGAGCAGCAGATTCAGCGACATCACGTCAATACCTGTTTTAGTTACGACGGGCAATATCCCGGCCGCGCTCCCCTGTGCTTTTTCATGAAGCCCGAACGCCTCAGGGATCGAAGGCCCTGTTATGTCTGCGTCAAGTATCGCAGTCTTGTATCCCCTTCTCTGCATACTGACAGCCAGAAGCGACGTTACGAGCGATTTACCTACACCGCCCTTACCGCTGACAACAGCTATTACCTTCCCGACTCTGCTATATTCATTAAGCGCCTCGTGCATATCCTGCGGTTCCTGCCTCGAAGAACAATTTTCGCCGCATGAGGAACAATCGTGTGTGCAATCGCTCATATTAAAAACTCCTTTTCAATTAATGCAATAAAGCGCGCAATTCAATAAACGCGCCTGATAATTATACACTATCCGCCCCGCAGAGGCAAGATACCTAATAGCCAAGAGCCTAAGAGTTTCCGCGAAAAGGTTCTTGAGCAAACGATTTTTGAGCGAACACCGAAGCTGCTCTTGCACAAAACATAAAAATGTCTTATTATTCTGACGTCGTTTTGACCGGATAACGGTACGGCATGGATATTGATCATCAACGGAGAGCAGCACGATGGGAACGATCGGAGCGTTTGTTGTCAACAGCATACTTCTCGGGGTCGGACTGGCTATGGACGCTTTTTCCGTGTCACTCGCCAACGGCCTGAACGCACCGAAATTGACCCGCGGAATGCGCGCCGCCATACCGCTCACATTCGCCTTATTCCAGTTTCTGATGCCGTTGACCGGCTGGATATGCGTTCACGGTATCGAAGAGACGTTTAAGGCGTTTCAGAAGGTCGTGCCCTGGATCGCACTTGCACTGCTTCTGTTCATCGGAATTAAGATGATTATCGAAGGGATACGGAATAAAGGCGGCAGCGAAGAAGAGGTCACGGTGCTGAAACCGCAAGCGCTCCTTATACAGGGCATTGCAACGTCGCTCGATGCGTTGTCAGTAGGATTTACGATCGCGGACTACCATTTCGGCCGCGCTCTTGCCGCGTGCCTGATCATCGGGGCGGTAACGTTCGTGATCTGTTTCATCGGACTGAGGCTCGGGCAGCGTTTCGGTACGCGACTTTCGTGGAAGGCTTCTGTCCTGGGCGGAGTCATACTTATCTGCATAGGAATAGAGATATTCATCACAGGGCTTTTAGGCCTTTGAATACGAAGAAAGGCGGGATTCGAATGGAATTAAACGGCAGTTCATTATTTGACGTGATCATTTTCGGCGGTCAGAGCAACATGCAAGGTCAAAGCGAAAGGCTGATCGACGAGGGAGAGATCGCCGGTGCATACGAATATAAAATGCTCCGTAACGATTTTGTCCCGCTGAAAGACCCTACAGGCGAAGACATCAGACCTGACGGCACTGCCGGAGTACCGTATACGGATGAGCTCGGGGACGCCTGGCACCCGCAGACCGCACTGGGCAGCGCGGCGTACGGTAATTCCACCCTTCTTCCGGCATTCGCAAAAGAATACACCCGCCTTTCAGGAAGAAATATGATCGCGGTGCATGCGGCAAAAGGATCGACGGATATGGCATGCTGGCTTCCGGGAACGACCGGGTACGCAGCGATCGTCAATAAAACGGTCAGAGCCATAAGTGCCGCGAAGGAGCGCAGCTTTACAGTCGGCAACGTGTATATGGTATGGCTTCAGGGCGAAAGTGATGCGATCATCGGTAAAGCAAAACAGGTTTACAAGGAAGAACTGGCGAAATTCGCAAAGGCGCTGAAGAAAGACGTTGACCTTGAAAAATTCGGAGTAATACGCGTGGGACATTTCACGAGCGACGAAAAAGATACGGAAATAATTGACGCCCAGGACGAAATTTGCGAAGAAAACAACGACTTTATAATGCTCACGCGCATAGCGACCGAACTTAACAACGATCCCGTGTCAATGAATCCTTTTGTCGGCGGTCATTTCAGCGCATCCGGTCTTCAAAAACTCGGAGGGGCGGCGGGCAAAGCACTGGCGGAATATGTAAAAAATCAGTCAAGTGCAGCTTATTAATTGAGGAAGCTCTCGCACTTCCCGATTATTTCCCGCACGAGCGCAGTTTCATAATTTTCAGCTTTCCCACTGAGCCCCTTTAGCCGCTTCGAAGCGCGCAGCATCACTTTTCGGTAGTAGTACTTAGGCAGCGTGCCGGATACCCCGGTAAAATGCTCCGGGATAAAGAATTCCTGCTCCTTAAGTCCGTCGCTTACAAACGAAAACGGGCTGTTTTCACCGGTATAAACGCATGAAACGATCAGATAGATCATTCCGTCTTCGCGCACGGCACATTCGCGGCGCAATATAAAAGAACGCGAGCATACCATCCTGCGCACGTATTCATCGTGCGTATTCGGGCAGAGGACCAGTCTCGTCCCCGGGGTAAGTTTTCCGCTTTCGATCGCTTTGGTAATTATCTCACAGATAAGCATTCCGCCCATTCCTGCGATCGTTACGGTATCAGCCTCGCCCGGTTCCAGTCCGTCCAGACCGTACGCAAGCCTTGCGGAAACATTGGCCCCGGCGCCGTACGCTTCAATATTGGCGATACATCTGTCCAGAGGCCCTTTTCTGAGATCGCAAGCCACCGCTTTTTTCGCTTTACCGCACATTACGGCGCGAACAGGCAAAAGACCGTGGTCGGTTCCTATATCGGCGATGCATTTTGAGCGCGGGCACAGGGACAATACTTTATTCAGTCTGCGCGACAGTTCGGGACCTTCCAAAACGAATTCACACCTTTCCGCCGCACAGTTCAAGTACACGTTCGGTAAAAGCGCGGGCAATTACGGCAGTATCGCCGCTCAATTTCCCGACAGTTTTTCCTTTCTCAAAGACAAGTACGCAGCCGTCGCCTCCCGCAAGGCCGATATCCGCGTCCGAAGCCTCTCCCGGACCGTTGACGGCGCAGCCCATGACAGCCACTTTAAGCGGCGCTTTTACCGCACCAGCTCTTTCAGCTTCACAAAGCTCTTTTTCTATTGCCCCGGCGAGCCCGATAAGGTCTATCTGCGTCCTTCCGCACGTCGGGCAGGATACGAAATCGATCATTTTCTTTCTTCGAAGGCCGAGCGCGGTCAATACTTCTCCGCCCACAGTCACTTCTTCTTCCGGGTCTCCGGTCAATGACACTCTTATAGTATCGCCGATACCGTCGTTCAGCAGGATCCCGAGGGCAAGGCACGATTTGATCGTCCCGCTCCGGTACGTACCCGCCTCCGTAAGACCGATATGGAGCGGGTAACGGTATTTAGAAGCGAGCAGCCTGTATGCCTTCACCGCAGTATTAACGTCTGAAGACTTTACCGAAATACAGATATCGCCGAAATCGAGCGCCTCGAGCAGCGCCACGTGCCCTTCCACGCTTTCGACGAGCGCTTCGGCGCAAGGGCTTCCGTATTTTTTCAAAATAGCTTTTTCAAGAGAACCGCCGTTGACGCCGATACGGATCGGGATACCGCGCTCCTTCGCCGCCGCCGCAACTTTCCTGACACGCTCGATCGAACCGATATTGCCCGGATTAATACGGATCTTGTCCGCACCTGCCTCGATAGAAGCGAGCGCCAGCCTGTAATCAAAATGTATGTCGGCAACGAGCGGAATACTGATCTGCTTTTTTATCGAAGCAATAGCGCGCGCGGCTTCCATATCCGGCACAGCGACGCGGACAATATCGCACCCGGCCTTTTCGAGCCTTTTTATCTGCTCTGCCGTCGAGACCGCGTCCGCAGTTTTTGTATTAGTCATCGACTGGACGGCAACGGGGCTGCCGCCGCCTATATAAATGTCGCCGATCCGTATTTTTACTGTATCACCGCGTCCGAACATACACTATCACCCCAGCGGAGTTCCTTTGATAAGCCTCAGGATATCGTTACCGGCGACAATGATCGCGAGCAGGATCAGCAGGCCGAAGAAGATCAATGAGAGGATGTTCTCGACCTTCGGAGAAACCTTCTTTCCGCCTCTGAGGAGTTCGATGACAATGAACAGCAGTTTTCCGCCGTCGAGTCCCGGAAGCGGGAGCAGGTTCACAACTGCGAGGTTTGCACTGATAAGCGCCGTCATCTCAGCCAGTGCGAAGAATTTGCTCGCTGCGGGCGCCTGTACGGTGACAACGGAATTGACTATCCCAGTTATACCTATCGGTCCCGAAAGCGCCCCGAGCCCGAGTTTGCCGGTAATCAGGAACCAGATGGAAAGGAATACTGATTTTATAAGCGAGTGAACGTAGAGCACGCTGTTTCCGAGGATCTTGAAGAAGCCCCCGCGCTCGGCGTACGTGTATGAAAAGCCGTATTTGGAGAACTGAGCGCCGCTGTTGTAAGATTCGATGAATGCATCTACGTATTCTTCATCTGTCATCGATTCAGAGAGGCCTGTGCGCCGTTCTGTCTTCCCCGAACCGGGTACCGAGTGATCTCCCCAGGTAGTTACGTAAAGGCCCTTAACGCCGTCTTTAACGCCGTAATAAAACTCAGTCGCTTCTCCGGAAGCATAATCAAGCGTGATCGTAAGCGCCTTGTTATTGTCCCAGAAAGAAGTGAGAGTTCCGAGCTCGGTGCGGGTCTTATACTTCCTGCCTGTCAAACTGTAAACCTTGACCTCGGTACTGATAGTGCCGGGATTTTCTTCCTTGTCGTCGCCTTCGTTCGCTTTTACCTGTATATCTTTCTCAAAACCGTATTTTAACTTAGTACCGTCTTTCTTGCGCACAGTGAAGGTGGTCTTGGGCGGCTCGCTCACGTATGCGTAGAGGGAGTAGTCTACCGGCGTGGTTATGTTCTGCCCGTTGTACTGAAGCACCTCATCTCCGATCTCGAGCCCGGCGATCGTCATCGGCGCGTCTTCTCCGACGTTGCTTACTTTGCGTGTATCGTAGCCGTTAAACGCGAAGATGATGGAAACGATCAGGAGAGCGAGTATGTAGTTCATCGTTACGCCTGCCACGAGGACGAGGGCGCGGATATACCAGGGTTTGGTGAAGAAATTACCGTCCTTGGGGTCGGGGGCTTTTTTTTCTTTGACTTCGGCGTCCTCAACTTCTGCGCTCCCGCCGTCCGAGTTCTCGCCGTCCGCATTCTCCCCGCCTGTGTCCTCGACTTCGCCTTCGAGGGCACAGAATCCGCCGAAAGGCAGCGCTCTTATAGAAAACAGCATACCTGTCTTCTTCATTTTGCGCTGAAACAGCTTAGGACCCATGAAAATAGAAAACTCGTTGACCTTGATCTTGAAGATACGTGCAACGATAAAATGGCCCCATTCGTGCACTACGACCAGCACGCTGAGGATAAGGATCATTATCAAAATACTGATTACTACGGACAATTCATTGACCTCCTTACGTAATCTCTTGCCCCGCGGTCGGCCGCGAGCACGGCGTCGAGCCCGGGAGCTTTATCAAGCTCTTTGCAGGACAATCGCGCAGATGCGTGGGCTGTCATTGCCCCTTCCACCAGCTCGCTTATACCCGCAAAACTTATCTTTCCTTTCAAAAACAATGTCACAGCCTCTTCGTTTGCCCCGTTCAGCACGGCCGGCATCGTTCCGCCCGCATGCGCGGCATCGTACGCGAGCTTCAGGCACCTGAACACGTCGGTCCTCGGTTTCTCGAACGTGAGGCTTCCAAGCTGTGTTATATCGAGCCCGGGCCTTGCGGTGCTTCCTCTGTAAGGATACGTGAGCGCAAGTTCTATAGGGGTCTTCATGTCAGGTACTCCGAGCTGCGCCATCACGCTTCCGTCGGTGAATTCGACCATGGAATGAACGATGCTCTGCGGATGCACGGCCACGTCAATGCGGTCCGGCCCCATGCCGAAAAGATGCATTGCCTCGATCACTTCAAGCCCTTTATTCATCATCGTCGCGCAATCGATCGTTATTTTTCCGCCCATCTTCCAGGTGGGATGATTGAGCGCCTGTTCCGCCGTCACGTTATTCAGTGCGTCTTGCGTATAAGTTCGGAAAGGACCTCCCGAAGCGGTCAATATCAGTCTCCTCACGGAGCGTTTTCCGCCGCGCATTGCGCTTTTCAGGCACTGAAATATTGCCGAATGTTCGCTGTCAACGGGTATAATCTTCACTTTTTTCTTTTTCGCGCGCTTCATTACGATCTCGCCTGCGGCGACAAGTGTTTCTTTGTTCGCAAGTGCTATATCGGTGCCCGCGTCAATGGCGGCGAGTGTGGGCAGAAGTCCGCGCATTCCGGAAATTGCGGTGACAAGCAGGTTCATACGTCCCGAGGCACATTTCGTAAGCCCGGATTCGCCGTGAAATACTTCGAGTCCGCTATATTTTTCCTGCAGCCAGCGGGCGGTCTCCTCGCCTGCCACGCAGACAGCCTCAGGAGAAAACTCTTCTATCTGTTTCGATATAAGTTCGCGGTTATTCCCGCATGCGAGCAATTTTACAGAATAGTGAGGATTGGAACTGCTTTCCGGAAGCGAATTCAGTTCGCGGATAACGGACAGCGTCTGCGTGCCGATCGAGCCTGTAGAGCCTAAAATACCTATTGACCTTGCCATCACATTACGAGCCTTACAAAATAGTAGACGAACGGGAAAATAAAGATCAGACTGTCGAGCCTGTCAAGTACCCCGCCGTGCCCCGGAATAAGGTTGCTGAAATCCTTGATCCCCGCGTACCTTTTTATCATTGACGCCGCCAGATCACCCACCTGGGAAAGGAAGCCGATCACGAGTCCGATCACCGGATACCAGTAAAGCGCCAGTTTCGTGAACCAGCCCGTATAAATAAACAGTACTCCCAAGATAATAGAGGCAATTATAGAACCGCCGAATGCGGCGATGCTGCCTTCAACTGATTTTTTGGGGCTGACAGCCGGAATAAGTTTGTGCTTTCCGATCCTGGATCCCACTTCGTACGCAGCGGTATCGGCAGCAACGTCCGTAAGCATAGCGAGCAGCAGTATGAACAGGCCGCCCTTCCCTCCGTCAAGTTCCCGCAGAGAGAATGCGTAGCTCGTGAGGAAAGTGACGTACACACCTCCGAATACCGTTACCGCGGCATCTACCGGCGTGTATTTATTATGCTTCAGGACCATTACGGTCAATATAACAAGCAGTAATACGATGCAAAGAGGCCCGGTCCAGCTGAATCTGTACGGGTCAACAGCGTTTTCCGCCGCCTCCGCCGTTCCGCCCGTTTTTATCTGCCATACGTCCTTTTTAAAGGGCAGGTAGATGTGGAATATGTCCGCTTCGCGGAATATGACCTGGAGTGCGAAAATAAGTGCGAAACAAAAGCCGGGGATTTTAAGCGGCCTGAGCTCTTTTTGCTCAAACGCTCTGAAGACTTCGTACAATCCGCCGCAGATACATAAGAACACAAAAGCGCCGAAAACATAGCCTCCGAAAACGATAGCGGTTATCGATATTGCAAGCAGTATTATTGCTGAAATAACTCGTTGTTTTCTCATTGAATCGGTATCCTTTCAGCCGCGCGCACCTGCGGAAAATATCATGATCCGAGCATACAGTATACGCGCTGACCAGGGTTTTATTATATGCCGTCTATTTTCCGTATCTGCGTTTTCTCGACGCATATGCGTTCACGGCTCTATCCAGTTCGTCATCGTCAAAGTCCGGCCAGAGCCTGTCGGAAAAATACAGTTCCGAATAAGCAGACTGCCAGAGGAGGAAATTGCTGAGGCGCTGTTCGCCACTCGTTCGAATTATAAGATCCGGATCCGGGACCTGCTCGTAAAGCGCTGCGGATATCGCTTCTTCGTCAATATTTTTGGGATCGAGTCCGTCTTCTTTCACTCTGTGCGCGAGTTTTCGCACGGCGTGGACAAGTTCGTCTCTCCCTCCGTAGTTGATGCAAATCACGGCCGTCAGCTCTTTATTCGCCGCAGTCTTCTTTTCCGTCTCTTCGATTGCTTTTTTCAGCTCAGGCGAAAGCGCCGATCTGTCTCCGCTTATAAGGAAGCGTACCTTATCTCTGTACCCGCCCATCTGCTTTTCGACGTCAAGCAGTTTTTCGAGCAGGAGCTTCATTAGCGCCCCTACCTCGGCCTGCGATCTTTTCCAGTTTTCCGTGGAGAAAGCATAGAAAGTGACGTATTTTACGCCTATGTCGGTACAATGGGCCATAAGCTTCCTGAACGCTTCTACCCCGGCCTTATGTCCGGCTGCCGCAGGGAGCATCCTCTTCTTCGCCCAGCGCCTGTTTCCGTCCGGTATAACGGCAATATGGCGCGGCACCTCTGAAGGCGCCCCGCCATCTGATTTTCTATCATTTAAAGCGGCATCCGTGTTCCCGATAGCAGCTGCAATATCCGGGCCAGCGGAGATAATTTTATCCGCCATAATCAGATCTCCATCAGTTCCTTGTCTTTCGCAGCCACTACTTTATCGATTTCAGCGATGTGTTTATCGGTAAAGTTCTGGATCTCTTTTTCGCTGTCTTTCTGTTCGTCTTCGGTGATTATCGATTTCTTTTTCTGATTTTTAAAGAATTCGACAGCTTCGCGGCGAACGTTGCGCACAGCGGTCTTCGCGTCTTCGCCGTACGTTTTAGTCAGTTTGGTAAGCTGCAGACGGCGCTCCTCGGTAAGCGGCGGGAAGATAAGTTTGATGGATTTTCCGTCGTTCTGAGGGTTAATTCCGATGTCTGATTTCTGTATCGCTTTCTCGATCTCTTTCAGCGCAGAACCGTCCCACGGAGTTATTACGAGGAGTCTGGCCTCAGGCACGGCGATACCTGCTATCTGATTTATAGGCGTATCAGTACCGTAATACTGAACCGTGATCCTGTCTAATATAGCGGGATTTGCCCGGCCCGCACGGACGGTATTCATCTGTTCTTTTAAAAAACTGATCGTTCTATCCATTTTCTCGATGAACTGGTTGTAATCGTCTTTGTTAAGCATATCCGGTCACTCCTTTTTAATAATAAAACTTTTATAGCAGTATTTTAGCATATTCCGGCGCCGTTGGCAAGTAAGCCACTGTTAACTTACTTTGCGCGCTCGCTTCTCTCAAACTCACTCATGAAATCGATCAGGCGGTCAACGCCTTCCTCGGGCATCGCGTTATATATTGACGCCCGCATCCCGCCAACGCTTCTGTGGCCTTTAAGGTTCTTGAAGCCCGCGCTCTCGGCGGCGGCAATAAATCTCGCGTCCAGGTCGTTGTCCCCCGTTACGAACGGAATATTCATTATCGAACGGTCAATGCCGCTTACCGTTGCCCTGAACATATCGCTACCGTCAAGGAACGCATAAAATTTTTCGGCTTTGCGCCTGTTCACCTTCGCGATCGCCTCTACTCCGCCGAGGTCCCGAAGCCATTCGAGCACGAGTTTGCACATATATATCGCGTACGTAGGAGGCGTGTTGTAGAGCGAACTGTTCTTTATATGGGTATCGAAGTTCAGCATGACCGGCAGATCTTCCGGCTGTTTGCCTAAAAGGTCGCGCCTGATTATGACGATCGTGAGACCGGCCGGGCCGAGGTTTTTCTGTGCTCCGGCAAATATGCAGCCGAATTTTGTAACGTCCACGGGCTCTGACAATATGCAAGAAGACATGTCTGCCACTATAGGCGCTTTGCAGGGCGGGATTTGGGTGTATCTCGTGCCGTAGATAGTATTGTTCCAGCACACGTGTACGTAATCCGCGTTGTCGTTAAACATTTCGGGCGTCAGTTTCGGGATATACGTAAACGTTTTATCCTCCGAAGATGCGACGACGTGAGGTTTGGCAAGCTTTTTAAGCTCTGCGTATGCCCTGTTCGTCCACATGCCGGTAAGCACGATATCGACTGTTCCGCTGCCGCAAGCCAGGTTCATTGGGAGCATGTCGAACTGAAGCGACGCGCCTCCCTGCAGAAACAGCACGGCATATTCTTCCGGAATACCCATAAGCTTTCTAAGCAGGCTTTCCGCCTCTTTTATAATGGCGTCGTACACTTTCGAGCGGTGGCTCATCTCCATAACGGACATGCCGCTGCCCTCGTAGTTCAGCATTTCTTCTGCGGCTTTTTTAAGCACCGGCTCCGGCATCACGGCCGGACCGGAAGAAAAATTAAACACTCTGTCGAACATTGATTGACCTCGATTCTGTGCGGGTGGGAAGGTTCAGTTAAGAAATAAGCGTCCCGATGGGCTCGCCGCAGACGGCGCGGATGATATTGTCCGGATCGCTCACGCCGAAAACGTGGATCTTCACACCGTTGTCCCTGCAAAGAGACGCGGCGGTGGAATCCATTACCTTGAGATTTCTGGCGAGCACTTCGTCGTGCGTAAGTGTCGAGAATTTCTTCGCGTTCGGGTTTTTAGCAGGATCCGAATCATATACGGCATCGACGTTTTTAGCGAGCAGTATGACGTCGGAATCGGTCTCTACAGCTCTGAGCGCCGCGGCCGTATCCGTCGTGAAGAACGGGTTTCCGGTGCCGCAGCCGAATATTACGACTCTGCCCTTCTCCATATGTCTTACAGCTTTAGCCCGGATGTACGGCTCAGCCACCTGTCTCATTTCTATCGCAGTCTGTACGCGTACCGTAAGGCCCTGCTGTTCGAGCGCATCGGCGAGGGCAAGTGAATTCATTACGGTGGCAAGCATTCCCATATGATCGGCTCTGGTCCTGTCCATCGTGGGGCTCTGAGCTCCGCGCCAGAAGTTTCCGCCGCCGACAACTATTCCGACCTGCACGCCCATAGCATGGATCTCGGCAATATGTTTGGCAACGTCCGTGAGCATTTCCTGACTGAGTCCGAATCCCCGTCCTCCGCTTTCGGGCTTCCCGGCGAGGGCCTCTCCGCTTACTTTAACCAGCACTCTCTTATAAACAGGTTTCTTTTCCATATAGAACGATCCTTTCATTTACGCCCCGCAAGGCGCTCAGCACGGCCTTCGCGGCCCTTTTTGTTTTAAAAAAAGGGGTTATGACTAACCCCTTTTGAAAAAAGCTTTTTTAAGATCACTCAGCGTCTTTCGCGATGCCTTCGCCGCGCTCGAAGCGGACGAAACGGCGGACCGTGATCTTCTCACCGATAACAGCTACGAGAGAATTGAGCAGGTCTTTAACCTTGATCTCGGGATCTTTAACGAACTGCTGCTCCATGAGGCAGTACTCATCATAGAATTTGCTGATGCGGCCTTCGACCATCTTATCGACGATCTTCTCGGGCTTTCCTTCGTTAAGTGCCTGCTGGCGAAGAACTTCCTTCTCTTTCTCGATATCTTCCTGAGGAACGTCTTCCTTGCTCACGTACAGAGGAGAAGAAGCGGCGATCTGCATCGCTATATCTTTTACGAAAGCGCGGAACTTCTCGTTTTTAGCAACGAAGTCTGTCTCGCAGTTAACCTCGACGAGCACGCCGATGCGGCCGCCGCCGTGAATATATGAATCAACGATACCTTCGCTGGCGACTCTGCCCGCTCTTTTAGCAGCCGCGGCAAGTCCTTTTTCGCGAAGCAGCACCGCTGCTTTTTCCATATCGCCCTCGGCGTCAACGAGCGCTTTCTTGCAGTCGTTGATCCCGGCAGAAGTTCTTTCTCTTAATTCTTTGATCATCTGAAGTGTTACTTCCATGGTATTTTCCTCCTATAATTAATCTCTTCGCGGCATTATTCGTTCTGAGCGGTCTCTTCAGCCTCAGCCTCAGCTTCAGCTTCCATAGCGGCTTCCATGCCTTCCTGGCCTTCGCTGCCTTCGATAAACGCGTCAGCCATCTTTCCGGCGATAAGTTTTACGGCGCGGATAGCGTCGTCGTTTCCGGGGATAACGAAATCGACTTCGTCAGGATCGCAGTTTGTGTCAACGATAGCGACTACGGGGATACCGAGTTTTCTCGCCTCTGCGACTGCGTTCTTCTCTACTCTGGGGTCAACGACGAACAGTGCGGAAGGAAGTCTCTTCATATTGCGGATACCGCCGAGGTTCTTCTCAAGTTTTTCGCGCTCGTTCTTAAGCTGGGTGACTTCTTTTTTAGGAAGACGGTCAAACGTTCCGTCGGTCTCCATGAGATCGAGTTTGTTGAGTCTGTCAATACGCTGACGGATGGTCTTGAAGTTGGTGAGCATACCGCCGAGCCATCTGTTATTAACGTAATACTGTCCGGCTCTGACTGCTTCTTCGTAAATGGAATCCTTAGCCTGCTTCTTCGTTCCTACAAAAAGGATCGTTCCGCCTGCCTTCGCGATGTCGGAAAGGAAATAGTACGCTTCATCGATCTTTTTAACTGTCTTCTGCAGGTCGATGATGTAGATGCCGTTCCTCTCGGTGAAAATGTACTCCGCCATCTTCGGGTTCCATCTTCTGGTCTGGTGTCCGAAATGAACACCTGCTTCTAAAAGCTGTTTCATTGAAATAACTGCCATGTTTTTTTCCTCCTTATTTTTGATCCTCCGGCCGCTTCTACTCCGCAGAAGAACTATAAAAGTCAGGATCCTGCGGATCCGCTGCCGTGTGTTCTTTGACAGCAAGGGGCATTATACCAAAAACAGTGAAACGGTGCAACTGCTTTTTTCGGACGGGCTCTTTTCCTGTTTCCGTGATTTTTTTAGACAATTGAGGATGCTCCGGCTTGAGTTTGCAGGCCGCAAGGCGTATCATAGCGGCAATTTCTCAAACATTTTAAAGTCTGTTTTCTGCGGCGCTGTCTCTCAAGTCAGTCGCGGTCAACTTTGGCACACAAATCAGCTTTTTCGGGTTTTGTGTGCCAGCCGGGCGCTGTCTCTCAAGTCGGTCGCGGTCAACTTTGGCACACAAATTGCCCAAATTCGAAATTGTGTGCCACTCCACACAAACCTCCGAAGAAAAATGAGGA
>JAEEGL010506436.1_pt1 | contig 21564 bp, 8 predicted proteins | sample 9134231 | NCBI WGS metagenome assembly JAEEGL01 (sample SAMN16246548, study PRJNA631951) | gut metagenome | biome: gut microbiome; feature: rumen; material: fiber-attached | host: Bos | place: Iran: Karaj | collected 2018-10
AGCGGTGAAGACTGCTTCTATGTGGACAACATCAACTTCTTTGGTGCAGACAGAAGCGGAAACCGCTCGGTGCATCACTATGAGGTTTATCGTTCCGAACACCCTGAAAACGGTTCGTGGGAACTCCTTGCCGACAACGTTACGGACACCAGTTATGTGGATACAGACTGGAGCGCGTTAACTGAGGGGTGGTATAAATATGGAGTCGTTGTAAACTATGCAGGAAACAACGATACTCTATATTCGAGCGTTATGGGCAGGTCGAACACGATCCTGAGGGCCTATCCGCATACGATTACGGCTACTGCCAATCCTGCAGAAGGAGGAACTGTTGAGGGAGCTGGCGTGTATATCTATGATTCAGAATGTACCCTTACAGCGAATCCAAACGAAAACTATACGTTTGTGAATTGGACTGAGAATGGTGAAGTGATCTCAACGGATACCACATATACCTTCACGGTTACTGCCGATAGAGATTTGGTGGCGAACTTCGTCCTTCCGTTCACCATTACGGTTTCGGTTGTTCCCGAAGAAGGCGGAACCGTCACGGGTGCAGGTGAGTATGTTATTGGAACAGAATGCACCTTGACTGCTACAGCCAATGAGGGCTATGAATTCATGTACTGGACAGAAAACGGCACTATGGTCTCATCCGATGCCACCTATGGCTTCGCGGTGACTGAAGACCGTGCTTTGATGGCGTATTTCGCTGAGAACCATCAAGCTGTAACTTTGACCACTGGATGGACTTGGCTCTCTACCTATATCGAACAGGAAGGCATCGACGGCCTTACTATGTTGGAGGAAGGTCTGGGGTCGAACGGTGTGATGATTAAGTCGCAAACCGACGGATTCCTGTCCTATGCCAATGGTATGTGGATGGGCACTCTGGATGCCATCACTAACGAGAAGATGTATCTCGTCAATACCATAGCGGCTTCTGAATTCACTATGACTGGTTCTGTGGCCCATTTGAACGACCATCCCATCACCTTGAATCCAAACTGGACGTGGGTGGGCTATCCTTCACCATTCGCTATGGATGTCAATGATGCTTTGGCCAACTTGAATCCCGCTGAGGGCGATATGATGAAGTCGCAGACGGGTTTTGCCACCTATAGTGCGGAGAATGGCTGGTTTGGCTCGCTGAACACGCTGACTCCTGGTATGGGACTTATGTACCAGTCGCACAATAGCCAGGCCGTCACCTTGACCTATTCCGTTGGAATGAGCCGTTCGTTGAGGGCAAATGTCACTGCCGAAAACAACCACTGGGTACCCGATATCCATGCCTATCCCAACAACATGAGCATTATGGCTGTTATTGAGTTGGATGGCGCGGAAATCCAAGACGAACGTTATGAGTTGGCCGTATTCAGCGGCGACGAATGCCGTGGTAGCGTCCGTCTGATTTATGTTGAATCCTTGCACCGCTATGTCGCTTTCTTGTCGGTGGCTGGAGAGGATGAGGCTGAACTCTGTTTGGCCTTGTACGATACGATGACAGAAGAGGTCTATTTCAACACGAAGGATGTTGTGGTCTTTGAGGCCAATGCCGTGTTAGGTAGCCTTAGCTCGCCTTTTGTCGCTCGGTTTGGGTCCACCACTGGATTGGATGGATTTGATGCCGATGCTGTGATCCTTTATCCCAACCCTGTGACGGCGGGTCATCTGTTCCAAATCGAGCTCCCCGCCGAATGCAGTGGGGCTCGGGTCAGCATTATCGATGCTTTGGGCTCAGTGGTTTCGACAACCGACCTGTATGCCAAGCCTGCCACTCTCTCAGCTCCCGAGGTGCCAGGCGTATACACGGTGAGAGTGATGACCGGCAAGCAAGGGACATATAGTAGAAAACTGATTGTAAAATAAGTAAATGTGGCTATTAGTAGACATATTCAAAGTTCAATGACTTGTGACTATGGCAACGACGGCTTTCACATCAGAGTTGTGCGGTTATGGCCATTGTCACAGGTCATAGTCGAAAAAGCCTAGGCCAAAACAACTTGCGTTTTAATTTTGAAGAGTTACATAATAATAATAAATTTAAAGAGATGAGAAAGAATATCCTTTTAGCAATTTTTATGGCGGTGTTCTTCCATTGCAATGTCTGGTCTGCTACTGAGACGGAAAAGCATTGGAACTGCGATCCCTATCTCTATGCCAACAATTTAACGATGATTGGTGTCGTCGAGATTGATGGTGCAGAGCAAGGCAATGCCGCGTTGGAGGTGGGTGCTTTCTGTGGAGCGGAGTGTCGAGGCAGCGAGATGCTAAGATACTTCAATCAAGTGGATCGTTATCTGCTGTTCTTGACCGTATATGGTGAAGACGACGATGCCATCACCTTCAAACTTTATGATCACGGTACAGGGGAGGAGTTGGATGCCGAAGTCGAAGGCATAGTCTTTGAGATTAATGCTATGCATGGCTCGCCTATCGACCCTTATGAATTCAACTTTATCCCGTATTACACGGCAACGGGTTCAACCAACCCGACGGATGCTGGTACGGTGGAGGGCGGTGGACGCTATTTGGCCCATACAACGGTGACGCTCACAGCCTCACCTAATACGGGCTACAGTTTCCTGAATTGGACCGATGACAATGAAGTGGTCGGCACTGAACCCACATTTCAGTTCGAGATTGTGGGCAACCGCACGTTGGTGGCCAACTTTGAGATGCTCATGTATCATGTCAATGTGGGCGTCAACAATGATGCGGCAGGCTCGGTGACCGGTGCTGGCGATTACCAGGAAGGAACCAGTGTAACCGTTTCGGCGACACCCAACACAGGCTTCCAATTTGACCGCTGGACCGTGGCCGGCGAAACCGTGTCAACCAATGCCACTTACACTTTCACGATTTGGGAAGACATGGATCTGGTCGCCAATTTTGTGGTTCAACAAGTCAATATTAATGCAAGTTGTGCCCCTTCCGATGGTGGCACTGTGACAGGAACTGGCGTTTATGATTACGGGACTTCCGTGACGCTGACCGCACAGCCTGCCAACAGCTTCGTCTTTGACAATTGGACCGAAGATGGCAATGTCATTTCGTCTGAATCAACCTTCAGTTTCATTGCTTACAGCAACCGCAACTTAGTGGCTAACTTCCATATCGAGCTGCCCGAATTGCACGTGACTGGTATTTCACATTCTGACTTTATTGCTGGGCAGCAGGTTACGGTCACGTGGACAGTCAGTAATGATGGACTTGCTGCTACTCCTGATGGTGAGCCATGGTATGACAGGGTTTGGCTGTCGGTCGAGAACCGTGTGGCAGCTGATGACAATGCTCCCATTTTGTTGGGCGAATTTGCTAATCTTTCCGTCTTGGGTCCAGGTGAATACTATACCCAGACTCAGAGCTTCAACCTTCCTTTAACCTTGAGCGGGCCTTATTACCTCTTTGTGATTACTGATGCCTATGACTGCCATCATATCTTTTGGGAAGATGGTGAGGTACCTTTGCCATATTCTCCACCTCCATTCCTTGGTGCCTTAAGTGCCCATTGCAGTGGAGGCAATTGCGGTAACGGCAGTGGAAATAGAATCTATGAGCAATCTGAATATGAACGCTATCACGCTCCTGGGCGAGATTACCACGACAACTTCTTCTATGACTATCTGACTATTGAGGTGCCGCCTTTGGCTGACTTGCAGGTGACTTCTATTATTGCTCCCAGTACAATCTATTCGGGCACTACTGCCTCAGTCGTGGCGACCATCAGCAATTTGGGCGGAGCCCATACCAATGTCAGCCGTTGGAGCGATGCTTTGTACGTGTCGCAGTCGGAGACCTTTGATGCCTCAGCCGTGCATTTGGGCAATATGCAACATAATGGGGTTTTGGCTCCAAATGAGTCGTACGAAGTCACGTTGACTGGAACTGTTCCACATACCTGGTATGGCGAAGTCTACTTTTATGTGGTGACAGATATCTATGGACAAGTGTATGAGCATGTCGCCAACGACAATAACATATCACGTTCACAAGCGGTGAACGTGATATTGAACCCTCCGGCAGACTTGGTATTTACCGACCTCACTATTCCTTCCACGGTGAGTTCAGGTGAAAAGCTTTCTGTTTCCTACTCGGTTTATAATCAAGGAGCCGGAAATCCGGATGCGAGCACTTGGTGCGACAAGATTTACCTTTCCACCAATCCTGACGGTTTGGAAAACCCCGTAGAGCTGAGGACAGTCACCCATTACAATGGTCTGGAACCAAATGCAACCTACACTGTCACTGAGTTCATACCATTGCCATCTTCTTTGGGAGCAGGGGTATATTACGTTTATGTGGTGACTGATGCCGACAATCAGGTTTTTGAGTATCTCTATGAGGACAACAACATTTTGAGAAGTCAGTCGACCCTGACAGTCATAAAGCCCGATTTGGTAGTCACGCAAATTGTTTCAGAGAATACGTTGACAGCCTGCTATCCGGCTTCATTCAGCTATACCCTACAGAATATTGGAGCGGGTGTGATTGACAATCTTTCGGTGACTGACCGTTTGTTTATGTCACCCAATGCCGATATGAGCAATGCCGTTCAGCTGACCTCGCAGAACCATTCACTGACGTTGACAAACCAGCAGGACATCACTTTCAATTGCAACCTTCAAATGCCAAATCTGACCGAGGGAACTTATTACTTGTTTGTTCAGACAGATGTTCAAAACGTTGTCAATGAGTCAAATGAGGGAAATAACCAGTTGTCATTCTATCCAATAGAGGTGCTTCATCAACCATTGCCTGACCTGATGCCTATCTCGTTTGCATTGCCAGGTGAGATTCAAGCGGGGACAGTTGTTTCTGCCGAATTCGATGTAACCAATGTGGGCGATTTGGATCTCATCAATTCCAATTGTGCCATGAATGTGTATGCAGTCCAGAACGGTTATGAAATACTATGCCCTATGCAGACCCAAACCGAACCATTAGAAGGTAACATTACTATTCTTATAAACGGCTCATTGCATTTCAGTAGGACGATTTTGGTTCCAGTCAACGTCACTTCTGCCTGCTCATCTTTCGTTTTGAGGGTAGATGCGCAAGGGACGGTTGCCGAGCTGAATGAAAACAATAATTCAATTGTTGCAATTGCCGAAGTGATTGATAGTCCGCTTCCCGACCTGACGGTGAGTAATATTGTCATTCCTGAATCGGTGCAAGCTGGTGCCACATTCACTGTTTCATTCGACATCAACAACATAGGTGATGCCATTTTGGAAACCAACAATCTTCCTGTGGCTGTTTATGCCAACGTGAATGGTTCCAATGTCCTTTGTCCATTGCAAAGCCAACTTGAGCCTGTGGAGGGTGGAACCATCCAACTCATTACCGGTGAGTCAATCCATTTCGTACAAACCGTGCTGGTGCCACCCACGGTTGAGCCCACTTGCAACCAGTTTACGGTGACTGTTGACCCCAACAATGCCATCTATGAAACCAACGACAGCAATAACAGCAATACAGCAACGACAAGTGTGATGGACTATCCTTTCGACTTGGCATTGCAGTCCATTGCATTCCCAACGGAAATCACTGCTGGCGAAACCTATTCCGTTTCTTGGACGGTGCAAAACATCGGAACATGTCCTACGGACGACATTCCCATGTTTGTGAACAAAAACGGTAACTATTATCAGGCGCAATCTGGCAACTTGCCTTATCCATGGGTTGACAAGGTGTATTTCTCGACGGATGAATCTATCAGTAACGATGATGTGTGCGTCGGTACTTGCAACCGTACGACGGTATTGAATCCAGGTGATTCCTATACCATAACCGTTTCTTTCACGGTGCCCTATACGGTGTTGGGCAATCCCTATCTGATAGCCGCAACCGACTTCACTCAGATGACTTACGATATGAATAGCGCTAACAATACGGCAAGCCAGCAGGTGACGGTTTTGTTGGGCGACCTGCCTGACTTGAGAATCACGGTTCTTGATGTGGAGCCGGTTCTGACCGCAGACCAGACCTATACCATCAGTTACGAGGTGGTTAATGAAGGTGATGGTGCCACCCGGCAAGATGTATGGAAAGACGCATTCTATCTTAGTTCCATGGATGGAATTTTGACGGGTGCATTTAGGTTGGTTGAGAAAACGCACCAAGGTGTCCTGGCTCCTGGTGACACCTATGAAGCCACGGTTGATGTGACGATTCCTTCTTCAATGTCAGGCGAATTCTTCATCATTGGATTCACGGATGCCACTTCCTTGGTCTACGAACACGACAATGAAAATAACAACCTATTCAGTACTCCCGTGACGGTTTCGCTGCCATTGCCCTGCGATTTGATTGCAGTGGATCCTTCCTATCCGTCAACAGCAGTATCAGGCGATGACATTACCGTGTCTTGGACCTTGTTCAACACGGGGAGCAACCCTGCTTCGGGACGAATCCGAGATGCTGTTTACCTTTCGGTAGACAATGAATGGAGTAGCGACGACATTATGTTGGGTTATATTGAGAACAATATCAATTTGGAAGCTAACGGACAATTGAATATGGAGCTGACGGCAACGGTGCAAGGCATCACTCATGGCAGTTATTATCTAGTTATTAGAACCAATATCCTTCATGCCTTGAACGAAGCTTCATACGAAAACAACACATGTGTATGCCCTATGCCTATCGAAGTGGATTATCCAGTTTTGACCATTGGTTCGAGTATCGATAGAACCATGAACAGCAACCAGATGATTTACTATAAGATTGAAGTCGGTCCGGAATTTGCTCATCAAACGCTTTCATGCCAGTTGACAACCGCTTCGTCTTATCCTGGCAATGGCTTGTATGTCGCATTCGAGTCGGCGCCTTCGATGTCGCAGTTTGACTTCTCTGTTAATACGCCCTACGAACAAAACTTAGAGATTTTGATACCTTCATTGGAGGTTGGTGATTATTACTTGCTTGCCCGAGGCAGCGCACAAGATGGCCAGCCGCAGAACATCACCCTTTCGGCATCCATCATCAACTTTGAGATTCTGCATGTTAATGCAGACCATGGCTCCAACACAGGTTCGCTGACCACACAGGTGATTGGTGCCAAGTTCGACAGCATCATGGACTTCCGTTTGGTGCAGGGTGAGGATTACATGCCGGCCGAGAAAGTCTTCTTCAGCAATTCCACCGAGTCGTTCGTCACTTTCAATCTGAAGGACTTGGAAGCAGGACTTTATGACGTTGAGGCCGAGCTCCCTGGTGGCATCATTACCATCAAAGACGGTGCCTTCACTATTGAGGAAGGTCTGCCGGCCGAGCTTTCGGTGAACATTATCGCTCCTTCAAGCGTGAGAAGTGGCAATACCTTTACGGTCAGCATTGAATACGGCAACATCGGCACTACCGACCTAAATGTCTCGGGTTTGGTGGTGGTGAGCCAAAACGGCCATTACGTCTCCCTTGAATCGGAAGGTTTGGCTGAACACGAGACAGAGCTTTACTTTGATACGGCTGAACCCAATGGCAATCCCGATGTCTTGCGACCTGGGTCAAGAGGCACGAGGACCATATTTGTGAAAGCAAACAACTCGAACACAGTCAGAATCAGCGTTTTTGCCATTCGAAATATCTATTAACAATGAAAAACATACATACCATGAATAAGAGATTAATCATATTGGCCATTTCGTTGTTTGCGGTGATGGCTATGGATGCCCAGAACATCATTCGTCCCAAGGTGGAATGTCCGAATGGCATCTATGTGAACAGTTATAATGGCGTGCTGTTCTACCAGCGCCCCGATGTGTCTGTCACCAACAGGAATCTGCGTTTGGAGGCCGTCTTTTATTACAACAGTTCCTCCAATAAGAAGAATTATGGTTATGGTAATGGCTGGAGCCTTGGCTCGGAGCTGCGTTTCGTCAACGACTCGTTAGGCATTATCATTGAGCAGGGCGACGGAAGGCGGGACCTCTACACCCGCTATGGCAACAGTTTTGAAGCCCCTGCTGGTGTGTTCAGCACCCTGAGCTTCGAAGGCGACGGCTATCTGCTTACCTATAAGGACGGCACCAAGTACTATTTTGCCGACACGGTGAGCAAAAAGGTGACCCGGTTGAAAGACCGCTATGACAATGCCCTCATTTACACCTATCAGAATGGCAATCTCGCCACCGCCTCCGACATCAGTGGACGCTCGTTGTATTTCTCGTGGAACAATGGCTTGCTGAGTGGACTCAGCACCTCGTTTGATGACCGCACTTGGAGTTACCAATACGACGAGAAAGGCAACCTGATTGCCGTCACCGATCCGATGGGCTACACCGTGCATTACGCCTACAACGAGGACAACCGCATCAAGACTTTCACCGATGCTGAGGGTTATTCCACGCACATTACTTACAATGTCGACGGAATGGCGCACCGTATCAAGACTGATTTGACCGACAAGTCCATTCGATATGAGATAGCCAAACGGCAGACGGTGTTTATTGACTATTTCACGGATGCCAATAACCAGTATTCCAAATATATGTGGGACGAGGCAGGCCGTTTGGTTGAGATTGTGAATGTCAACATGGGCACCAGCACCAAGTTCGCATACGACGATGACAACAACCTGATTCGTCGCGAGGATGCCAATGGACATGCCTATACTTATACTTACGACCAAAACGGCAACTGCCTATCGGCCACCGACCCATTGGGATATACCGAGTATTACACTTACGAGAATGCGTTTAACAAGGTAATTTCCTATACTGATAAGATGGGGCATCTCTATACTTATCAGTATGATGCTTATGGCAATCTACTTCAAATGAACGGTCCGCTGAATTATAATTTTAGTTTTGCTTACAATGAATTTGGACGTATGATAAGTACAACTGATGCCAATGGAAATATGACCACATACGATTATGATAACTATGGGAACATGGTTTCGTTTACAGATGCTATGGGTAATATCACGACAATGACCTACAATATGGCAGGAATGCCATTGATACAGACCAAACCTAATGGCGCTGAGACAAGTTTCGTCTATGATATTAGAGGGAAGATGGTGGAGCGTATAGATGCTCTCAACTTTAGTACTACCATGCAGTATGATAAGAAAGGGAATGTGGTAGTTGTAACCGATCCGTTGAACAACGCATATTATCAGACCTATAATGCTTTAGGACAACTCGTGTCGATACAAAACCCATTAGGAGAAAAAACACTTTGTTGTTATTCGGGAACCTTGTTAACAAGAATAATTGATGCATTGAATCATATTACGAGCTATTTGTATGATGATGGAAATAGACTGTTTATGAGCATTGATGCCTCCAATGACTCAACTACATTGATTTATGATAATGTGGGTAATATTATTGGAGAAAAGTTGCCTAACGGAGCGAACATGTGTTATCAATACGATGAGTTGAATAGAATTGTTTCTGTTTCGGATCAAGCAGGAACCTATTTTGTTTATCATTATGATGCCAACGGTAATATAATTCAAAGAGAAAATGAGCTGGGTTATTCGGAATATTATTATTATGATGCGTTGAATCGCCCCATTCAACATATTGATGAGTTGGGTCATTCAGAATATTATAGTTTTGATAATGTTGGTAATTTGTTAACCTATGTGGATTTTAATGGCAATGCATCGATATTGGAATATAATGCTAATGGTAGAATTATCTCTTATACAAATGCTTTAAACCATATTGTTACATATTCTTATGATAATATGGGCAATTTGGAACAGGTTGTTGATGCAAATGGTTATCAGACATCTTACGAATATGATATTCTAGGAATGTTGAAATGTGTTACATTTCCTAACGGTAAAAAACGTCAATTGTTGCGAGATGCTGTTGGAAATGTGGTGATGCAGGAAAATGAGTCTGGAGAACAAACCCAGCTCACATACGATGCTTTGAACAGGGTGACAGCGATGAATTCTATTGGTAATAATAACGAGTATTGCACATTTCAGTATGATGCAGTTGGTAATTTAGTCAGTGCAATAAACCAAAATACATCTTCATTCTTCACCTATGATGAGGTTGGGAGAAAGTTATCCGAAACCACAAATGGCAAGCAAACTGCCTATAGCTATCAAGACCATGGAAACCAAGTGTTGATATCATATCCGAGTGGCAGACAAATAGTAGAAAAGTATGATATACGTAACAGAATTACTAGTGTTGAAGAAGGAGGAGTCCCTTTAGCAGTTATGGAATATGATAATTCCAATGCATTGTTGAATAAAAAATATGCAAATGGAATTGAATCTCATTATCTCTATGATGAAAAGGGACGACTCGTCTCACTTCAAGATAATCATGGTGAAATGAATTACCAATTTGTCTATGACGCAATAGGTAATTTATTGGTTAGAAAAGATTTGTTGAACTTGGAGGAAAGTCAGGTTTATGAGTATGATGATTTGAATCGTATGATTGATTATAAGACAGGAGAGTTAAGTGAGTCTAATGTCATAACAAGTCCGAATCAAAACGTACACTATTATTTGGATTATATGGGTAACCGAACTACAGTCGTCTCGAATGGAATCGTGACAGAATATGCTGTAAACTCGATGAATGCATATACTATGGTTACAAATAATGGAGTCGAGAAGTTGTTCAATTATGATGACAAGGGTAATCTATGTTCTGACGGAGAACATACCTATCAATATAATAATCAGAATCAGAGGATTGGAGTAGATGGGAACGAAGGAGTGTCATATAAATACGATGCTTTAGGACGATTGTATCAAGTTTTGGTGCGGAATGATCGACAGGTGGATACGATAAACTATTGCTATTCTGGAGCGAATCTGATAGAGCAAGGAAATGTAGGAGAAAGCTCTATCTCTACATTTGTTTATGGTATGAATGCAAGAGATTTGTTACAGTCTACCAATTCATCGTACGCCTTTTATTATTTGAAGGATCAATTGGGTTCAACAGTCGCATTGTCTGATGTTAATGCCAATATTTTGGAAAAATATTCCTACGATGCCTTTGGAAACGTCCAATGTATGGATGTCCATAGAAATATTAGGCAAAACTCGTCTTATGGTAATCTAAATCTTTTTGCTGGTGGTTTTGCGGATCAATACACGAATACATATCAGTTACACGGAAGAACATACGATACCCAGATAGGTCGCTTGGTTGAACCCAATCAAGTGACGGCACCTTCGGATAATTCTTATTCTGAAAACAGTTTCTTCGGGGTGATAAGAGAAAGCGTTGTGGATTATTTTAGAACCATTGGTACATGTCTTGATAATCCGAGTGATGCAATGAATGATTATATAGAAGATCCTTCAACTTACATTGGTTTTTTTAATGATGTCGTGCATTTTACGAGCGATTTGTTAAAAGATTGGGCTAGTAATATTAGTTTTGGATCATTGTTTTCAAATCCGGCAGGAAATTGGAGTGTATTAGAAGAAAGGTTTAAATATGTATCAAGCATTAAGAAAAATCTTAATGCTCAAGCTTCATCATTGGATGGTTTGTCACAAGGTCTTATGTTGTTAGGAGTTTTTATGAGTGCTAATACTTTGTATTGGGAGTCGCATAATAGCCATACATTTGAGGATTCTTGGCGTGCAGCTGGCAAATACTATGGTGGAACAATAATTGGGCTTTTTTTCCCCATCCCGGGATCATCTTTTGTCGGACAATGGGTGTTCGGAAACTATTTTGCAGATGGGGGGAGGATTATGGATGAATTAGTTGACCAGCTTGAGGCAGATTGTATTGATTTTATGCGACATGGGTTGGAAGGTGCTAGTGAGAGTCAATTAATTTTTGCCTCCATTGCTGAATACTTGCCGACGGATGAATATTTTTATCAAAATGGGTGGTCAATCAGCACATGGTCTAACACTAAAGAAAATATGAGGAAAGCTTTTAAATTCTATAAAGATATTTTTAATCTTATAATAAATTAATCATTTCAAGTGTCATGAAATACAGAGAAATAATTAAATTGTGTGTAATATTGATTTTGTCATTAATGACAAATCACGCGATGGCACAACGTGCTCGTTTCAATTGGGTAAAGTGTTACCAGGGCAATCAAGTAATAGATGCTATCTTTGAATTATTACAAGATGACACTCCCATTGCCAACGAGGATGTCAGTGTATACGCCCCCCAAGACCCCAATGAAATCATTGGAACCGTGGGCTACGATGCTCCAGGCAATACCTTGCAATGGGTGTCGGCCTCGCAGAGTCTGCCTTACACCATCTACTTCGAGAACGACCCCGAGATGGCTACGGCTGCTGCGCAGCGGGTGGAGGTCAGGCACCAGTTCCATTCGTTGGGCAATCTGGCCACCTTTGGCATCGGGGCTTTCGGCTTCGGCGAACATATTTTCGAAGTGGAAGGCACGCCCTCTAGCTTCCAGCAACGTCTGGATCTGACATCGTCGATGGGTATCTATGTCGATGTGGTGGCAGGTGTCGACGTGGTCACCAACGAGGCCTTCTGGATTTTCCAATCCATCGACCCGGCTACGGGCCTACCTCCCCAAGGCGCCGAGCAAGGCTTCTTGCCCATCAATGACGAGAGCCATGGTGGAGAAGGCTTCGTGACGTTCACCATTCAGCCAAAGACCACGGCTTGCTCTACTGGTGATGTCATCACGGCCTCAGCTTCCATCGTGTTCGATATCAACGAAGCCATCAACACTAATGTATGGGAAAACACCATCGATGCGGTGCCTCCAACCACCCAGGTCACGGGTGAAGAGGCTGCCACCGATGAGCTATTGCTCCATTTCGTCGGACAGGACGATGAGGATGGATGCGGTATCAAGCAGTTCAAGCTCTATGTGTCTGACAATTATGCCGCCTACCAACTCTATGGCAGTTATCCTTTGGGTTCTGACGCTACTTTTGCTACAGAATATAACCACTGCTACCGTTTCATCAGTCTTGGTGAGGATAATGTTGGTAACTTGGAAGAGATGAAGACAGAGCCTGACTTTGAGTATGGCAACTACAATCTTATCGTTTCGGTTGTGGCTTCTCCTGCTGAAGCCGGAACTGTAACGGGCGCTGGTACCTATGTGTATGACTCTCAAGTGACTTTGATTGCTACGCCCAATACGGAATATGCCTTCAAGCGTTGGACGCATAATGGAGTTCCAGTATCCGAGGATTATGTTTATACTTTTGCTGTCCACGAAGATCTTGAACTAGTGGCCGAGTTTGAGCTTGCCACCATCGTTAGCATGGAGTACGAGTTGGCCGAAGGCTGGAACTGGTGGAGCACCTATATCGACATGAGTGGCGATGGCCTTGAACGGTTGGAGAATGCCTTGGGCGAAGATGGCGTCAGCATCAAGTCTCAACAGAATGGCTTCGTCATGAATTATGACGGCAACTGGTACGGCGACCTGAATTCGATTGACAACCGATCCATGTATATGGTGCAGACCTCATCGGAAATCATGTTCAGTTTAAGTGGTACCCGTGTGAATGCCTCCCAGCTTGACATTGACCTTTCTGCGGATTGGAATTGGATAGGCTATCCAGTGGCCTCGACGCAATCGTTGGAAAACGCCTTCTCGCAATTGGATGCCGATGATGGCGACTTGGTGAAGTCGTTAAGCCAATTCTCGGTTTATGACGGTGATGACGGATGGTTCGGAAGCCTGCACAACATGAATCCGGGATGGGGCTATATGTATAAAACACAGCGTAGCCACAGTTTCAAATACAGCGAAAGCCGAGGATGCGTTGCCGATGAAGTTGTGGAAGCCACCAATTGGAGGGCAAACTTCCACACATTTGCTAACAATATGAGCATTGTGGCCTCAATCTTCCTCGATGGTAATGAATTGCGTTCCGAAAACTATGAAGTGGCTGCTTTTAGCAATGGAACATGCTTGGGCAGTACAAGACTTTTGTACAATGCCCACCGTGACCGTTATTATGCCTTGTTGCCGGTTTTAGGTGATGAGGGTATGGGCATCACTTTCAGGCTCTATAGTGCGGACGAGAGTGTTGAATTCTTTAGTCAAGCTGACGAAACCTGCATTTTTATCGTCAATGCTGTCTATGGCAGTCTTGACGATCCTATGGTATTGCATTTCGGCAGTACTATGGATCTGCAAGAGAATGTGACCTTGCTGAGTCTCTTCCCCAATCCTGTAAAACGTGGTGGAGAGGTTCGCCTCGACTTGCCAGAGGATGAGGGCTCGGTTAATGTAGAGATTTATAATGTGCTTGATGTGTTGGTCAGCAAGATGGAAATCAACGGTACATCATTCAGAGTAAGTGAGACCTTGGCTCCTGGCATCTATGCCATCCGTGTACATACTGCTTCCAACATAGTTTATTATAGAAAACTAATCATTCAATAAGAAAACCAAATCAATTAGAAATATGAAAAGAGTTATTAGATTATTAGCAATGGCGTTGCTCTTGTCGGCTTCCACGCTGTCTTTTGCCGATGGCGAGCACTGGACTTGGAACCCCAACCAATATGCTTTCAACTCCACCTTTGTCGCGGTCATCAACATCGATGGGGAAGAGCAACGCAGCGACCAGCTTGAAATAGGCGCGTTTTGCGACGGCGAATGCCGTGGCAGCGTCATCTGTGTTTACGAGGAGCGAAAAGACCGCTATTTCGCCTATCTCGACATCAACGGTGAAAGCGGGATGGTCATGAATTTCCGTTTGTGGGACCATGCAACGGATTCCGAACTTGGTGTGATTTGTGGAGTGACTTACACTTTTGAGCCTAATGACGCCTTCGGATTGCCCCGCGAACCATACGTGTTCCCATTCAACCATTTGGGACAAACCGAATTCAATGGCACGGTTAACATGCTGTGGTCACTGCCAGAGAATTGGGAGGGCAATGCCATGCCAGATGCCTATGATATTGTCACCATTAACAGTCCTTGCCAACTCGACCAAGATGCTGAGGTCTATCAGTTGGTCGTGAACGATGGCCAATCGCTGACCGTCATGGATGGCTACACCCTTACGGCGAACAGCATCGTCAGCGATGCCGCCACCAAACTGATTGTGGCCGATGGCGGGCAGTTGGTATGCGACAACCTGGAAGGCGTTTTTGCCACAATACAGAAATTTGTCGAAGGCTATGGGGAGGGTACCGACAAATGGTGCTTCATCGCCTCCCCCTTGGTGGGAGGGACTTCCCATACTTCAATCGACAATTTGGTGAATGAGGAAGGGTATGACCTCTATGCCTTTGACCAGACGCAGGAACTGGAATGGCGTAACTTCAAGGACCACGACCTGACCTTGAATCCAGGCGAAGGGTACTTGTATGCCAACAGCGCAGATGCGGTTCTTGGATTCGCTGGCGAGCTCAACAGCAGTGTCGGCAATGTGGCGTTAAACTATGGCTCGGCCTATTCTCAAGCGGGGTGGAACCTTGTCGGGAATCCGTTCACTTATAATGTGTATGCCGACAGGAGCTATTATGTGTTGAACGATGACGGAACGGTAGTGGACCCCATTGCGGCTTCTGAGGCTAATGCCATCACGCCTTGCACAGGCATTTTGGTGAAGGCTTCTTCCTCCAGCGAGGAGGTCGGCTTCAGCCCAACCGCTCCGACAGGAAGGTTGGGGAATATTAAACTGCTTGTGTCATCCGTCGAACGAGGTGCTTCTTCCGATTGTGCCATCGTCAGCTTCAACCCTGACGATGCCTTGGCCAAGTTCGTCTTCCAAAGCAACGGCCCACGGCTCTCCATTCCCCAGCATGGGAATGACTATGCCATCGTGGTGGCTGACGAACAAGGGGAGCTCCCCGTCAATTTCAAGGCCGACCATAACAGCACCTACAGCATTAGCGTCAGCGCTTCACATTTGGATATGGATTATCTGCATCTGATTGACAACCTCACGGGCAACGATGTGGACTTGCTTTCCCGTTGCAAAGAGGGTAGGGAAGGGCTCAACGACCTTGGAATCTACACCTTTGAGGCCAAGACGAGCGATTACGCTTCGCGTTTCCGCTTGGTGTTTTCCGTCTCGGGTGATGCCAACGATGACAATGATGCCTTTGCCTACATCAGCAACGGACAGATCGTCATAACAGATGCCAAGGTGAGTGCAACGCTGCAAATCGTTGATTTTACTGGACGCATCGTTGTTTCGTGCAAGGGAGACGCGATAAATCACGTCTCTACAAGCGGAATGGCGTCGGGCGTGTATGTGTTGCGTCTCGTCGACGGCGACAACGTCCGTGTGCAAAAGATTATGGTGGGATAACACCCTCAGACAACAACAATTCACAATTCAACAGTCAACAATTCAACAATACATAGCCATGAAGAAATTATTATTAACCATAGCCATCGTACTTGGGCTGAATGCCATTACCTTTGCCCAAGACGGCTTGTTCCAACGTGGAAACTCTATGAACGATTATCAATGGGTATATTTTCGCAATAATATTCCAGTGCCCATATTGCCTTACCAACACAATCTGAACGGTAGCCAGGACGCGGATGCCGTTCCGCTTGGAGGTGGTGTTTTGTCTCTCATAGGTCTTGGAGTGGGATATGCGATAGTGAAAAGGAAGAGGAATGAATGTTTAGTGGATGAGCAAAAATAGTTTACTTACTCGACGCGAGACTACGGGAATATGACTTGTGACTGTGACCTGGTATGGCTGTTAGCTATTAGCAATTAGCCTTTAGCTAACTAGCTAATAAGCTATTAGCTAAAGGCTAAAAGCTAACAGCCTACCCAAAGTGGTCATGGCCAATGGTTATAGTTTTATAATTCCCGAATTCCCGTGTCCAGAAGTTAAAAAAATATTACAGTTTAATTCTGAACAGATACTTAAAAAAAACAATAAATTCTTAATACTATGAGAAAAGCATTGTTTACGATGATGTGTCTTGCCGCGATGCTCGTGGCAGGCACGGGCCTGAAGGCCCAGGAGATAACCATTACCTTGGAGCCCGGCTGGAACTGGATCAGCTACACCAACTCTGCGCCTATGCAGGTCGGCGACGCCTTGGGCGGTTTTGTCCCGATGGAGGGCGACATCATCCAGGCGCAACGGAGCAACACCCAATACAGAGGCGGACACTGGAGGGGCGGCCTCACCCAATTTGTGCCCGGACGGGGCTACAAGTACTACTCCTCGCGCACCGAGAATGTCGAGCTTGTCTTTGCGCAAGCCCCTTCCACCTCCGTTGTGACGGCCATGCCGACCGACATTACCGCCACAAGTGCGGTGGTGGGCGGCACTGTGACGCTACCCGAGGGCACTCACGTGTTCCTGTGCGGAGTTTGTTGGGGCACGGCACCGAGCCCCGACATCGACGGCGGCCACACCGACGAGGGGACGGGCATAGGCAGCTTCAGCGGCACGCTGGATGGCCTGACGCCGAACACCACTTACTATGTTCGTGCCTACGCAGTTTCCGATTATGGTCTTGCTTACGGTGATGAATTGAACTTCACCACCGAAGCTTACCACGCCTATGTCGACCTCGGCCTTCCGAGCGGCAACTTGTGGGCCACTTGCAACGTGGGTGCCAGTGCTCCTGAGGAATACGGAGATTACTTCGCTTGGGGCGAGACACAGCCGAAAGACACCTATAACTGGAACACCTACCAGTACTGCAACAACAACTATAATACACTGACTAAGTACTGTAACAATTCCAGTTATGGCTACAACGGCTTCACAGACAATCTGACCACCTTGTTGCCCGAGGACGATGCTGTCACGGCCAACTGGGGCGATGATTGGCGCATGCCCACCAATGCTGAGTGGGAAGAGCTTTACGACAACACGACCTCCACTTGGACAATCCAAAACGGAGTGGACGGCCGACTCTTCACCGCATCTAACGGCAACAGTCTCTTTCTGCCTGCCGCAGGCTACCGCTACTGGAGCAGTCTCGACTACGTAGGCAGCCGCGGCGACTACTGGTCGAGTTCGCTCAGCACGGGCAGCCCGAGCAGCGCGTGGACCTTCAACTTCTACTCGGACGACGACAACGTCATGGGCTACACCAGCCGGATCAGCGGTCTATCCGTCCGAGCTGTGCGTTCTTCTGGGCAACCCTTATCCTATGTCATAGATGCTACTCCGAGTCCAGCGGAGGGCGGCGTGGTGAGCGGAGTCGGCACCTACGAAGTGGGGGCTGAATGCACGCTCACGGTGACGGCCAATGTCGGTTACACCTTCGCCAACTGGACTGAAAACGGCGAAATGGTCTCCACCGATGCCATTTACACCTTCACCGTGACTGGAGACAGGACCCTAGTGGCGAACTTCACGGCCTATGGCGGCGGTGGCGACCACGCCTACGTAGACCTCGGTCTGCCGAGCGGCACGTTGTGGGCAACCTGCAACGTGGGTGCCAATGCTCCTGAGGAATACGGAGATTACTTCGCCTGGGGCGAGACCCAGCCCAAGGACTTTTACGACTGGAGCAACTACCAGTACTGTAACACTTATTATGATACTATTTATATTTATTTAGATGAAGATGATCCATATTATGATGATTATCATACATTCGAATTAGAACTAGTACCAAGACCCCTTCTCACCAAGTATTGTAATAATGCATCTTACGGTTACAACGGTTTCACCGACAGCTTGACCACCTTGTTGCCCGAGGACGATGCAGCCACGGCCAACTGGGGCAGTGACTGGCGTATGCCAACTTTAAATGAATGGCAGGAGTTGCTTGATAACACGACCGTAACGAGTACGCAGCAGAACGGCGTGAACGGAAGACTATTCACAGCTTCCAACGGCAATAGTCTCTTCCTACCCGCCTCCGTACTCTATGAAGTAGAAGACTGTTGTAGCGGGGATCCGATTCAATACTTTGTCTGCAGCTACTGGTCGAGTTCGCTCTCTTTCGGCCCGGCCGATGCGCAGAACTTCTTATTTGGTTTGGTGGACGACTACGAAGAAGGTTGGTACTACAACGGAATGATTTGGGCAGGCCGCTGCTCCGGTCTATCTGTTCGTCCAGTGTGTTCCCCCGCTCAAAATAATGCTCCTACAGGTGCCATCAACGGCAAGTTCTCCATTAACGCCAGTGGCGACGAGGTGTATTTCTCCCAAGGCAACCTGCAATACATCGGTAGTGCCGCCACGCCTTACTGGAAATTTGCGGATAACCAGTGGGATGTCCTTGGCGCCACCACAGGTCAGAACAGCTCAGACCAGAACATTGACCGCGACCTCTTCGGCTGGGGTACGAGCGGCTACGACCACGGTGCCGTCTGCTACCAGCCCTGGAGCACGAGCCAAACAAAAAGCGACTATTACGCTTACGGGCAAGACACTTATTATCTGTATGACCAGACAGGCCAAGCCGACTGGGGCTATAACCCGATAAGCAATGGAGGTAACCAGACGAACAGCGGATGGCGGACGCTCACAACAGACGAGTGGAACTATCTATTCAATACCCGCGTTACGCCATCGGGTATCCGATATGCCAAAGCTTGTGTGAACAATGTGAATGGCATGATACTGCTACCTGACGATTGGAGCACTTCTTATTATACGTTGAACAACACGAACAGCGATAGTGCCGGCTATAGTGGTAACACAATAAGTGCCGAACAATGGAGCTCTTTGGAGCAAGCTGGTGCAGTCTTCCTGCCGACTGCGGGCTACCGCTACGGGACATCTGTCAAATATGTGGGCAGCTACGGCTACTACTGGTCGGCATCGTACTACAATAGCAACAATGTGTACGACGTGTACTTCCGCGACGGTCGCCTCGTCCCGCAGGACTACAGCTACCGCTACTACGGGTTCTCGGTGCGTCTGGCGCGTGTGGCCGAGTAATTATTCCTTGCACGGGCGAGGCGGTTGGCAGCCGTGGGGCTGGGGTGCCCCCTATGGCGCTCACGGCCAGCCCCATGGATGCCAAACGGGATAATGCAGAGGTGTTAGGAAACTATGTGGAGACATGCTTTTTGGGCGTGTCTCCATTGTTTTGTGCCGTCTTTTCTACCGCTTCGCGCCTCGTCATTGCGAGGAGGAACGACGAAGCAATCTAGGGAAGCCGCATCCCGCAAACACTGTCGTTTACCATCTATGTTATGTTTAAGGTTTTCGTCGCTTGTCATTGCGAGGAGGAACGACGAAGCAATCCAGGAGTGTCGCTTTTTATCTGGATTGCTTCGTGCCTCGCAAAGACGCGAAGCGGGTCGTATGGATTGCTTCGCTTCACTCGCAGATTGTCCACATACGGCGGTTAATGACGTCTACATTTCGTAAACGTTCACAGCCGCCGTCATTGCGAGGAGGCACGACGAAGCAATCCAGGAAAGCCACATCCCTCAAACACAGTCGTTTACCTGTTTTGTCACGCTTAGCGCTCTCGTCGCTTCGCGCCATTGCGAGGAGGGACGACGGGCACCATCCAGGAAAGCCGCATCCCTCAAACACAGTCGTTTACCTGTTTTGTCACACTTAGGGCTCTCGTCGCTTTGCGTCATTGCGAGGAGGGACGACGAAGCAATCTAGGGAAACCGCAACATTTCACTTCGAGGAGGTACTAAGTATGCCACGAACCTATGTGGCGGAAGTAAACCAAGGAATCGGTCAAGCACTTAATTTCTGGATTGCTTCGTGCCTCGCAAAGACGCGAAGCGGGTCCGGGTGCAAAGCCCAGTAATGTGCGTCGCATAGTTCCCTCGTCGCTTCGCGCCTGACAGCCGCTTTGCGTCATCCTTACCTCCAATATCTACAAGCCTGTCTTGATGAAGCAACTTTTTGAGCTGGGTTGCTCATATTCTGCCGAATTGTTGTCGCTCACCAAGGCCTTGGGACAATTACAAGATGCAGGTAATGTTACCACATTGTCCTCTTATTTGAATATCCTTGACCAATGCCACCTGTTGACAGGCTTGCAGAAGTATGCCAATGATGAAGCCCGCCGATACCAGTCTGTCCCTAAATATCAGGTTTACAACAACGCATTGCTAACGGCATACAAAGGTACGACATTCGAAAAAGACAGGACTGACACCACAAAATGGGGCAGGTGGGTCGAATCCGCTGTTGGCGCTTATCTGGTTGGAGGAGCCGAAGAAGGGGGATATAAGGTGTATTATTGGCATGAGCGTTCCGATGAGGTCGATTTTATCTTGGTAAGAAAGGGCGAAGCTGTCGCTATGGAGGTAAAGAGTGGTCGACGTGGAATGAATAGCGGTCTGCCCACTTTTTATGAACGCTTTCGTCCCCGACGTGCTCTTGTCATCGGCACCGATGGGATTCCTTTTCCTGAGTTTTTCCAAATGAATATGGAAGATTTGTTCTAAAAAAATGATTTTATTGTATGGTCAATCAAAAAAAAACTATCTTTGCAGCCCAAATCGAAAGATTCAACGAAGTTAATTTAAGCCGCTATCCAGATGGGTTGAAAAACCAGCGGTTTGAGTTGAAAATCAAAAGTTTAACCTCCTCGTGGCGGGTTTCTGGAACGCCAGCGGGTACAATTCAAACACATTAATTTTATGGCAGAAAACGAAAACATCATCAACGAGGCTATGCCAGCAGAAGAAAAGCCAGTTGAAAAGAAAGTCAGAACTCCAAG
>JAEEGL011074293.1_pt1 | contig 21564 bp, 15 predicted proteins | sample 9134231 | NCBI WGS metagenome assembly JAEEGL01 (sample SAMN16246548, study PRJNA631951) | gut metagenome | biome: gut microbiome; feature: rumen; material: fiber-attached | host: Bos | place: Iran: Karaj | collected 2018-10
CTGATAGACAATGCGTCCGGCACCGATGTTCAGGTGTCCGACCTCCGAGTTGCCCATCTGTCCGTCGGGCAGACCCACATCCTCACCGCTGGCCTGCAACTGTGAGTGGGCCGAAACGGCTGTCAAGTAGTCAAGATACGGAGTGGGCGTGTTGTAGATCACGTCGCCCTTGCCATGCTGTCCGATTCCCCATCCGTCGAGAATCATCAGAAGTGCTTTCTTTGCCATAATTTTCTTAAATATAATAATGTGTTACGTTTCAGGGCGCAAAATTACACATTTTGAGCGAGATGGCCGAAAATGTTCTGTGAAGATTGTATAATTAAGCCTCAGTTGAGGTCTTTTTCTTACAATCCGGCCTCAATCAGCGTGCGCAACTGCTGAATGCCTTGATGATTGATGTCGAGAGCCTCCACCTCGCGCAAGAAGCGTTCGGCACGTTCACTGTCGCCCATGCCGTAGTAGCCCAAGGCAAGCATGTACTTGCAGTGGATGAGGTTCTTCGTGTCAAGAGAATCTTCCCAGATGAGCAAGTCGGGCAGGGAAACGGCGAAATAGTCCATGGTGACATGGTCGAACACGTGCTGCTTGCCGTAGTTGATGAGCTTGTTGAACAGGCTTCTGGCCTTGTCTTCCCGGCCCAATGCGCGATAGCAAAGTCCTGCATAGAAAATCTTGTCGGGCTTAGCGTCATTGTAGTACATGGCGGCAGCAGGCTCAGTGGGGCCAGCCGTACCCTCTTCATAGCGTCCGAGGAAGTAGAGGAAATCATTGTCCTGGGCACCGTAGAGCTTGCCTTCGCCCAAATGGGGCGGATAAACCAGGCATTCATCCAGGAGCCGTTTGGCCTCGGCCGACTGCGGATCTTCCTTCAGCAGTCTCTTCGCCAACTCCACCCTGCATATCTGATACTGTGCAGGCACCTTGCCTTCACCGCCTTCCCACGGATGGAACTGGTGGGCATCGAGCTTCTGCATTGCCTCCTCATGGCGGCCCAACTGGTTCAGCAGTGTTATCTCCTCCAGTACAAGGTCATCACGCTGAGCAATGAGTTCAGGATGTTTTTGCAGGAAGTCCAAGCGGAACTGATGAGGTTTCTGCATGCGCTTATACAGCTGGTCAAGCTCCATAAGCAGACGGCTGTCGGTCTCGTCAAGGCTGAAAGCTTTCTCCATGCAGGCCAGGGCCTCGTCTTGGCGGTCCTGCTTATTGAACCGTGCCAAGGCCAGGTTGCGCCAAACGGTGGGGAATGTCGGGTCAAGCTGTGCCGACTGTTCCCAGTTTTCAATAGCCAGGTCGTACTGCCGCTTGTCGTAATAGAGACAGCCAAGGTAGTAAGGAGCCTTTGGGACGCGGCACTTGGCTGCGCGGAGCGCAATGACATCCTCTAGACGGTTGGGGAAGCAATAAGCCGGGTCTGCTTTTTCTGCCGTTTCAAGTGCTTCTCGTTCGCCACAGAAAGCGAAGAGGTAATACCATGTCATGGGGCTCACAGCCTTCTGAGTGCAGGCCAGATGCCAGATGGCACGGGCCTCGTCAGTGAGTCCTGCCTGCACATAGTCAAGGGCAAGTTCGTCGTAGTTCTGGGCCGATCCGTGCATCAGCTGCTGCATTTCCGACAACACAGCCTCATCTTTCGTCAACAGGTACTTTTCATAGATAATGCCGTAGTTGAAGCGGTCGAGCTTCATCGACTCGCTCATCCATGCTTCACGCTCCGCCGACTGCGCCTCAAGCTTTCGCAACACAGCAGCCTTCAGGGCTCGGGCCTTGTGGTTGCAGCTGTTGAAGATGATACAGCGGTTCAACTCGTCAAGGGCATCGACCCAACGGTTTTGCGACGTGCTGATGCAGGCAGCCTCGAAGTAGCCAGCATCCGCCCAAGCCTTGTTCCATGTCGACTTCCAGAACAGTTCGTAGGCTTCACTGGTATTGCCCTGATACTTAAGGGTAAGGGCCAGATTGAAGATGGGTTCGCCGTCGTAGGGGTTCGGATTGCGTTTCTGCCAGATCTTCACAGCTTTCCTCAAATAGGTCTCTGCCTTGTCGAAACGTCCACGACGCAAGTACCACAAGCCTGTCTGGTTTAGGCAACGAACATCATTGGAATCACGGCGCAGGGCTTCTTTATAGTAATCGAGAGCCGACCATGTAGCATGGCGATACTGTTCCAAGTGCAAGCCTGTGAGATAGAGCTGGTCGTTGGTCTTTGTTTCTTCAGGCGGCAGGGCAGCCTCAGCAGCATCAGGGATGGGACGGATATCGTCGGGTTCGGCCGTCCACGTCAATTTACCTACTTTCAGAATCAGGTCGTCAAGCTTTGCTCCTTCCACATTAACAGTCTGTTCAAAGACTTCTTCAGGCGAGAGCATCTCGGCTTGATCATAATACTTCACTCCGTTTTTGTTGCACAGCGTCACCTGCACCGTCTGTTTCGAGGTGGCAAGCACCTTCATGCAAACAGAACTGGCACTCCCTTGTCTGCTCGAAATGGGGCTGGGGGTGATGTTAATGATGAAGTCCTTGTTCGCCTGCTTCACCATTCCAATCTCCCGATAAGGCATGAAATACTGCACGAACTGCTTCTCTTCGTAAGGCATGAGCCAAGTGAAGTCAGGCTGGTTCTCGGTGTAGACACCAGCCATCAGCTCAATGTAGGGGCGGAAACCGGATGCTTTACTCTTCACTCTAAGCTCTTCACTTTCAACTCGATCGGTGAGGTTCCTGTCCCACGCACGGCCAAAGTCGCCATTGCCCCAGGTCCACTGCTTCTTGCCGGGCGATAAATGGTGGCTGGCCACATGAAGCATGCCACCGTGAGTGTCGTTCTCGTAGCCGCCCTCAAAGTCGTACTTGGAGTTCACGGCCATGTAGGAAGTGGGTACCTTGATGTTCTTATAGTTAGAAATATCGACACCAGCCGAATAGTCCATCTTATAATAAGTGCCTGTAGCAATGGGGAAAGAAGATACGGCACGCTTGCCATGGTCGAAGACGGCATTGACATCGGGCGGGAACACACTCTGATAGTCGTCGTTCACCTCCACAGCCGGGTTGGCCCACCACAGGAACGTCTGCGGAAGTGGCGTGCGGTTGCTCACGCGCCCTTGTATCTCCAAGTAGGCACAACCGGGCCGCAGCGTGAAACCGGCAGCACCTTTCTGATGAAACATGCGCTCCATCTCGTTGACCCACACCGTGACGCTGCCATCCACATTGTCAACAATGGTGCAATCCACAGGCATATAGGTCGACGGACGGTGGTGCTGCGGCCAGTTGAACTCAATGCCGCCGCTGATCCACGGGCCTGCCAAGCCCACCAGTGCCGGCTTAATAACGTGGTTGTAGTACACGAAGTGACGCTGCTTGATCTTGTCATACGCCATCTGTATGCGTCCACCCAGTTCGGGCATGACCATCACTTTGATATATTCGTTCTCCAGAAACACCACGTTCCACTCATGCGGTGTCGGTTCATTGGCTATCGACTCAATGACAGGATAAGGATAAACCACGCCACTCGACCCCTGATACACTCGTTTTTCCAGAAAAATCGGATTTTTCTCTGCCTTCCCCACCTCATAGGTAGGAATGGTCACTGTTTCTCTCCAAGCTTTTACCATAGTTTTTCCGCCCCCAAGTTAGGGGGATGAAGGTCTGAACAAGCGTTCATTACCCCCCGTTAAGTTAATATTATTTTAAGAATTCCATTACTATTTGTGAAGGTCGCTCAGACCTCCAATCCCTTCGTTCCGCTTTGCCGCTTCGCCCATCAAAGAACTTAGGAGGCTGTGAGTTCCTTCTCCAGTTCCTCCAAACCCTTTCCCTTCGTTTCGGGACAACGGTGCCATAAGAAGACAAAGGCAGAGAGGCAGATGGCACTGTAAATCCAGAAAGTTCCGCTACTGCCTAATGCAGCATTCATCGAAGGGAAGGAAAAGGTGAGCGTACAGCAACCCACCCAAAGCGCAAATGTACAAGTGGCCATAGCGACACCACGGATGCGGTTGGGGAAAATCTCAGCCAACAGCGTCCAAGTAACAGGGCCTAAGGTCATGGCATAAACGGAAATAGCCGTCACAACCAAGCAAACCATCATCACCCCCTTCACCTCAAAGAAATAACAGGTGCCAAGCGTCAAATAGATGAGGCCCAAGCCTCCGGCACCAATGAGCATCAGTGTGCGACGCCCCCAACGCTCAATGGTGTAAAGAGCCACAAAGGTGAAAAGCACATTGGCAATGCCCGTGATGACGATGTTGATAAACATGCCGTCGACATCAAATCCGGCACCGACAAAGATTTCCTGTGCATAGTTGAAGATTACGTTCGTTCCGCACCACTGCTGGAATACGGCAATGACAAGACCAAGAATCAAGACATTTCGGACCTCACCCCCAGCCCCATTCCACAGGGAGAGGGGAGATTTCACTTGAATCTGATCACTCACAGCACCCTTTGGAACGGGACTGAAACTGAGTTTTTTCATTTTCAGAAATACCGGACTCTCAGGAATGACAAAACTCATCACCAGGAACAGTGCTGCCGGTAGTGTCTCGGCCCAGAACATCCAACGCCAGCCCCAAGCCACGTCCCACGACAGGTTCTCAGCCACACTGGTGTCACGCGCCAACAGCATGTTGACAATCTGAGCAGCAAGAATGCCCAGCACAATGGTCATCTGGTTCAGGCTCACCATTCGACCACGTATCTCGGTTGGACTCACTTCGGCAATATATATGGGAGCCAATGCACTGGCAACGCCAATGCCAATACCTCCAACGAAACGGGCTATATTAAATAAGGTGAAGTCGCTGAACAGACCCGTGCCGATGGCTGACACCGTGAACAGCACCGCTGAAAGCGTTAGCAACGGCTTTCGGCCATAACGGTCGGCTGCAGCACCTGCCACCATGGCACCCACAAGGCATCCTATTAGAGCCGTGGTCATGGCCACACCCTGAAGCACAGGCGAATCGGAGATAGCGAAATACAGTTCATAAAAAGGCTTGGCACCGCCAATGACCACCCAGTCGTAGCCAAAGAGCAGTCCACCCATGGCCGACACAGCACAGATAAAATAGATGAAAGACTTGCTTTTTCCTTGCATAAATGTATTGGTTCTTAGTTTGTTGACTGCAAAGATAAGGCGTTTTTGCGTAATTCCACCCATTAATTGGCAGAAAAGACTCACATGAAAAGATAATTTTGCACAATTTGCTTGGTCGTTAGCATGAAATGACGTAATTTTGCTGCATTTAAAAGAAAACGATATGGCTCTGATTAAATCTTATAAAGGCATGAGTCCCAAATGGGGTCGTGACTGTTACTTCAGTGAAAACGCAACAATCGTAGGCGACGTGACCATGGGCGACGAATGCTCCATCTGGTTCAACGCTGTGGTGCGGGGCGACGTTGCTCCCATCACTATAGGCAACCGCAGCAATGTGCAGGACGGTGCAGTGGTGCATGTGACCAACACCACCGGCCCCACCCATATTGGCAACGACGTGACCATTGGCCACTGTGCCTGTGTGCATGCCTGCATCATTCACGACGGTGCGCTTATCGGGATGAATGCCACTGTGCTTGACAATGCCGAGATTGGCGAAGGTGCCATCATTGCGGGTGGAGCACTGGTGCTTCAAAACACGAAGGTGGGGGCTCACGAATTGTGGGGCGGCGTACCAGCTAAGTTCATAAAAATGGCAAAGAGCGGCATGGCCGAAGCTTTTGCCGCTCATTACGTGGAGTATGCGAAGGAATACAACGAATGATTATTTGTTCTTCTCGTAGTATTCTACTGCCAATTTTACGTTCTTCTTGATGGCATCGCTGGAGATGGTGGCACCCGTGCGGCCATCAACTTCAGCGGTCTTGGCCTTCTTAACGGTCATGCCATTCCACTTCTCAGCCAGATGTTTCTTGGCTGCATTCCAATATTTAGGCGTTTCCTGGTTAGGCAAGAACTCAACCTTCTCAATCTTGTTCTTACGGATATAGACTTTCAAGGGTGTAGGGCCAATGTAACCCATCACATCCTTGCCAATCACGGTGGTGTTTACCACATAGACTCCCTTCTCTTTGGTCATGGTCTGAGAGCCTTTGTCGGCACTGGTCAGTGCGATGGCCGACAGCAGGAGCAAGCCTGCGGAAAGAAACTTCTTCATTGTCGTTTAATCTTTATTTGGTTTATTGAATCGTTGCTACAACATATTCTGAATGAGTGCCAATACGGTATTTACCGCCCCAAAGTCCCATGCCAGAACTAACGTAATACTGGGTCTTGCCACGCTGGTAGCGACCGAAAGCGCATTCGTAGATGGATTTGGTAATCCATGAAATGGGCCAGACTTGTCCGTAATGGGTATGTCCGCTGAACTGAAAGTCGACCTGTGCTTTCTCTGCCTGTTCCAAATGATAAGGCTGGTGGTCAAGCAGGATGATGTACTTTGTATGGTCTGCCTGTTCAGACAGATCGCTCAGAAGACGTCGGCGCATGTTGGTACGGTCGTCACGGCCAATGATGCAAAGGTCGCCCACGGTCACACAGCTGTCACGCAACAACTGTATGCAGGCATCTCGGTAGAACTGTTCGGCTCTTGGCTCATTGCTGTAATATTCGTGATTACCCAGACAGGCATAGACTGGTGCAGAGATACGGCGCAACTCTTCGGCCATATTCTCTTCAAGCAGCGGTCGCATGCTCATATCAATAACATCACCTGCCACAAGCACTAAGTCAGGATGCTCGTCATTGATCATATCAACCCAGCGTGCCAGTTCACTCCGTGTATTATGGTAACCCAGATGCAGGTCGCTCAGCAACACAAGCTTCACGGGCTTGGCCAATTGCTTCTCTGTATTCAGCAAAAGTTCCTCGCGTACCTTATGATAATAATTAATGTTGCCATACAGGAAGAGCAGGAAGAGCCCCCACACAATAGCTATGGTGACGTAGACGTTCTGATAGAGCAACGTGCGATGGACTATGCCCACAAGACGGAGTACATCGAGCACCAGGAAGATGATTGTGAGATAGAGCAAGACGAAGACCGACGAACTGCCGATGTCATAGGCCCAACGTGCAATGCCCAAGGGCATGCGGTCAATAAGGTGGCTCATGTTGCCAAACAGCAACAGGAACGACAACACCAGCAATGCCACAAGTCCACTGCGCCACCAGCCCGACAAAGGAACAAGCGTCCACACATGCCAACCGATATAGACAAGGGCCAACAGGGGCAGCAGTAGGAATAGAATCATCCACATGAACTTCATTATTTCGAAATAATGGGCACAAAATTACTCTATATTTTTGAGATTGCCAAAAAAGTTGTATCTTTGCAACATCAACTAACAATTTTAAACCTATCTGAACAATGAATATTGGTGACAAAGCGCCCGAGATACTGGGCAAAGACGAGAACGGAAAGGAAATCAGACTGAGCGACTTCGCTGGCAGAAAACTGGTTCTCTATTTCTATCCGAAAGATCTCACAAGCGGATGCACAGCAGAGGCATGTAGTTTCAGAGACCATAAGGAAGAGCTGGACAAAGCTGGCTATGAAGTGGTGGGCGTCAGCGTGGATGACGCTGCAAAACATTTGAAGTTCAAGGAGAAACACGAACTGAATTTTCCACTCATTGCCGACGTTGACAAGACGCTGGTTGAACAGTTCGGCGTGTGGCAGGAGAAATCAATGTACGGTCGTAAATACATGGGTACCGTACGCACCACCTTTATTATTAATGAGGAGGGAGTGATTGAGAACATCATTGGCCCGAAGCAGATAAAGACCAAGATTCACGCTGAGCAAATCTTAGGCTGACAAGCATCACAAGCCCACACTGGACAACACCTTCTGAGTTGCACCAGCCTTGTCTTTCACATACTGACCCGCTTTGTGCCCCGAATTTTCCAAGAACTGGAAGTCGGCCACGAAGCGGTTCATTAATGTGGCAAAATCCTCTTCGCTACTTATCTCAAAGCCACCACCGGCAGCCTTCAGTTCCTGAGCCTCCTGAAATTTCTGATTGTTAGGACCAAACACCACAGGCGAATCCCACACCGCAGCTTCAAGCACATTGTGAATGCCCACGCCAAAGCCGCCGCCCACGTATGTCACAGTGGCATAACGGTAGATGCTGGAAAGAAGTCCAAAGCAGTCGACAATAAGCACCTTGCCACCACCGCCTTTCCATGTGTCATGAGCAGACGACAGACTGGTGTAGCGGGTAATGTTCCATCCTTCAAGCTTTTTCTCAATTTGCTGAAGATGGTCTTCACCAATCACATGCGGTGCAATGATGAGCGTCCAGTCACGGTGTTTATTGAAGTAAGCGGCAATGACATCCTCGTCGGGCGGCCATGACGAACCAGCCACGAACACCTTGGGATGCTCCTCGTCAATGCTGATGGGCAACTGCTTTGCCTGTTCCTTAATCTGAAGGACACGGTCAAAACGGGTATCGCCTGTAATGGTGACATTGGTCAGTCCGATGCTGGCCAGCAATTCACGGCTCTTTTCGTTCTGCACATAGAAATGGGTGAAACACTTCAACACACGCCCATACTGCCGGCCATACCAACGGAAGAATATCTGATTCTCACGAAATATGCTGCTGACGCTAAAAACAGGAACATGACGGTGCTTCAGGATGTGCAGATAATTATACCAAAACTCATACTTGATGAAGAAAGCCTGTTCAGGACGCACCAATCTCAGAAAACGACGGGCATTACGGACTGTGTCAAGAGGCAGATAGCAAATAATATCAGCACCCTCATAATTCTTACGAACCTCATATCCTGAGGGTGAGAAGAACGTAAGCAATATCTTATACTCCGGATGGTCACGTCGCAGCTGTTCCATGAGCGGACGTCCCTGTTCGAACTCGCCCAATGAGGCAGCATGGAACCAGACGTAGCGGGCTGTAGGATCAACCTGTTCGCGAAGCACACGAAAGGCATCGCGCTCACCCCGCCACATCTTGCGAACCTTTTCATTGAAACGGCTCACAATGGCCACACCCAAAAGGTAAAGATATATTATGAGATTGTACATCTTATTTTAACACTTCGCACGCACGACGGGTTCGGCGGATGGTCTCTTCCTTACCCAAGAAGGCAGATATATCGAACATGCCGGGACCTTTTCCTTCGCCAACAAGAGCCAGACGCCAGGCGTTCATCACATTGCCCAACTTCAGTTCACGACGCTCAATCCAGGCATGCACTTCCTTTTCCTGATTCTCAAGTGAGAAGTCATCGAGGCTTTCAAGCACCTCACACAGCCCGATGAGCGTCTGGGCCGAGTCTTCTTTCCAGCGCTTCTTGGCCGTCTTCTCATCGTATGCAGTGGGAGCCTCAAAGAAGAAAGAACACAGGGGCCACAGTTCCTTGACAAACGAGACACGATCCTTCATCATGGCACACACCTGCTCAATGCGCTCCAACGGCTCTGTCACGCCGTGCTCACGACAAACAGGTTCCCAAAGTGCAGCAATCTCAGCAGCCGACTTCTTCAGAATATACTCATGATTGAACCAGATACCCTTCTCATAGGCAAACTTAGCACCAGCCTTTGAGCACTTTGAGATGTCGAATGCCTCAACCAGTTCCTGTAGTGTGAACAGTTCCTGCTCCGTTCCGGGATTCCACCCCAGCAATGCCAGGAAGTTAATGACAGCCTCGGGGAAGTAGCCCTGCTCACGATAGCCGCTGGCCGTGACCTCTCCTGTTTCCTTGTTGGGAATCCAGTCAAGCGGGAACACGGGGAATCCCAGACGGTCACCGTCGCGCTTCGAAAGCTTGCCTTTACCGTCGGGCTTCAGCAACAGCGGCAAATGGGCAAAACGCGGCATGGTGTCTTCCCAACCGAAAGCACGGTAGAGCAACACGTGAAGCGGAGCACTGGGCAACCATTCCTCACCACGGATGACGTGGGTAATCTCCATCAGGTGGTCATCCACAATGTTGGCCAGATGGTAAGTGGGCAGTTCGTCGGCACTCTTGTAAAGCACCTTATCGTCAAGGATGTCGCTCTTCACACGCACCTCGCCACGAATCATGTCGTCGACCAGCACCTCCTGTCCTGCATCAATCTTGATACGCACCACATACTGTTTTCCATCAGCAATGAGCTTCTCCACCTCGTCAGCAGGCAAGGTGAGCGAATTGCGCATCATCGAACGCGTCTTGTTGTCGTACTGGAAGTTCTCTATCTCCTTGCGTTTCTGTTCCAGTTCCTCAGGCGTATCGAAGGCGATATATGCCTTACCGTTGTCGAGCAGCTGTTTCACATACTTCTTATAGATGTCACGCCGTTCGCTTTGCCTGTACGGGCCATAGTTGCCGCCAAAGCTGACACCCTCGTCGAACTTGATACCCAGCCACTGGAAGGCCTCAATGATATATGCCTCAGCGGCAGGCTCAAAACGGGTACTGTCAGTATCCTCAATACGGAACACCAAGTCACCTCCATTTTTGCGGGCAAACAAGTAGTTATACAAGGCGGTACGCACGCCGCCGATATGCAAAGGTCCGGTCGGACTGGGTGCGAAACGCACCCTAACTCGTCTTTCTGTCATTTCGTTTTGTTAGAATTTGAGTGCAAAGGTAAAAAATAATTATGAATTATGAACGAAGAATCATGAATTATTTTGTATCTTTGCAGTCAAAACGTCAAGAAGATGAGCAATTTCAACTTTAATATAAGCCTTACAGGCCGCGACATTGCCACTCGCATCCTCATTGTACTGGCCACCGTGGCAATTATTGTGTGGTTCATGCCACGTGACACCCGACTGAATTTCAAGATTGAGGAAGGCAAGCCCTGGCTCTATCCCGACCTCACAGCCCCATTCGACTTCCCCATCTATAAAAGTGAGGCCACACTGGAGGCAGAATATGAGAACGTACTGCGTGAATATGAACCCTACTACATCCTGAACAGAAGGGTGGCCGAAGAGAAGATTCGCGAGTTTCTCCAGAACTACAGCCAGGAAAAGCTGCATCTTCCTGCCGACTACAAGATTATCATTGCCAATCGCCTGCGCAACCTCTACAACCAAGGCATTGTCGACACAAAGGAGCCCTTGGGCGGAGATGCCGACTCTATCCACACCCTGCGTGTAGTGAGTGGAAAGACAGCCATGAGCGTCATGTCGAAGGCCACTCACACGGCGCCTGAAGCCTACGAGTTGCTCATTGGCGACTCCATTTTGCAAAATCACCGCGAAGCACTACAGGATTTGAACCTGAACAGCTACATTGCAGCCAACCTGATCTACGACCGTGAGCGCAGCGAAGCCAGCCGACAAGACCTGATCAGTACAGTGCCCAAGGCCAGCGGAGTTGTACAGCGCGGACAGAAAATCATTGACCGAGGCAGCATTGTCGACGAACAGACATATCTCGTACTGGAATCGTTCCTGCGCGAAAGCGACCGCCAACATCAGAGTGAGACCCATTTGAGCTCCACTGTCGTGGGCGAGCTGCTCTATGTGCTGCTGCTCATCACCGGCTTCACCATCTTCCTCAGCCTCTATCGGGCCGACTATTTCGACAAGTTCCGCTCAGTGGTCATGCTCTATTCGCTCATCACCATTTTCTCGGTCATGACCTCACTGCTGGTGAGCCACAACCTGCTCCATGTGTTCATCATTCCCTATGCCATGGTTCCCATCTTTGTTCGTGTGTTCATGGACTCACGCACAGCTTTCATTGCCCACACCGTCATGGTGCTCACATGTGCCTGTATGCTCCGGCGTCCACTCGACTTCATAGCCATTGAGATGGTAGCCGGACTCACGGTCATTCTCACCCTGCGCGACCTGTCAAGCCGCTCACAGCTGTTCTGGTCGGCAGCAGTCGTCACGGCCAGCAGCTGCCTGATGAACCTGGCCATCGACCTGATTGCCACCAACAGCATGGCCAACCTCGTCATGAGCGAATACTCTTATCTGATAGCGTGCGGCATCATGCTCTTCTGCTCATACCCCCTGCTCTACATCATTGAGAAGACCTTCGGCTACACCTCGAACATTACGCTCATCGAGCTCAGCGACATGAACAAAGACCTGCTGCGGCGCATGAGCGAGGTGGCACCCGGCACTTTCCAGCACAGCATTCAGGTGGGCAACCTGGCTGCCGAGATAGCCCGTAAGATTGGAGCCAAAGCCCAGTTAGTGAGAACAGGTGCCCTTTACCACGACATTGGAAAGACCGTGAACCCCATCTACTTCACTGAAAACCAGTCGGGCGGCATCAATCCGCACGACCAGCTTTCATGTGTTGAAAGCGCTTCAATGATCATCAGCCACGTGACCGAAGGACTGAAACTGGCCGACAAGTACAACCTGCCCAACGTCATCCGAGACTTCATTGCCACCCATCACGGACAGGGCAAGGCCAAGTACTTCTATGTGAAATGGAAGAACGAGCACCCCGACGAGGACATCGACGACCTGCTTTTCACCTATCCCGGCCCCAACCCCTTTACCAAGGAGCAGGCCGTACTGATGATGGCCGATGCCGTAGAAGCTGCATCACGCTCACTGCCCGACTACACGGAGCAGAGCATCCGCCAACTGGTGAACCGCATCATCGACAGCATGGTCGACGACGGCTACTTCCGCGAGTGCCCCATCACGTTCCGCGACATTGCCTACGCCAAGACAGTACTTATCGAGAAACTCAAAACCATCTATCACACCCGCATCAGCTATCCCGAACTGAAGAAACAACCCCAATAACACATTACTACAAAACTGCTACTGACATGAAAAGACTATCATTCATCGTCCTTGCTCTCACACTGGTGCTGGCCAAGGCCCTGGCTGGCAACGTGGTGAGCAACGAAGGCGCATGGTGCTGGTTTGCCGACTCGCGCGCACTGCACTACGAAAATGCCAGCGCCACCATCAACGCCACCTACGTGGGCTACATCGACGTGCACGGCAACGTGAAGGCCACGCAGTATGACTGGCTGAAAGGACGCAAGACCGACGTGCTCGTGCGCTCCTACTTCCAGCCCGACGACCACAACAACCCCACCTTCCTGGTGCTGCCCGACGAACGCATCATGATTTTCTACACCCGCCACACCGACGAGCCTTGCATCTGGTATCGCGTGTCGACACGACCGGGCGACATCACGGCACTGGGCGAAGAGAAGCGACTGGCCACACAGAACAACACCACCTACCCGTCGCCCTTCATCCTGAGCGACGACCCGCAGCACATCTACCTGTGCTGGCGCGGCATCAACTGGCACCCCACCATTGCCCGGCTCACCATGCCCGACGCTGCGGACGACTGCCACTTCGACTTCGGCCCCAAGCAGATTGTGCAGAGCACCGGCGCACGCCCCTACGCCAAATACATGAGCAACGGCAAGGACAAGATCTACGTGGCCTACACCACGGGGCATCCCGACAACGAAATGCCCAACTGGCTCTACTTCAACGTGATCGACATCAACAAAGGACAGGGCCCCATCCTGCGCGACCTCAACGGCAAACAGCTCTCTATTATTAATAATGGTGTGTTCAACGTGAACAAGACCGATGCTTATGCCACCAGCCATCCTGCCACCATCGTCGACAAGACGGCCTCGGTGCGCAACTGGGTGTGGCAGATTGCGCTCGACGAGAAGGAGCATCCGGTCATTGCCTACACCCACATAGACGATGCCAAGACCACCCATGACTACTGGCATGCCAACTGGGATGGCACCAAATGGGTGAACACATGGGTGCAGCACGGCGGACATGCCTTCCACCAGAACTGGAACAGCACCGAGAAATGCTACAGCGGCGGCATGGCCCTGGACCCCGACAACACGCACACGCTCTACGTTTCGATGCCGGCCAAGAACGGACAGTACAACAAGGACGGCGTCTACGAAATATGCAAGTACGACATTGCCGACGGCAAAGTGGTTGGCGGCAGCGAGACTTTCGTCACCAGCGAGTCGCAGAAGAACAACATGCGCCCGTTTGTCATACCGGGATCGAAGAACAGCCCCATGCGCGTGACCTGGATGCAGGGCGACTATTACTACTGGATGGTCAACAAGAACTATCCCAAGGGCTACCCCACCGCCATACTCTGCAACTATGACTGGCAGGAACCGCTCACCGCCGAGAGCGAAGAGGCCCGCACCGACTGCATCTGCCTGAACAAGAACAAGACCGTGACCCTGGCCTTCGAACTGAACAAGGAGAAATATGAAGGAACGCTCTTCACCGTGGGCAACGAAGACGATGCCAACGGACGGCTCACCTACGGCATCAACGCCACCGACCAGCGACCCGAGCTCAGTCTCGGAGGCAACGTGTATCGCAGTCAGAACCGCCTGCTCACCAGCGACGACTGGGCCAAGGGCAGCACGGGCACCAGCGGCGACAACCACCCCACGAAGCTCTCGACGCTCATCGTCACCCTGACCTACGACGGACAGGTGCTCACCATCTACCGCAATGGACTCGCAGACCAGGTCATAGAGAGCGACAAGGTGCCTGCAGGAGCCATCGAAGTTATGGGCGAAACCAGCGCCAATGGCAGCTTGAAGCCCTTCAACCACAAGTGCATCCACCTCTCCGACTACTACGTCTGTGCCTCGCCAATCACCGTGCAACACCTGGTGAAGGGGGCACAAGACGAAATCAAGGCCATCCACAACCAGTCGCTGCCCAAAGAGCTGAAGAACGGCGACTTCGAGGGTGCCTATGCCCCCATGCAGGGCAGCGGCGTGACAGCCGACCGTGCCATCTACCTGCCGGAAGGATGGACCATTGACTATGCTGCGCCCAACGAAAACGACCTGACGGCACTGAAGGCCGGCGACCTGTACTTCAGCAACTTCTTTGCCTCGCGCCCAAAGCCGTCGGCCGACAGCAAGCAGACCTACTGGGTGCGCCAGAACTGGGGCAGCAGCACCATCACGCTGAAGCAGGAAATGCTGCTGCCGGCCGGAAAATACCAGCTCACGGCCAGTGTGTGGAAAAGCGGACTGGGCGGCGATGCCTTCGTGGGCGTGCAACAGCAAGACGGCCCCACCATCACTGCCCCGTCAATGGAAAACAAGGAGGCGTGGCAGCAGGCAAGTCTGGTCTTTGAGAGCGACGGAACGAGTTCAACCACCGTGGCCCTCACGGCCATGCACAACTATAACGGCACGGAGAAAATCATTGGCTTCGACAACGTGAAGCTCACGCTCGATGCCAACAGCGCCATACAGGCGGTGGAGAACAACCTGCCGCACAACCATGCCACATTCGACCTGCAAGGCAGACGCCTTACAGGCAACACGCATCAAAAGGGACTGTACATCCAAGACGGGAAGAAACTTCTTGCCAAATAGAACCGAAAAAAGTCCTCCCCCACCCTGTTTTTTTGCACAAACGAAACTGCATTTGTGCAAGAAAAGGAGTAAAATAATTGCACAAAACAGCACGAATGCGCAAGTTTTGTGCAAATTATTTTTAATATATGTTAAGCCTGTGTGCCTTAACAGCGATATTAAGGACAATTCATTTACCTTTGTAGCCGAAATTTTTAAGATTTGTTTTAAAGGATATGAAAAATTTAAAAGTTTTCGGTCTCAGCGTGATGCTGGGCGCAACGATGGTCAGCAACACGGCCACGGCTGGTGGCATTCTGACCAACACCAATCAGAACGTTAATTTCAACAGGAATCCGGCTCGCGATGCCGCTATAGCCATCGACGGCGTTTACAGCAACCCTGCAGGCGTGGTGTTCATGCCCGAAGGATTCCACCTGGCTTTCACCTGGCAATATGCTCACCAAACACGCACCATCAACTCTACCGACCCCATCTTTGCCTTGGGCAAGAAGAACGAAGGCAGGACAATCAAGAAGTTCGAAGGCATTGCCGATGCTCCCTTCATCCCCTCGCTGCAAGCTGCCTACAACAAGGGCAACTGGAGCGTGCAGTTCAACTTCTCGGTGCCCGGAGGTGGCGGCGTGTGCGAGTTCGACAACGGACTGGGCTCGTTTGAGCGCACCGTGGGCAGCATTGCCGGACTGCTCATGAAGAACGGACTCGACGCAAAGGGCTATGACATGGATGCCTTCATGCGCGGACGCCAGTACTACTTCGGCTTTCAGCTGGGTGCTGCCTACAAGATAAACGAGCACTGGGCGGTCTACGGTGGACTGCGCGCACTTTATGGCGACGCTTCCTACCGCGCACGCCTGAGCCACATCAACGTGATTACATCGAAAGGCTCGATGGACTTCGGCGAGTTTCTTGAAGGAAACATCAATGCCATCAACCAGCAGATTGGAGCTGCACAAACCAACCTGCAGATGGCTGCACAATCAGGACGCTACTCCGAAGCTGAGCTGCAAGCCATGCAGACAGCCGCACAAGCACAACTGGCTGGTGCCAACGCTGCGCTGAAGCAGCTGTACCAACTGCACCGCTACGGCAACGGCGTGAACCTGCAGAGCACGCAGACGGGCTTTGGCATTGCTCCCATCATTGGTGTTGACTACAAAATTGGCGACTTCAACTTTGCCGCCAAGTATGAGTTCAACACCCAAATGAAGATGAGAAACCACAGCACGCTGGAGCAACCCATGAAGCTGTCGGACGACATGACCCAGTTCCCAGGTCTTGAAAACATCAACAAGTTTGAGGACGGAACCGATGTGGACGAAGATGCTCCGGCCATGCTCTGCCTGGGTGCACAGTGGAGCGCACTGCCCGAACTGAGACTGAACCTGGGCTACCACCACTACTTCGACAAAAACGCCAACTGGTATAACGACATTCAGGAAAAGCTGTCGCACGATACAAACGAATATCTGGCTGGTGTGGAATGGGACGCCTCAAAGAAGGTGACGCTGTCGGCCGGCGCACAAATCACCCGCTACGGACTGACCGACGACTACATGAACGACCTTTCGTTTGTGGTGAACAGCTACAGCGTGGGTGCCGGACTCAGCTACAAAGTCACCAACCATCTGACGCTGTCGGCTGCCTATTTCCAAACAAACTACGGCGACTATGACAAAGTGACGGAAACCGATCCCACCACAGGAGCTGTGGTGAAGAGCGACAACTTCACCCGCACCAACCACGTGCTAAGCATTGGTTGCCAAATAGACCTGTAAGAAAACAGGAAAACAACTGCAAACGACCAGATTTATTCGATTTCTTCATTTAATTTGCCAAAAATTCGGCTCCTTGGAGAATTATTTGTACCTTTGCAGGCAAATAACCAACCATCGAAACTAAAATTATGATGAAGAGAATCCAAGCAATTCTGGTCGTTTGCTTTGTGCTGGTAGCACGGGCAAGCGCAGGTGGTCTGATGACCAACACAAACTATCACATCGCTTTTGACCGAATGATGGCACGCGGTGCAACCTTCGACGTAGACGCAGCCTACAGCAACCCGGCCGGTAGTGTGTGGAACCAACACGAAGGCTGGCAGCTGTCGCTCAATTTCCAAAAGCCATGGCAGAACCGCGACATTGAGACAAACATGCCCAATTTTCTTGGTTCAAGTTTTTCCAAAAAATATGAAGGCGTGGCCAAGGCGCCCATCGTGCCTTCCTTGCTTGCCGCATACAAGAAAGACCGCTGGGCCATATCGGGCATGCTTGGCATCGTGGGATGCGGCGGCTACGTGGAATACAGCGATGGCATACCAATGCTGAACGTGCCGCTTACGGCCATGCTGGCATCATCTGGTGTCATGCCAGGATCGTACACGCTCGATTCTGAAATGAAGGGAAAGCAGTACATCTTTGGAGCACAAGTGAACTTTGCTTACAGGATAACCGATTTCCTTTCGGCGGCTGCTGGCTTACGCGTCAACTACTACGACGGATACAACCGTGGCCATGTGATTGCAAACAATGGTCAACTGGATTTGGTCAACCTGCAACTCGACTGTCTGCAAAAGGGTTGGGGCATCTCCCCCATCGTGAGCATCGACTTCCACACAGGGCCAGTCACCATAGCAGCCCGCTATGAGTTCAGGTCAAGGCTTAATACAGAGAACGATACCAAGCAACTGAACGCCAAAATCTTCAGTACTGCCATCAACAACTATGTGACGGGCGACATGGCCCTGGCTCAGTTTGGCGACAAGGTGGCACCCTATAAGGATGGAGTGGACACACGCTACGACGTGCCTGCCATGCTGGCAGTGGCAGTGGGCTATGAGTTTTCCGACAAGTTGCGTGCCACAGCCGAGTATCATTTCTACGACGACAAGCACGCAAAGATGGGCAACAACCGACATGAAGAACTGACGGGCGGCACCAACGAGTTTCTGTTAGGTGCCGAATATGACATCAACGACAAGTTTACCGTGAGTCTTGGCGGACAACGCACCGACTACGGACAGAGTGACAAATTTCAGACCAACACATCGTTTGCATGCGACAGCTGGTCTATAGGACTGGGAGGAGCAGTGAACCTGACGGAGAAAATCCGTCTGAACGCAGGTTATTTCATTACGCTCTACAGCAACTACGACAAATCGTTTGCAGCTGGCAACCCTGCTGCCGGCGAGGGTTACTATGGAACAGGATTTGAAGCCAAAGAGACTTATTCACGCACAAACAACGTCGTTGGCGTGGGCATAGACTTCAAATTCTAATCCCTCGCAAAACAGCAGAAAGACAACGGCTGTTCCAGCCATTTACAACGGAGGCTTGGTTGCATTGCAACTGAGCCTCCGTTGTCATACAGTTAAGCCTCAGTTACAACGCAACTGAGGCTTAACTGCAAACAATTGGAAATCAAATACTTACACCGCTAAGACTTCCTATACTTTGAAGGGCTCATCCCCACCCGTTCCTTAAAGTATTTTCCAAGGAACGACTGGTTGGGGAAGTTCATCTCCTCGGCAATCTGCTTCACGCTCTTGTTCGAGTTCTTCAACAGGTTGCGCACCTCAAGCGTCACGTAGTTGTCAATCCACTCGTTCGGCGTACGCTTGCTGCACTGCTTCACCAGCTCAGAGAGATACTTGGGCGTAATGCCCAGCTGACCGGCATACCAGCTAACGCGACGCTCCCTCCGACTGTGCTGCTCAAGCAGCTTGATGAACTGTGTGAACACCAGATCAGACCGCTTGTGGCGTTTACGCTCCACATGGCTTGCCTGGTAGAGCACATTGCTCAGGTCGTAGAACATGGCCAGCATCAGCGAGTGGGCCAACTCGCGACGATAGTGGTTGCCCAGCTCATCTATCTTAGTACGAATCAGGTAGAAATAATCGCGGAACACCTGTTGGTCACGCAAGGACACAGGAAACACCGGGTGCTCATTAGAGAAGAGAATGAGCGTAGACACATCGCTCACGTTGCGGATTATCTCCCTGTAGAAAGGCACCGAGACCATCATGCACAAGCCCTCCAGGTCGTCAGATGCCTGATAGTTGTCTATCACGTGGTGCTCACTGGCAATAATCATTTGGCCTGCGGTGAGCGTCAGTTCCTGAGTGTCCTGACGATAACTCACTGTGCCACGGGTGCAGAGTCCAATAAGAATGAAGTTCATGCGGCGCGGTTCCTGTGGGAATGGAGCTCCTGCCAAACGGTCTATCAGCAGCAGGTCTTCGCCAAGGAACACGCCGTTGCCCCACTCCTTGGCCTTCTCAAAGCTGGTTTCAATGATTGTTCTGTCCATAACTATGTTTCATTTTGCCTGCAAAGATAGATATTTACATTCGTATTCAGAACAATTTTAGCGTTTTTTACATTATTCTTTCGCCATTTGACAAAACGACCGTCGCCAGAATCCCCGGCAACGGTCGTATCGTTCATCAGCAGGCAGTGGTTTTTCTCATATCCATGCTTCCTTGCTATTTTACAACCACTTTCTTGCCATTTCATGGTTAAATCAATATTCTACAAATAACCGAACGATATTTTCACAAACAACCGAACAAAATTGCTACAAATTACCGAAAACCACAAATTCCTTTGGCAGACTGGAATAAAAGAACTATCTTTGCAATCGAAATAAGAATATCGTTATGGCAAAGTACAAACAGCGAATAGCAGATAGACTTCTCAAACGTAAGGTTCTCGGGAAAGGTGCCGTTCTTATAGAAGGCCCAAAATGGTGTGGCAAGACAACCACGGCGAAACAATTGGCTAAGAGTGTACTTGATCTTGGGGATGCATCGGTGCTGAAACAAAGCACACAAATGATAGAGATAAGTCCCAAGTCCCTTTTGGAAGGAACGACTCCTCGCTTGATTGACGAATGGCAGGCGTTACCTTCAATTTGGGATTCCATTCGTAGTGAAGTGGATAAGCGAGGGGAACCCTCTCAGTTTATCCTTACAGGGTCTTCCGTACTTCCTGATGCCAATGAGACAATTCATAGTGGTACAGGGCGATTCGCACATATCATGATGCGCCCTATGAGCCTGTTTGAATCGGGAGAATCATCGGGTACGATTAGTCTGAAGGATTTGTTCGATGGAAAAATGCCAGAAGTTCAACAGTGTGACTTGAATATTGATGACATCGCCTACCTTACCTGCCGCGGTGGATGGCCTTGGGCAACACTGATATCTAAAGATGTGGCTCTTGACCAGGCATTCGACTATATTGATTCCGTGACAAAGCGAGATATACAGCGCGTGGACAAAGTGAAGAGAAGTCCAGAACGGGCAAGATTGCTTCTGCGTTCATACGCAAGGAATATTTCACAACAGGTGTCATACGCTACAATCCGTAAAGACATGCTTGCAAACGATGCAAGCACATTGGACGAAGACACAGTAGCCGACTACATTAAGGCCCTAAAAAAACTCTTTGTCATTGAAGACCTTGCTGCCTGGAACCCAAACCTGCGAAGCAAGGCTGCCATCAGAACCAGCGACACACGACACCTTGTTGACCCGAGTATCGGGATTGCCGCATTAGGAATTGGTCCTAACGATCTGATTAATGATTTAGACACATTCGGACTTTTCTTTGAGGACATGGTCGTGCGAGACCTGCGCGTGTATGCTGAGGCGTTGGATGGCGGGCTCTATCATTACAGGGACAGCAATGGTCTTGAATGTGATGCAGTTCTTCATCGGCGTAATGGCAGCTACGCTCTGCTTGAGGTGAAACTGGGAGGAGAAAATCATATTAATGCCGGCGCAGCTAACATGATAGAACTTGCAGGAAATATAGATACTGATAAAATGCCCACGCCATCGTTCATGGCTGTTATTATCGGTGTGGGCAAGTATGCCTATCGAAGGCAAGATGGTGTATATGTCATTCCTATTGGTTGCTTAAGGGATTAAAGCATTCCATATTGTGCAAGCCCAGGACTAAAATCCCCGGCAACGGTCGTATCGGTTCTAACAGCAGGAAGTGCCACTGGCACAGCCGTCCCTCAATCACTCCTCATCCTCAAAGTCCCAGCCCCTCATGCGGCGCGACGAAGGAGTCATCGTTCCTTCCGTGTCCACACCGCCATAGCCGATGCCCTTGTCGGAACTGATGGGCGAAGAGGCAATGGGCAAGCAAGCGGCTACCTTCACTACTTTTGTCTCAGGGCA
>JAEEGL011326633.1_pt1 | contig 21564 bp, 21 predicted proteins | sample 9134231 | NCBI WGS metagenome assembly JAEEGL01 (sample SAMN16246548, study PRJNA631951) | gut metagenome | biome: gut microbiome; feature: rumen; material: fiber-attached | host: Bos | place: Iran: Karaj | collected 2018-10
TAGGTGATAATCTGGGCGACCTCTTCCTTTGTCATCATGGCTAATAAGTCTTTGATGCAAAGGTAGCCACTACCAGGCAGTCCTAATAGACGTGGTTTATCGGATGCTTACGCCGATACTTCAACGTCGCCGGGCCCGTAATGCCGGGCCGAAGCTTCAGCACGTCCCTGTCCTCCCCCACAAGTGTATCCGCATATCCCGGCATATCCGGCCGAGGGCCAACGAAACTCATCTAGCCGATGAGCGCCTTCCGCAGGCTGGCCGATGCCACTTGATCGCTTTTTGGCGCTCTATCAAGGAATCCTTCGATTCATCGATGACTACAACTACCACCGCCATCACCAGGGAATCGACCGCCAAATACCAAGCAAGCTCTACCTACGGTTGGCTGCTTGACATTAACTAACAACAGGACGGTACCTGTCGAATAAAAGAAAGTATTTTACCACATTTCTATACCGATGTATTGGCGTGAGGCGTCACGTACATTCTATATGTCACAAATTTATCAATGTGTTTAACTTAACTCCGCTGATTTCTTTTGCTATCCGCTCGGACTATCAGCTCACGATATAATGGTTTTAAACACTCTGCACGAGAAAGAGTATAACAGTTCATACATGAGCGTCGAAAAAGTATTTTATTCCATACTCTCTTGATAGGATTCTTCGCTGCCAATCTGGCCAAATTAATGATTCGCTCCAAAATAGCTATTTCTTCATCACAAAAATGCAATGATACCAAAAGTCCTAAACACTGTACTAAGATACTACTCTCGTTATCAAAAGACGGATAATATGTAAACGAAGGTTCAATCTCTTTTATTGCCTTAAGTCGTTGCGACCTACTATAGGCTCCCTCATTAAAGATGAACTCAGTAACCTCACAGGGAACGGTTTCAAGGTTCAATATTTTTGCTTGACATACTCTATGGTTACCGCCGCCATCGATAAAATACGCATCACCATATTTTGAAAGAGAGATCCTGTCTGTCACCTGAGTATCATTAATGGCTGCAATTACTCTTCCCACGTCATAATCACTACGATGCCTTTTTAGAGTCATCAACATCTCCAGCCAATTTTTACCATGGTAGCTGTCATGCGTGGTGCCCATGATTTTTTTTACGCAGACCACTTCTTCATGTAATTCCCCTCTCACATAATAGTGATAGTTTTCAACATAATCCCTCGGATGGTAAACGGGCCTAAAGAAATACTCCCGAAGATCGAATTCTCTTAAATCAGGACTTTGCCTCGCAACATCAAAAGACTTCACTTCATCAAGTGGGATGTCCATCGATTTTAGCTCAAGAATATTGCGTGTCATCGCTTGTTCGAAAAACTAAAAAGTTCATCCCTCCACTAGCATCTTAAGCTCCTCTGCCGTCAGTTTGCCACTACTCAGACTAAAGACATCCGCAGTCTGCTGTTTGCTCTGCTGCAGAGCCAGAATTTTTTCTTCTACGGTGTCTTTGCATACCAGTCGTATCACTTCCACGTTCCGTTTCTGTCCTATTCGATGAGCCCTCGAAAAAGCCTGCACTTCCACAGCGGGGTTCCACCAATCGTCCAGCAGCAATACATAGTCTGCCGCCGTCAGATTCAACCCCACGCCACCTGCCTTGATGCTCAATAAGAACACCTTCACGGTGGTATCCTCCTGGAACGCAGCCACAGGAGACTCTCGGTCACTTGTCGTACCATACAAGCAAACATAAGGAATACCATATTCCTTCAGATACTCCTCCAACTCTTCCAGTGCCTGCACAAACTGCGAAAATACTATCAGCTTATCATCCTCCCCCAGTTGTCCTATCTGCCCAAGCACAAGTGCCATCTTCGACGACATCCTGCGTCCGCCTTTATATAGTGTCGATGGCAATAGGTTCACCGACACACAGGTCTGCCTCAACCTCAGCAGAGCCTCCAAAGCAATACTCGTCACCCGTCCGCTGGTGCCGTCCCGCAATGCCTTTCCGAATATCTTCTGCACACGGTCATACGTCGCTTGTTCTTCTTTGTCCAGTGCCACGTAGATATTCCGCTCCACGCACTCTGGCAGCTCTTTTAGATATTCCTTCTTCGTTCTCCGCAATATAAACGGATTCAACAACTTCGACGAAATCTTCAAAAATGCCACCGATCGGGTCTCCCCTTCTGCCATCCTCTTCAGCCGATCGTGCACTGCTCGCATCCCGGGCATAATAATATAGAAGTATGACCACACATCATCTACGGCATTCTCTATCGGGGTACCCGTCATCACAATCCCATGATTGAAGTGCAGTTGCGCTATCACCTTGTGCCGCTGCGTGCCATCATTCTTCAGCACCTGTGCCTCATCCAGCACCAGTGTATCAAAATGCTCGTTCTTGTAGTGAACGATATTACGCCGCAGCATTTCATAAGAGATGATATGCACTCGCTTATCCACTACCGGCTCTCGCTCATTCAGAGCCACCTGCCCTTCCCACGATGGTAGGAACCGTTGTATCTCCGCATTCCAATTGCTCACGAGCGATGTCGGAACCACGATTAGTGTCCGTACATTACCGCACGCTGCCAGATGAGCCAATACCTGTAGGGTCTTGCCCAGCCCCATCTCGTCTGCCAGGATACACCCACAGTGTTTTTTCCGCATCGTGGCCAGCCAATACACACCATCCCACTGATACCCGCGTAACACAGCCTTGAAGTCCTTTCCTATCACTTCCCTGACGGCCTTTTCCTCTTCTTCCGTCAGTGTTTCTTCTCTGTATTTCTCTACGAGGCTCTTGTTCTGCAGATAAACCGCTGCAAAATCTTCCCCCTCCTGCTTTTCAACGCTCGACCCCGAAAAGAAAACAGCTCCGCCGCGTCCCTGCTGGAAATTCCGTCCGTGCAGATAAGCTTCCAATAGTTTTCCTATAATCTCATCTTCCGTATCCTCATTGGTCGAAAACCACTGGATACCAGAAGATGTTCTCCTAAAATGCAACTTCGATGGTTTTGCCTTCTTCTTAGCATACATCACTGTCCAGCCTTGCGTTTCCAGACCGCTCAGGAAGTCCACATCATAACTCGCCAACGTAATGCATCCGCTCTCATCTACAGCATATGGCTGCAAGGCCTTCAAGAGTCTCTCTTCAGCCCAGGCGTCACGTTTCAGATAGCCGCCTTGTAGCGTTCTTATGGGATATGTGTTGTAATAAGGTAGTACCTCCGTGACGGCATCCTGATAACACAACCTCACCTCAATACCACTTTTCCAGTTGGCCAGATTCGTAATGTATAACGTACCGCCCAAAAGCATTCCTGCATCCAAGCCCGCTCCACCTACAATCAGTGGCAGGTTTCCCTTCTTCAGCGACCGGCTTCCGCCACTCTGTATAAAGTTATACCCATTTCTTTTCAACAGTTCCCCGACATCAGGGTTCTCCAGCACTCTCCCATTCAACACAAAGGGTTGATACACGAACCCTAATCCATTCAGCAAAAGAGCGAAATTTCGTGTCAGTATGTTCTCGTCCTTTGCCAAATCCGCGACTGTAGCCTTACGCACAAACGGAGCAATTTGGGTGGATGTGCCATCATTGCACACCTCCAGCCTCACCTCCTTGAGCGAGGATTGCTCTTCCACGTATATGCAGGCTATCCTGTACGCCATGGTCTAAAACGAATATTTATACTCGTAACTCTCCACCATCATCTTCAGCAGATACTCATTCGGACAGCCACACTTCGTTTGTTTCAGTATCTGTCCCTTCTCCCAAGTACGTCCTCTGAAGTCATATTCATCTATCCGGCAACCTCCACCACACACATTTCTGATGGCGCAACGTCTGCATGGCTCCACGTGCGCTATGCCAGTCTCCTCGTGAGCCTGTTCTCCCAATTCCAGGAAATAGCTCAGCGGATGTTCCCGTACATTGCCTTGCGACACAATCTCCAGCACGCGGTTGCAGAAATACACTTCTCCGTCTGCTGCCACCGAGAGTCCTCCAAATCCGCAGTTGGTCGAAACCAGGTTAGGCGTATGCCCCTCCATAAAAGCCTCATACTTCGCATTCGCATCCGTCAGTTCCTCCACCTGTCGTATCTTTTCTTCGTAAGCCTTGTTTTCCTCTTCACTATATTGTGTATCCCTTCCGGGCAGTATTTTCTTGGTCAGTTTGAAGATGACCTTTTTGTCGGTCTCCTCATTTATGCGGTTCACCAGCTCTGCGTAGTGCTCCGCAGCGTCTATATTGTCATTCGTAAAAGTGGTGGCCACCGATACCCTCACGCCGTTTCTCGAAAAACGTATTACATTCCTCACCAGCGTCTCAAATGTCCCAGCTTTCCGTATCTTGGCATTCGAGGCGTCGTCCACACCGTCAATGCTAATCTGCACTTCTGCCATACAGGGCGACAGTTCATCTATCAGTTCGTCATTCCACAAAATGCCGTTAGTCAGCACCGTCAGTTGCAGTCCAATCCCATGGGCACTTTCTACAATGGTTCTGAACCCTGGATGCATCGTCGGTTCACCGCCTGTCAAGGTCACGGCTGTTCCCCCGCATTCCTTAAAATTCCTCAGCACGCTTACCCACTCGTCTGTCGTCAATTCGTTCGCAAGCCGCTTGCCCGCTTTCATAAAACAATGCGGGCATCTCAAGTTACAGGCATTTGTCAGATAGATATTCAGCATCTTGTAACCTGCAACATACTCGGGTTCAGGAACTTCATCCAGCCCGGCAAACTGCCGCGCCATGATGGCCGTCAGCAGCTTAAGGAAGAGTCGTTTCTCTCCTGCATTCTCTATCTGCCCCATCACCTCCCCAACGGTCTTTCCTGCACATAGTTCTTCCAAATATCCCTTGCTGCTCACCGATGGAAGCACTATCCAGTTGGCCGTCTCCACGGCCACGGCCACAATCCTGTCCTCGTAGTGCAGGTATGTTATGTCTTTCGGGAAGTGGAGCACATCCCCCATTCCTATCTCACGCTGCAGTTGTTTCATCATCTATAATAACGGATAAAAGTCTGTGTCGGATTGTGCACCGTCCGACACAGACTTGTTTTTTTGTTCCCAGAAGCCCTAGTTTCTGTTCACATCGCAGCTCTTGAAGCAGTACATTGCTCCCATACGAGCCGTCTCATTGGACTCCTTCTCAGTCCAGGTCAATACAATTCTTTCTTCCATGGTGAAAAAATTTTAAATTAAACAATTTGTTACTATATAGTCACATTTTAAGTGATTTCACATAATTTGCTAACAGTTTGGCTGCGCCCCGCGCATCTTCTATACTTACCACCTCATAGGGCGTATGCATATAGCGGCAGGGAATGCTCACCAACCCCGTCTTCACGCCACAGCTACTCAGTTGCATCACATTGGCATCGGTTCCTGTGGGACGGGCTATAGCTTCATACTGCACGTTCCCCTCTCCCGTAGCCGTTTTCAGTCCCCGACAAACCTCCCGGTTAATATTGGGCCCCATCGTTATCACTGGCCCTTTTCCTATCCCAATAAAGCCCGTCAACTTGGTGTCTGCCGTGGGATAGTCCGTTGCATGGGTCACGTCTATCGCTATGCCTACGTCGGGGTGTATATAGTCTGCTGCCGTCTTAGCACCACGTGCGCCCAACTCTTCTTGGCAGGTGGACACAAAGTACACGCTGCATCCCAGTTCCTCACCGCTCAGCTGCCGTGCCGTCTCTATCAGTGTCCACACACCTATGCGGTCATCTGTTGAGGGACTAGCCACTATCCCGTTGTTGTGGAATACGGCATCTTTGGCAAAAGTCACATAGTCTCCTATCTGCACTTTATCCTCCGCATCCTTCTTGCCACTTGCCGCTATGTCCAGCCACACATCGCTGATTTCCAGTTTCTTTTTCTCCTCTCCTCTTGTCAGGTGAATGGCTTTTTTCCCGAAGATGCCGTTCACTGTACCTTTCGCTGTGTGTATCTCCACTTTCCGACCAGGCAGCAGTTCGGTGTCTACGCCGCCTATTTCCTGCACAAAAAGGAACCCGTTGTCATCAATATTGCTCACCAGAAATCCTATTTCGTCGCAGTGCGCTGTCAGCATCACCTTCGGGCATCCGTCTGGTCCTGGTCTTACGGCTATCACATTCCCCATCGTGTCCGTCTCTGTGCAAGTCACGAAGGGAGCGATGTGCTCTCTGAACACAACCTGTACCGCCCCCTCATATCCCGAGGGGGCCGCTGTCATCAAGAGTTTATTGAGCAGTTCGTCAGTCATCCTATTTTTGCGATTCCGTTTATTCTACAGAGCATTTACCATATCGGTTCAACTGCGCAGTATCATTCCATGTGGCCACATTCACCACCGCCACATTCTTTACTATAGGACGTACCCAAGTGTCTCTCGCTATACCTTTGGGCATCGCATTCTTCAGAATTTCCTGAAGACGCAATGTCTGAGCCGAGTCACATCCTTCCACCACGCAGATATAGTTTACTGTTTTATTAACCCTGTCTTCTGCATAGCGAAACAGAAGTGTGTCGCAGTACTTCCTGCGCAGGTCGTGTGCTATGCGTTTCACACTGGCCTTATCCCGTTTGCCTGCATTGGTTGCCAATGGGCAATGGACAGAAATCAGTGGTTTATCATCCCACAGCGGACAGCGAAACTCTATCCCACCTCGTGCAGCATCATACTTCTTCAGTTCAATAAACAGATACTCGTTGGGGAGCTCTGCTATAATGTCCACAGCCTTCATAGCATTCATTCCTCCGTGATGTTCCGGACTGTCAAACACAAAGGCATCTATTACTTCATCGCCAAACTCAAATATATAGCCGTCAGCACTTATCGTCTTTGCCATACACTCAGTCCTCCCAATCGTTACCTATCGTCCTTACCATCAGCGAGTCATAGGTATCATTGATGGCGTTGTGGTTTATCTCCTTCAGTTCAGAGGTTGTCTGGCTCTTTATCTTTCCGCCTTCCATGTATAAGGCGTGATAAGCCACGTGGTCTAGAGCAGCGTTAGTGCTCAGTTCCAGTTCCTTCAGCATCACATAGTCGTGGGTGGCCATGAATATCTGAGTTCCCATCCGCTGTAGCTCCAGCAAAATCTTCACCAGCTTACTGGCAAGTCGTGGGTTCAGGTTTGCCTCCGGCTCATCCCAAAAGAGCACACTGCCTGCAGAAATGCTCTCATTTTGTATCAGTGAATAGAGCAACCCTAGTTTGCGATAGCCTTCTGCCAGCAGGGTGAACTCCAGATTTCCTTGCCCGTTTTTCAGGTAGAACTTCTCGTTTTTTTTCTCAACTTTTCCGTCTATCACGTCCTGGATCATGTCCAGTAACCGCCCCTTTTCTTTTGATCCGGGTCCTTTCGTGGGTGGCAAAAGAGACATTGTGATAATGTCCGCATAAACCGATTCAAAGTAAAGTTCACGTTTTTCATATAGCGATTTGAATCCCGGACTATTAGCCAACATATCCTTTACGGGTATATACACCACGTTATATTGTTTCTGTCTGCTCCAAATCCTGCTGTTAATAGTCTGCGATTTTCCGAGTGTGCTCAGTTCATACCGTATGGAGCGTTCCACACCGTCTTCCTCTTTTCTTATAACGGTGAACTCCCCTTTTCCTCGTCCCAAAGAGCGCTTTACCAATCTCCCAAGGGAGTCTGGCAGGAAAAGTCCTTGCAGAGTCTGATCCATCGTCTTCACAGCACTACTGTCCGCCTGTTGCATGGCACCGTAGAGCAGTTTCATCAGGTGAGTCTTTCCTGTACCATTGGCACCAATCAGCACATTGATGCCTTCCGACAACTCTATTTCCAAGTTGTCGAATGCTGTAAAGTTCTCTATTTTAATTCCTGTCAGCATACAGTATCAATGTTTTTTTAATTTGCAAAAATACGAATAATTTCTCATCTAAATAGCTAGATATTCGGAATTCGCCAATATTTAACATTTCTTAAACACTTAAACGCCTTAAACCTCCATTATATCATCGGAAGATAATGGCTGATACGCCCCGTCTTTACTTTCAAACAAGACAGAACCGGACTCTAAACACTCCAGCGAGTGCCAGCGGCCTTTCTCTACATTGAGCATCCTAACATCTCCGTCGCTCCATAATTCCGTAGATTCGGTTATCCGGCCTTGCTCATCATAAAACAGCCATCTTATCCTACCTCGTATGATAATGACTGTTTCTGATGAAGCCAAGTGCCTGTGTATTGGCATCACAGTCCCAGGCTCAAGTGCATTCAGCATCCTTTACGACTGGTCATCTGCAGAGTTGCACATATCCAGATTGCAACGCAACCTCGGATTCTCCTTGGCCTTAGCAGTTAATTCATCCAGTATCTCCTTTGTTGTAATAACCATTAGCTTTTAACTGTCTCTAAACTCTACACTCTAAACTATCAGATCTCCTCCCCAGCATACTTCATATTCTTCCCCAGTACAGTACACAGTATTATCTGTATATCCTTAATAAAAAAATAATGTCTGTATTAAGTTTACCACTCTAAATATCCTTCACAAACCTCTGCTCAACCGACATCTTCCGCACCCTGTTCAGCCATTCTTTTACGGCTCTGGGAGTATTCTTGAATTGTGGATTGTCTGTCTTTTCCAAGGCAATCCCCATCAGAGCGTATTCACGCTCTAAGGACGTAGCAAACACGCCAGAATCGTCGGTATTTATAGAGACGCTTATCTCGTGAGGTGGATAAGGGGTGTTCAGACCAAAGTTATTAAATCTGAAAATAGGATGCTCTATAAAGCTGGTCATCTCACCTATACGGAGGTTGGAAGATGGATTACATTCTATGGCTATATGAAGGCGCTCTACCTTGCAGAGAAGTACCTCACGGATACGGTCAACCATTTCCACAAACTCTTCATAGTGGTTGTGGGCTATGGGCAGTATAATCGCTTTGTTGCCGTTCTCCTTGGCCTGTTTATTATAGTGGTACTCATAATAGAGTTTCTTGGCATTATCATTCTCACGCGCGCGATTAACATCTTTTTCTACAGTATTCTTGGCGCACTTGTCCCACCCACTGATACTCAGGTCTTCTTTGACATCACTGATGACTGTCTCTGGTGCATCGCCACGCAACAGCCAGGAGTCGTAGTAGTCATAGACATCGAACGGAATTTGGTCTGCGATATCCGAGTAGATAATCCTGTACAGATGCTTAGCTTCTTGTTCCAAGTACTCGCACAAGGCGTTTCTGCCTGCTATCTTCGCTGTCCTCACATAGAGCCATACAAAATTGTCAAGCAACACTTGGCGGGTTGCGCGTATTGCCCTGTCGCGGCTGTCATAATAACGTTTCACATCGGTGCCCAGAACTAAGGCGTGACCCAGACGATCGTTGCTGCGAAAATTCATAAAGGTGAGCACCTCATCAACTGCACGCAAACCATCCACTATATCATAGAAGTCTTCGCCTACGTGATAGGTAAAACCAAGTGAGGCCGGATGATTCTTAACATCTTCCCGAATGTCGTGTCTGCGCAGAAAACGGAAGGCTTGCGCAAACACTTCCGGTCGACACTTAATCTCAGAGTTAGCGGCATCAACGCCTACAACTCGGGAAGAACTGATATAACCCTTATTTCTGTAATCGAATAACGCAATCGCTTGCTTCTTTACTTTCTGGCGCAACTTGAAATGACGGGGCGCAAAGGCGGATGGGGCAACATCGCCCTCCTTAATGAAATGGTAGATATAGTAGCCATTGAACTTCTTGTCTTTCTTCTTATCTACTTTGCTAGAATTTTCTTCCGGAAGCCAGGCTTTTACATACCTGTCCATCTTTCTCACCGCCTCACTGTTATCCTCTACGCTTGCCTTGGGCACTATCCGTCCCTCCATATAGCGGTTGCTCTCCTTTTGTCCAAGGAAGAACAGGAATGCCATCGGTATCAAGAGGCGTTCGTAAATTGAACCGTCTGGGATGAAACAACTCTTGCGACGCTCATAGTTATCAAAATTGGCAAAACCTACCACATCATTCAACTGTATAATCTTCTCTCGCAACTGCTGCTTGAAGATAATGTAGGAATATAGGTACAAAGAAACTGTTTCATCGCCATCATACGCTTTGCGAAAGGCATTGTACAAGAGACTCCGTTCGCCACTGAGGATGGACACAAGTTCTGAGCCTCCATCTTTGATGGCATAGTCCGGACATTTTCTCTTGATACCGCTGATATCATAGCGATACCCCAAAGCCGTCCTATAATTCCATGCCATTGCGGACATTTCGCTCAGTACACTGCCTATTTCTTCAATGCTTTTGTCTTTGCCTAATTCTTTTATCCATTTCTCTATGTCCCCTAATGAATTATCTAATCCTGATTGACTGGCAAACAACCATAGCCGTAAAGCGACAGCAGAGGCAAAACAGAGGTACAACTCTCTGAGATCTCGCATCTTTTTGTCCTCGCCCTCAAAAGTCTTCTTGTTAAAGAGTTGAAGGAAATCACCCTCTCGGTGGCAGGGATAATTCATCAGTGAGAGCCAGCTTAACTCAAAGTTAGCAGATGATCCTTTCAGGTGGGCATGAACCTCCGATATACTGCGAGTAAACAGGTGGTTCACATCTGCGGTTTCCACAATCAGATAAGGATCCCATAAGAAGCGTTTCCGGGGCCGGAGGCCGCGCTGCAGGTCGTAAGCGGCCAAGTAGGCAGTAGTGAAGAGGTCTTCTCCTAAGCGTGAGGTTACTTCGTGCCATTCGTCAATCGTCCTATACCGGCAACTTAGTGAACCATCGTCAACAATCAGTTTATCCTTCGTAAAATGAAGTAACGGATTAAGGACTGATGGGGTGTCTGAAAAATGTAACTCACAGACATCCTCTGGTTTGCTGAAATAGAAGTCACCAATGACTTCCAACTGCACGACGAACTGATCCAACGAGCCTTTGGTCCCGCGACGGCTGGCTCGGTAGAGATAAGGTTCTTTATTGACAGTGTTGACTGGTGTTTCCCAGTCTTTACTGGGCTGTTTCAGTGCCTTCAACAGCGTGCTGGGCTGCTGGGTCTGAAACAACAGGCGCAGGGTTTCCTGTAGCATCTGGAGTATCTGGTGTCTGAGGGTTCGTGTTCTCAAACAGTTTATTGATGGCTTCCTGGTCGTTCCTGGCGGGTTCTACCGCTTCCATAATTCTTCTCAGGAAGGTAAGGTGTATCTTGTTGTAATTCTCCTGATTTTCATCTTTGTACTCGTACAGCGGGAAGGAATAGCCGGCCACATAAGCCAGTTCATTGAAGAACTGGGACAGACGGGAGTCTGACTTTGTCTCTTGATAATCGGAAAGAAGGTCTTGCAATACCTCGAAGTTACGAAGCGATACTCTGTGGATATACCCAAAATCGTTCTTCTGTTCTTCTCCGTCTATGATGCGCTTCTTAAAGGATACATAACTATTGCTTGTCTTGATGGTATCATAGAAATCCTTACTGTAACGGGTAATAGACTGGTCGTAGCGGGTGATATTGAAGAGCAACGCACCTACACTAATCACCAGTTCCGGTTTCTCCTCCTTGGCAGGAAGGGTTTTCCACTGCTCGTATAGGCTTATATTGGCATCTTCACTATTGACGCGGGCACAGTAGATGGATAGTATCAGCAGTTCTGCCATCAGAATCTTGGCGGACTCTTCGGGGGTCAACGCTGCTTTCCCGCATAATGCAATACACTCCGTAACATATTGGCTGAGCCCTTCTGACTTGAGGACAGTATCTTCCGTATTAGGTTTGCTCAGACGGATGAACGAACCGCCTATCAGCTTTTCGTAGTCATAGTACTCGCGCCAGCGGTCTTTACGAATGATAGGGCTGTCGGTTTTGCCATCCTCGCCTTTCAGCTTGCGTTCCAAGGGTTGCATTCCGTTTTCATCAAGCTCGCTCAACACTTCACAATAGGTGTCATACAGAAGGATGGAATAGTAGGACTTGATAAAGAACAACAGCTTACGATCACGCTCCTGTATCAGTTGTGGCTCTACGGCTGAAATGATAGCCAGAATATTGGAGGTACTGACGGGCGCCTTTTCGTATTCCATTAAATCGTCCGCTACCGCAAAACGTTCTATGAGAATCTGCTTCAACGTCTTGTTGAAAAGTGTCATGTCGTGTACACTTTGCATCTTCTGAACCAGCCTGCGGTCCTCATCCGCAAGGTTGGACTGCACCCAGGCGCCATAGAAATACTCCTTGAAAAGGGTCTTATTGTGGCGGTTGGGCTCATTGCCTGTATTGTAGTCGGGCATCGTAATCAGGAGTTTCATCAACTGACGCAGCTCACGGAGATTCCGGGGTACTATGTAACTTTCGTAATAGCTGGTGTTATAGAAGAGGTAACGGGTCTTCTTCAGAATCAACTCCAGCAAAGCCTGCTTTACAGAGACAAACTTCCGGCAGCATAGTTCTTTGTCTCTAACATCTCCGTCATTCTCAGGCTTAACTTCCTTGCCTGCCTCCGTGACAAATTTACCGGTGACCACCAACTCGTAGTCGTGATAGGTGGCGGGGGCGGGCATCTTAATACAATGGCTCTGGGGAAACACCTTGCCAAGGTATCTGTCGGCCAACTCCTGACACCAGGCTATCATCGGAAGGTCATCTTTCTTGTCGGTAACCTTTTTGACAAAATCCTGAGTCTTTATCTTCTTAAGCTGCTCCAAACTGCAGGACACAAACACTAGAAGATTGGGCTGCACAAAGTATTTCCGCATAGACTCTATCATTTCTGAGGCATGTTCGAAGTCCATATCCACATCATCGATACGCAGGATAAGGATAGTGTCCTTCCAGTGGAAACAGTCTATATAGGCATCGACAAGGTCTTTGATAGTACGCTTGAGATTCACCGAGGCGGATACTTCCTCTACATACTCCATCAGGTCCTCGTCAGAGAAATTGGCATTTTTCTTCTCGTGGTACAGCCGGTGAAGTTGGGCGTGGGCCTCGCGATAGTAGCTGAGAAAGTCCTGCTTGTCGCTGGTAGATATACGAGAGCCTGCCTTTTCCAACTCCTGAAGGAAACTTTTATAGAGTTTGGCCAGAAAGAGTGACAATAGATTGTGCGACTTGTCAAAATAGGCGGGATCAATAAGGTCAATGGTGACAAACTTGTCTTTTTCTATCTTGGGATAGCCCTTGGTGTCAAAACCTGTTTTGTCTTGAAGCATACCGGCCACAGAAATCATACAGGAGGTCTTGCCAGTGCCTCGACCGCCCTCAAAGGCGAAGATATTGTTGTTGTAGTCAATATCTGCCTGGATATGCTCGGTATAACTCTTGTCCTTAGACTCTTTCTGACTTTCTTCAGTCTTCTCGAGTTCAAGTTCTCTCAAATAAGTCTCTATCTGAAGTAGAGACTGTCTGTATTGGGGCTCAAATAGTTTCCCCTCTATTTCTGACTCACGGATAGGACGGTTGTCATTGTCAAAATCAAAGGTGATGGTTCGTCTCTCTGCCATATCTTTATACATTAGCGTTAATCCACTTATTCATCGCAATATTCACCGGGGTTGCCTCGTAATGACCTTCCAAAAGTGCTTTCGTAAACAACTTCTGGTAATCTTCCTTCAAATTATTATAGATAGTGAACGAAGCAAATACTTTCTTACCGTAGGAGGCCTTCTCACTAAGATTCATTGCTGTCGTGATTGCTTCACCACTCCATGTGTACAGGGGAGTATCACCGCCCATACTTTTGACCAATAAGGCTTTAGCATAGTTCATCCCTACGCCATACGTAATGTCTCGCTGCATGGTCTGACCATAGACCTTATTAACTAAGTTAAACAGAGCCATAACCTTTCCGACGCTATCCAACGCACTGTCTATATCATTCTTGAAACCGGTGTTGAAAACACCCAATATATAGTTGCCAAGTGAAACTACGTCCTTACATTTAGGGTGTTCCGCAAAAGCAGCACATATGGATTCTGTGATTATTGCACGATCTGCCAAATTGCGGTAAGTTGTCTCATCAATATACACACTGACCACTGTAACATATACAACAGCCTTGCTGAAAGAGGACATATCGCCAATCTCACTCATGCTCTGAAGTTCTTCTATCTCCGCACTCCTTTGCAATGAGTTTTTTATTTTGGTGGCAAATGTCTCTATATCTATAGACGGATGAATCTCTATCATATATTTATTTTTACCGGCACCTTCCCAGAATAGATATCTGGTTTTGACTACACCAAATTCGGTATACCATTCAACTCATTCTGAATATACGTCAGACTCGCAATCTTCTCCTTCGTTTCCTCCAAATTTAGAATCTTAGTGTTATTCGAGTTAAACTCATCATTCAACGCACGCTTAGTATCACCTTCCTTGTAGTACTTATCGTAGTTCAAGTCACGGTTATCAGCCGACACAGCATAGAAGGTTCCCATGTCAATAATCTTTACAGGTTCTTCACAATATCAACAAAGTTTGTGATAACATACTCCACATCCTCATCTGTGAGTTTTGTATGCAACGGCAAAGTCACCTCATTCTCAAACAGATGATAAGCATTGGGATAATCCTTGCTATCAAATCCAAGTGACTTATATGCTGTCATCATAGGCAGCGGCTTGTAGTGCACATTGCAGGCAATACAACGCTCTGCCATCTGCTCAATCACCTTGTTCGCATCCTCACGGGTCTTACCCAGCAGACGCACAATGTAAAGGTGGCGTGACGAACAATGATCCTCACCCACATGATTCAGGTAGGCAACACCCTTGTTAAGATTATCGTTAGCGTTAGCGTTATCGTTAAGGTTAAGGTTAAGGTTAACGTTAAGTTCAGACTATCGCCTCCTTGATACTCTCCACGATATACCGCACATCCTCATCCGTCACATACGGCCCGGCGGGCAGGCAGAAGCCAACCTTGAACAGTTCTTCCTCGATGCCGTTGGTATATATAGGAGCACCGGCATACACCGGCTGCTTGTGCATGGGTTTCCACGTGGGGCGTGCCTCAATCTTCTTGCCGAGCATGAACACACGCAGAGCCTCAACGTTCTCATTGGGCTGACAATCCGTCGTGGCCGATTCCACCTGATGAATCACACCTGCAGCACCGCCCACGGCAGTCTTGATTACCTCTTTGTAAGCGTTTTCCTGCCCCTGAATCCGCACCTCCGGATCGAGCGTTGCGGCACACAGCCAGAAATTCGCATCATAGCGAGGATCAGCAGGCTGTTTGTGGATATGAACCCCAGGAACGACCTTCAACAGTTCCTCATACAAAGCCTGCACGTGCTTATGATGAGCAATATGCGCATCCAGCACCTTCATCTGGCCACGGCCGATACCTGCACACACGTTACTCATGCGGTAGTTGTAACCAATGGCCGTATGCTGGTAGTAGGGATATGCATCGCGAGCCTGGGTGGCATACCACATAATCTCGTTGGCATCTTTCTCGTTGCGACAAATCAGAGCGCCACCACCACTAGTGGTAATCATCTTATTACCGTTGAACGACAGCACGCCATACTTACCAAACGTACCCAGCACCTTTCCGTCGAAGCGCGAACCCATACCCTCGGCAGCATCCTCTACCACAGGAATTCCGTACCTGTCCGCTATCTCCATAATCTTGTCAATCTGGTACGGCATTCCGTAAAGAGCCACCGGCACGATGGCCGCAGGCTTCTTGCCCGTTTTGGCGATACGGTCTTTGATGGCCTCCTCCAGCAACACAGGATCCATATTCCATGTCTCACCCTCCGAGCCCACAAACACCGGCTTCGCTCCCAGATACGTGATAGGGTGTGAACTTGCGCAGAACGTATAACTCTGCACCAGCACCTCGTCCCCCGCCTTCACGCCACAGGCTATCAGTGCCAGATGCACTGCTGCCGTTCCCGCACTCAGGCACACCACCTTCCTATCCAGTGCTTCGCTACCATCCGTTTTACTATTGGCAAAATCCGCAAGATCTTGCTCGAACGCATTAACATTCGGTCCCATCGGAACCACCCAGTTCGTATCAAACGCCTCTTTCACATATTTCTGCTCCCAACCTTCCTCGCTCATATGCGCAAGGCACAGGTAAATAGTTTTTCTTTCTGACATAATCTTATTTGTTTTCGTTTATTTCTTTTCGATAATTACGGAAGAGCTTTCCAACTCCTTAGCCACCTTATAAAACACCTCAGGGCTATATACATCCGTTTCATAGAGGAAATTATCCATATCATTCATTGCCCAGTGCAGCTCTACGAAATGCTCCTCCAGGTTCTCTGCATCCATCATGGCAAACGACTCCTCAAACCGTTGGGACATCAGCCTGTCGCTCCAGTCAAAGCCCTTCGATAACTTATAAAACGCCTCGCACACCCTGTATTGAGCCTTATAATCCTGAGCCCTTACAGCATCCATCAGTTCTCTACTAGTCTGGAATCCCTTCTTTGCCATCCACACTACAGATTATAATAAACTTTGGGCCTATGTTGTGGCACAAATAAATAGGAACAAAACAGCCAGATTCCCTTCAAGTACTCTCTCATTCTCCTTTCCTAAACTCCAAGAACTCCTGATAGTCTCTGATATAATCCTCCTTCTGATACACTTCGGATGCCAGGACCATGGCCACGGCTCCTGATGAAAAATCCACCAGGTCACGCCAGAGGCCGGGTTTCACATACAAGCCTTGATAGGGTCTGTTCAAGAGGAAACTGCGTTTGCATTTCCCGTCGTCCAAGGTTACGGTAAAAGAGCCTGATGCGGCCACTATCAATTGCTCCAGCTCTTTATGGGCGTGGGCGCCACGACCTTCGCCCCCGGGAATGTCATAGAGATAATATACGCGCTTGACGTCAAAGGGCAGCGTGACGCCATTCTCCACCACGGTCAGATTTCCCCTGCGGTCTTCGTGATGTTTGTCCAGCTCTACAATCGTACAATCAAAAACATTATATCGAGCCATCCTTCTTCAGTTTTAAGAATTCATTGTAATCACGGATATAGTCCTTCGCATCATAGTGTGTCGCGCCAAATTCAAGGGCTAACGAGTTGGTTGAGAAGTTCTCCATCTCCCGCCAAAGCCCTGCTGGAACGTAGAGCCCATAATAAGAGCGGTTCAATGTGAAGGTCTTCTTGCACTCACCGTCATCAACCGTCACATCAAAGGCACCCGATAGGGCCACTATGAACTCTTCATTCTTCTTGAAAGCATGGCCACCACGATTCTCTCCACCCGGGACGTCATAGATCCAGTATGTCCGCTTAATCTCAAAAGGGATATGAGTCAATTGCTCTACAAAAGAGAGGTTTCCTCTTGGGTCTTCGAACTTCGGAAGTTCTATGATCTTCACATCATCAATTGTCATGGTCATATGAATTAATCTTTATATCTGAATGTATCCGAATCAATTAGTTCCTTCTTCTCATCAATCACGCGAAGCAGGTACTGACCATACTGATTCTTCAGCATAGGCTTAGCCAGCTCACGCATCTTCTCCTCCGTAATCCAACCGTTGCGGTAAGCGATACCCTCCAGACAGGCAACTTTCAATCCTTGACGTTTCTCTATTACCTCAACAAACGTTGAAGCCTCACTGAGCGAATCGTGAGTGCCTGTATCAAGCCAAGCAAAGCCACGACCCAGAGTCTGTACTTTAAGTTCACCATCTTTCAGGAACTCTTGGTTCACTGTGGTTATCTCCAGTTCGCCACGAGCAGAGGGTTTGATATGTTTCGCCACATCTACGACCTTATTGGGATAGAAATATAGACCGACCACTGCATAGTTTGACTTAGGATTAGCTGGTTTCTCTTCGATAGAGAGGCAATTGCCGTCTTTATCGAATTCAGCCACACCATATCGCTCAGGATCATGCACCCAGTAGCCAAACACAGTGGCCTTTTTATTTACCTCTGCATCTTCCACGGCCTTCTTTAGCAAAGACGTAAAGCCTGCACCATAAAAGATATTATCACCCAGTACAAGGCAAGCGCTATCGTTACCGATAAATTTCTCACCTATGATGAATGCCTGTGCAAGGCCATCTGGGGAGGGTTGCTCAGCATACTCAAAGTGTACGCCATAGTCAGAGCCATCCCCAAGCAGGCGCTTGAACCCCGGCAGATCGTAAGGTGTGGAGATAATCAGTATATCTCTAATTCCTGCCAACATAAGCACGCTGATGGGATAATAAACCATCGGTTTATCATAAATAGGGAGCAATTGCTTGCTCACTCCTTTGGTAATAGGGTAAAGTCTGGTGCCAGAACCTCCAGCGAGAACTATGCCTTTCATATACGATGTTTATTTATTTGAACTGTCTATAAACTTATATATTGCTCCAGAGCCTTATCCAACAAGAACAAAGCCCTTTGTATATCTTTCTTATTCAGCACATACGCTAGTCGTACCTGATCCATTCCCAGTCCGGAAGTGGAATAGAAACCGGCTGCAGGCGCCATCATAATGGTTTCACCAACCTTTCCTTCTGGTGTCTTCTCATCCTTCCAACAGAACTCACTCAAACACCATGCATAGAATTTCTCTGTATCATCTACAGGCAGTTGTGCAACGGTATAAAAAGCACCCATAGGTACAGGAGTATAGCATCCGGGGATCCTGTTCACACCATCAATTAAACATTATCTGCACTCCACATACTCATCATACATCTCACGAGAATACTGCTCTGTTCCTTCAATAGAAGCCTCTGCAATCATCTGACCAATCAAAGGAGGAGAAAGCCTTGCTTGACAGAATTTCATAACGGTCTTCCGCACCTGTTCATTCTTGGTAATCAGAGCACCTATACGAATACCGCATTCTGAATAACGCTTAGAAACAGAATCAATCAGAACCACGTTCTGCTCAATCCCCTCCAGGTGCATTGCTGAAATATAAGGCGAACCGGTATAGATAAACTCTCGGTAAACCTCATCCGAGAACAGATACAGATTATACTTCTTCACCAAATCCCGGATTTGGTTCATCTCTTTCTGCGTATAGAGATAGCCCGTAGGGTTGTTGGGATTGCAAATCAGAATAGCCTTCGTACGCTCGTTTATCAAAGCTTCAAACTTCTCCACTTTAGGCAAGCAGAAGCCTTCTTCAATAGTAGTGGCAACAGTTCTAATGACTGCACCCGCAGATACAGCAAATGACATATAGTTGGCGTAAGCAGGCTCTGGCACAATAATCTCATCACCTGGGTTCAGGCAGCTCATAAAGGCAAACAACACTGCCTCACTACCACCACAGGTAATGAAGATTTCATCTGCATCCAGTTTTATCTGATAGCGGTCATAGTAGTTTACCAGTGCCTTACGCAAGGAACGATACCCCTGCGAAGTACTATACTCCAGCGTTTTTCTATCTACATGCTTCAGTACATCCAGCGCCTTCTGTGGCGTGGGCAAGTCAGGCTGTCCAATGTTCAGCCTGTATATCTTTACGCCTCTATCTTCCGCTGCGTATGCCAAAGGGGCCAGCTTTCGGATAGGTGATGCTGGCATCTCAACTCCACGTTGAGATATTTGAAGTTCGTTAGCCATCTAAATTAGCTTCTATATAGCGGGAAGAATTTACTCTCTGGATTGAAATCCGTATCATGCTTGGCTCTCAGAGCCACCAGTTCATCATATTTTTCTTGGTCAAATATCTCCTTTCCTATAGAGAATTGGAAATCAGAGTTCTTATTAAAGGCTGCTTTGAATTTATACAGGTTATCTTCACCAGAGCCTACGCCACCACCTAGATGGAACGTCTTACAGCCTTGTTCATATCCCCAAAGGGCAGCCTTGTAAAGCAACAGGTTTGAAGGTGCCAAGTTCCTGTATTCTATATCAGAACCGCTCAAGTGATAGTTCAACCGACCATTCGCAAATATCATAATAGACATTGCGATGGGGCGTCCTTCATACATTGCATAAAACATCTCATAGTTTTCATGCAAGTCACGGTCAATGCTCTCATAGAAAGGACGTTTGAAGTAGTAATATTCCTCCGCGTGATCTTTGTCCATTGTGGCATTGTAAATCTGCGTGAACTTATCCAGCAACTCCATTCCCTTGCCGTGCTCAATGGTGACGCCATTCTTCTCTGCCTTGCGAATCATATTGCGGTTCTTGCTGATGATATTCTCCCAAATCACCTCTGGCGAAGCAAGGTCAAAAGCAATGGTTTTACCCAAATCAATGACCGTTGAGATTTGTTTCATCGGAACAGCATTAGCCAAAACAGGGTGGTACCGGACAAAGTTGTCCACAATCCCCTCTTCCTTCATCTTCTCCACGTATGCATTCCAGAATGCCTGAAGGTTTGTTTCCGACGTATCACCATCAAACAGCACCCCACCATAACCGTAAGGTGTTACACTGTCATAATAACCTTCTATTGCAGTCTTACGCTTCATATACACATAGATAGCCTTCAGCCCGTCTGCTTCATAATAAAGCAGTTGTGGGTCTCCATCTCCGTGTATCTGGAAAGCTTTTACATAACCACTCAGATAGTAAACATCGTAATTCGCAAAGCTACTTACAATGTCATCCCACTTGGTATTATCTTCAATTGAATATATACAAATCATAAATGTCTTATTCCTTTCTTAATAAAGCAGTCACTGGGTCACCCTCTCTTGATGAGTATATCATGTAGTTTGTATGTTCCATATCATTCTGAGTCAACTCAGGCAAATCATCTGTGATGAAGTTCTTTTCCCAACACCAATCTGCTTTTTCGCAAGAATCGAAAATAGGCTTCAAGTAGCTGGTCTGCTTAACAACATAGTAAAGGCCGGAATAATAATGCTTAAAAGTTTTGACATCAATAGGTTGTAAGTCTCCTGTAGCTGCCTGTGCAACAGCGGCTATGATATCAAAGCCAGTACTCAATTCCACCATAGGCCACCAGATATGATCCCCACCTGGGCGGGCATTAAACTCAATAAGATAAACCTCACCATTTATAATCTTGATTTCTGTATGGCACGGACCGTTTGTAATTCCAATAGCAGTGAGGCCAGAAGATACGCCACGAACAACTTTCGCCCAAATATTCTCAGTAAGCGGTGCCGGCTGATGATGTCCAAGTTCTACACAGTGCGGTGCGCCACTGCTATCTTTCTGAGTTATCTGAACAATAGTATGCTTGCCTTTGAATGTTATGCTTTCCACACTGCACTCCATGCCGCCATCCAGAAACTGTTCTGCAATGATTACAGGTTTCGTCCCTTTTCTAAAGCTATTGGTCGCATATTCAAATGCTTTGTTCAGTTCGCTCTTATCCTTTACGACTGTTATACCTCTTTTACCGCCAAGATTGATAGGCTTTAGAATCATTGGGTATGGCACATCAGACTTCTCTATATCTTCAATGCCGGTAGCCTCAACATATTTTGGTGACAAAAGTTCCTGCAATCCTTTAATACACTCGCGGTTGCGATACTTATCGGTGATAACCTTTGCCACCTTGTAAGGAACGCCCAGAAGACCTAATTGTTCCGCAACGTATGCAGCAATAGGCACAGACAGTTCTGTTGTTGCAACAACACCATTAATCCCTATCTCCTTACAGATATCTGTTATTTTATCCTTCTCAAAA
>JAEEGL013278825.1_pt1 | contig 21564 bp, 18 predicted proteins | sample 9134231 | NCBI WGS metagenome assembly JAEEGL01 (sample SAMN16246548, study PRJNA631951) | gut metagenome | biome: gut microbiome; feature: rumen; material: fiber-attached | host: Bos | place: Iran: Karaj | collected 2018-10
CAGCCTTCGGGGTAATCCTCAACGGATTGCGTGCTCTTGACAAGTGAACGGGCATATTCATAAGCTTTGCCCGCTTCGGCAGCGCTTTTGTAGCTCCCGAGGCTTATGTGTTTGTTTCTGTAGGTCATTGAAGAACGGTAGTACAGTTCGCCGTTCTTTTTTTTTGCCTCGAATACTCCTGCCTGACTCATTGCTATCCCCTACATAGTCTGTATGTTTTTTATATAATACCACATTGTGGTAAAAAAATCTATACCAACTACAACATATGGTGTATACTATCGTAGATGGAGTAAATCCGTTCACAGGGAAATGAATTAATATCGAAAGAGAGGAAATCATATGCCAAGATCAGCCAATCAGAAGCTTAAACTGCTTTATTTAAAGGATATTCTCAGCAAGTATACGGATGAAGATCACCCGCTAAGCGCCACGGCAATATGCGATATTCTGCGGGAGTGCGATGTAGAGGCGGAGCGCAAAAGCATATATGACGACATGGGAATGCTCGCGGCTTACGGGCTGGATATTATGAAAATAAACGGAAGAGACGGCGGCTTCTTCCTGGGGGAGAGGGAATTCGAGCTGGCTGAGCTTAAGCTGCTGATAGATGCGGTTATGTCATCGAAGTTCATAACAAAGAGGAAATCTGACCAGCTTATTAAAAAGATAACCGCTTTTGCCAGCGATTACGATTCCGATGAGCTTAAGAGACAGCTGCACAGCATTAACAGGATAAAGGGACAGAACGAAAGCATTCTTTATACGGTTGATGATATAAATGCGGCCATAAGGAACAATAAAAAGATAGAATTCAAATACTGCGAATGGACAAAGGAAATAAAGCTGCGTCCAAAGAAGAACGGCGACTTATACGTTGTAAGCCCGATAACGCTTATCTGGGATGATGAGTATTATTATCTTGTTGCATACGATTCGGAAGCCGGCATAGTAAAGCATTACAGGGTCGATAAGATCAAGGATATCGCAATATCCGATGAGGTCAGGGAGAAGCCTGAAGAAAAGATAGATATGAGTGCATATTCGGGAAAGATGTTCGGCATGTTCGGGGGTAAGACTGTAACGGTGGGATTTCAGTGTCCGGAGGATAAGATAGGAATACTGATCGACAGGTTCGGACAGGATGTAAAGGTGACGGGAGGCGCAGGAGACAGGCTGACGGTTCATACGCAGGCTGTACTCAGCGGCCAGTTCTATGGATGGGTAGCTTCGGTCGGTCCGGATATAAGGCTGGTGAGTCCGTCTGAAGCAGTAAACGGAATGCGTGATTTTCTGAAGGAGAATCTGGCCTGCTACTGATGTTGACAGTTACATAATATGGTACTCTGCGAGATCATTTCAGAGACGAAATAAGGAAGGATAAAATGGCAGAAGAAATAAGAGACAGGAAATTTACAGAGGAGCGAGCCCTGTTTGGCAGAAGGGATATTTACTTAAACGGCTGTGTTTTTGAGGATGGCGAGTCGCCGATAAAGGAGGCCCGAAACATCACGGCTAAGGAATGCCTTTTCAGATACAAGTATCCGTTCTGGTATTGCGACGGTGTTGAACTTGATTTGGTGACATTTTTTGATATGGCGCGGGCAGGAGTATGGTATACGAAGAATTTCAGGATGAGGAATGCCATCGTGGAAGCGCCCAAGAATTTTCGCCGGTGTGAACATATTACACTGGAAAATGTAATGATCCCGCATGCTGCCGAGACACTGTGGAACTGCAGCGATCTTACGCTTGATTCGGTAAGGGCGACCGGAGATTACTTTGCGATGGGATGCAGAGATGTTAAGGTTAAAAATCTCGATCTTATCGGGAATTACAGCTTTGACGGAGTCGTTAATATGGAAATATCGGATTCACATCTTGCATCCAAGGATGCCTTCTGGAATTCAGACAACATTACCGTTAAGAACTGTTTTATCACAGGAGAGTATCTTGGATGGAATTCTAAGAATCTGACCCTTACAGACTGTACGATAGAGAGCCTTCAGGGGATGTGTTATATCGATAATCTGGTCATGAAGAACTGCAGGCTGATAAACACCACACTTGCTTTTGAGTATTCGGATGTTGAAGCGGATATCCGGGGCGGAATAGAGAGTGTATTCAATCCAAAGAGCGGACAGATAACCGCCGACAGGATAGGGCATCTGGTTATACAGAAGGATGTAATCGATCCGGGAAAGACCAGGATAGTCTGTGATGATATCGAAGAAACGACGGATACGCCGGAGGGTCTGTGGTAATGCATACATATGATTTTGATAAGATTAAGGACCGGAGACATACTTCAAGCCTTAAATGGGATGTGGCCGACGGAGAGCTGCCGATGTGGGTTGCGGATATGGATTTCGAAACGGCTCCCTGTATCGTAAGAGCCCTGAGGAATCGGGTGGAAGAGCAGATATTCGGATATACGGTCATTCCCGATGAATGGTATGAGGCATATATGGAGTGGTGGGGGAAGTATCACGGATTCAGGCTCCAAAGGGAGTGGCTCATCTTTACAACAGGTGTTATTCCGGCTATCTCCACAGCGGTACGTAAGTTCACGACACCTGCAGAGAAGATTATCGTCCAGACACCGGTCTACAATATGTTCTTTAATTCCATCGTCAATAACGGGCGAAGGGTACTGGAGAATCCTCTGTCATATAGTGGCGGTGAGTATTCAATGGATTTCGCAGATCTGGAGAAGAAGATGAGCGATCCTCTGGCAACCATGCTTCTGCTATGCAATCCCCATAATCCGGCGGGGAAGATATGGGATACTGAAACGCTGAAGAGGGTTGGAGAGCTGGCGAAGAGACATCATGTCCTCGTTCTTTCGGATGAGATACACTGCGACCTGACGGCACCGGGGCGTGAGTATGTTCCGTTTGCTTCGGTTTCGGATATCTGCAGGGACATAAGTATTACTGCGGTAGCTCCTACCAAGGCATTCGGAGTTCCGGGGCTTCAGAGTGCTGCAGTCATAGTTCCGGAGGAGGGGCTCAGACAGCGGATGGACCGCGCTCTTAATACCGATGAGGTAGCGGAACCGGGTGCATTCGCAACAGAGTGTGCCGTGGCTGCTTTCTCGGATGAGGGCCGGGAATGGCTTATACTGCTCAGGGAATACATAGAAGAAAACAAACGTCTGGCTGAAGCGTACATAAAGGAAAATCTCCCTAAAATAAGAAGCGTGAAGTAGGATGCGACTTATCTTATGTGGCTTGATATGAGTGAGTATACGGATGATTCCATGCGTCTTGCGGCTTTTATCCGTTCAAAGACCGGACTGTTTCTGTCAGCGGGATCGATATACAGAGGTAACGGTTCGCGGTTCCTTCGCATGAATGTCGCCTGTCCCCGCAGCGTTGTTAAGGAGGGACTGCGCAGATTGCAGGATGCGATCACGGAATTGGAATCCAAAACATGAAAAAGAGTCATGTGCTGCTTGAGAATTTAAGGAATGGAGTTGCCTTAAGTTTTGGTGACAGAATCACACTGGTCCTTATTCTGGCATATCCGACGGTCATAGCCATGCTTACAACCGTGGTGACAGAGTATATTGACGCTGCAATGGTAGGAAGACTGGGAGCAGATAAGGCGGCATCCATCGGCCTTATATCCTCAACCATGTGGCTTGTGGGAGGTATGGTGGGAGCATTTGCCACCGGATTCCAGGTTCAGGTTGCGCACTGCGTGGGAGCCAAAAAAGAAAAGAAAGCAAGAGCACTGGTAAGGCATGGCCTGCTGCTTTCATTCTGCTTTGCCCTGATCCTTATGTGTGTAGGTTTGTTCTGCTTCAGACAGCTTCCGTTCTGGCTGGGAGGCAGCGGCGATATTGCAAGGGATGCTTCCCGATATGCCGTAGTGTATGTTCTGATGCTTCCTGTAATGCAGATATCAAGAACATCAAACGGTATGCTTAACAGCAGTGGAAACACAGGGGTCACCGGGGCGATAGGTGTGCTTATATGTGTTTTGGATGTGATCTTCAATTTCTTTCTGATCTTTGAATCCAGAGATGTGGTTCTTTTTAACAGTACTGTTCATGTCTGGGGTGCCGGACTGGATGTAATGGGTGCGTCTCTTGGAACAATGCTTGCGGAGACAGCAGGACTGGTTCTTGCGCTGTACTATCTGTTCTTTGAAAATGAAATGCTGAAACAGCGCAGAGAGGACTTCGAAGATGAGAGGGGAAGCATTTCCAAAAGAGCGCGTCTGAACGAAACAATGGCTGAGGTCAGAACAGAACTGGGCAAGGCACTGAAGATTGCTTCGCCGGTTGCCGTTGAGCAGATGATAATGAATTCCGCCCAGGTCATGATCACCCGTATAATCGTACCGCTTGGGGCGGTATCGATCGCGGCCAATTCCTTTGCGATAACTGCAGAGAGCTTCTGCTATATGCCCGGCTACGGTGTGGCTATCGCCGCGACGACTCTTGTTGGGCAGAGTATAGGAGCGGGCAGAAAGAAGCTTGCCGGACAGCTGGCCTATACCGTGACGGCGATAGGAATGGTACTTATGACTGTAACCGGAGTGATCATGTATGTGTTTGCTCCTCAGATCATGGCGCTTATTTCACCGGATGCGGCCATACAGGAGCTTGGAACGTCGGTGCTCAGGATCGAAGCCTTCGCGGAACCGCTGTTTGCAGCTTCCATGGTAGTGGGCGGTGTGTTCCGGGGAACAGGCAATACGCTGTTTCCGAGCATTGCAAATCTTATCAGCATGTGGGCTGTCAGGATTCCGCTGGCAGCATATTTATCTTCGCGTATCGGATTAAAAGGTGCATGGATCGCCATGTGTCTTGAGCTTTCCGTACGCGGACTTTTCTTCATTGTCATGCTTGTTATCTGGAAAAAAAGACGGTGCAGCGAGCCGGGTGAAATCCTGTGACCGCTCCCGTATTTTGGGTTGACTTATCATGATAAGGTTGGTATAGTGGTATCTGTACACAAAATGTAGTGGCATATTGTGATGCGTACGCCATATATTGCGTTTAATAAATGAAGATTATAGATGGAGGCTGTTATGGGAGCAGAGGATGCAAAGGTAAAAGAGGTTGCCGGAGTGACTGAGGAAAAGAACTATTCCGAAATGTATAAGCCCAAAAGGGACGTCAGGATGATCAAGAAGGATGGTACGCGGGAAGCGTTTAACGTCCAGAAGGTTATCGATGCGGTGGGTAAGTCGGCATACAGGGCACTTACCAAGTTCACCGATAAAGAGAAGGATTTCATCTGCGAGAAGGTTGTGGAACGCGTTGATGAGCTTGATGTAGACGAGATCCCCATTCCCATAATGCACAATATAGTGGAGAGCGCCCTTGAAGAGGTTAAGCCCATAGTAGCCAAGTCCTACAGGGATTACAGGAATTATAAGCAGGACTTTGTCAGGATGCTTGATGATGTATATAAGAAGAGCCAGTCCATAATGTATGTGGGTGACAAGGAAAACGCCAATACCGATTCGGCTCTTGTTTCCACTAAGAGAAGCCTTATCTTCAACCAGCTTAACAAGGAACTGTATCAGAAGTTCTTCATGACGACGGAGGAGATACAGGCCTGCCGCGACGGTTATATCTATGTACATGATATGTCAGCCAGACGTGATACGATGAACTGCTGCCTGTTTGACGTGGCGACGGTTCTCAAGGGTGGCTTTGAGATGGGTAATATCTGGTATAATGAGCCTAAAGCTCTGGATACCTGTTTCGATGTTATCGGAGATATCGTTCTGTCGGCTGCTTCGCAGCAGTACGGAGGGTTCACGGTTCCTTCTGTTGATCTTATACTTGAGCCGTATGCGGAGAAATCCTATCAGAAATATATAAAGAAATACACAGACCTCGGAATAGACCGCGCCAAGGCGGAAGAGGTTGCATATAATGATGTGAAGCGAGATTATGAACAGGGCTTCCAGGGATGGGAGTACAAGTTCAACACCGTAGCAAGCTCCAGAGGCGACTATCTTTTCATAACCGTTACGGCCGGTACGGGAACGGGAAGATTCGCCAAGCTGGCGACTATTACGATGCTTAATGTAAGACGTAAAGGCCAGGGTAAGGCAGATTGCAAGAAGCCGGTATTATTCCCCAAGATCGTATTTCTGTATGATGAGAACCTGCACGGTCCGGGCAAAGAGCTTGAAGATGTGTTTGAGGCAGGTGTTGAATGCTCAAGTAAAACAATGTACCCAGACTGGCTGAGCCTGACCGGCAAGGGTTATATAGCCAGCATGTATAAGCAGTACGGTAAGATAATATCGCCGATGGGGTGCAGGGCCTTCCTTTCACCATGGTATGAGAGAGGTGGTATGCATCCGGCTGACGATCAGGATGTCCCGGTATTTGTGGGCCGTTTCAACGTCGGAGCGGTATCGCTTCATCTTCCTATGATCCTTGCCAAGTCAAGACAGGAGAGCCGTGACTTCTATGAGGTGCTTGATTATTATCTGAATCTTATAAGAGGACTTCATAAGAGGACCTATGCTTATCTTGGGGAAATGAGAGCGTCAACGAATCCGCTTGCGTACTGTGAGGGAGGTTTCTACGGCGGACACCTTAAGCTGACGGATAAGATAAAGCCGCTGCTCAAGTCGGCCACCGCATCTTTCGGTATAACAGCCTTCAATGAGCTTCAGGAGCTTTATAACGGCAAATCACTTGTGGAGGACGGTGAGTTTGCTCTTGAAGTACTGGCGTATATAAACAAGAAGATCAATGAATTCAAGGAGGAGGACGGACATCTCTATGCCATATACGGAACTCCCGCGGAGAGTCTGTGCGGATTACAGGTTAAGCAGTTCCGTAAGAAATACGGTATAGTGGAGAATGTTTCGGACAGAGAGTATGTATCCAATTCCTTCCACTGCCATGTAACTGAGGATATTACCCCGATAGAGAAGCAGAACCTGGAGTACCGTTTCTGGGAACTCAGTAACGGCGGTAAGATACAGTATGTTAAATATCCGATAGATTATAATCTTGAAGCTATCAAAACGCTTATAAGAAGAGCTATGGAGATGGGTTTCTATGAGGGAGTCAACATGTCTTTGGCTTACTGTGACGACTGCGGACACCAGGAACTTGAGATGGATGTCTGCCCCAAATGCGGCAGCAGGAACCTTACCAAGATTGAACGTATGAATGGTTATCTGTCTTACAGCAGGGTTCACGGGGACACGAGACTCAATGATGCCAAGATGGCAGAGATAGCGGAAAGGAAGAGCATGTAGGATGAGGTACCACAATATAACAAAGGACGATATGCTAAACGGTGACGGGCTGCGTGTCGTGCTCTGGGTGGCAGGCTGTTCGCACTGCTGTAAGGATTGCCACAATCCGGTGACATGGGATCCGGACGGTGGTCTGCCCTTTGATGATAAAACAAAACAGGAAATATTTACCGAGCTGGACAGAAACTATATATCAGGGATAACTTTCAGCGGAGGGGATCCGCTGCATCCTGCCAATATGATGGATGTTACTGCGTTGGCCAGGGAAATAAAGGAGAAATACCCGGATAAGACCATTTGGCTGTATACAGGTTCAGACTGGGAAGATGTGAAGGATCTGCCGGTGATCAGATATCTGGACGTGCTGGTTGACGGAGAATTCAGGACAGAGCTTAAGGATGTGAAGTTAAGATGGAAGGGAAGCAGTAACCAGAGGGTTATAGATGTTCAGGAAACCCTTAAAAGTGACACTCCGCTTAATCCGATCATCCACTGTCCGGATTACTATGTCTGAGATATGTGTCAATTGACATGATGTACCCGGCCCGGGAAATACGTTATGGACCGGATATTGATATAAGAAAATATGAGGAACCCGCCATGACAGAAACAATAAAGATAACCTATTTATCGGATAAGATAGATAAGCTTGAATACATCGAAGGCAAGTCAGACTGGATAGACCTTCGTTCAGCCGAGGATGTTACTCTCAAAAAGGGTGATTTTCATCTGGTTGATCTCGGGGTATCCATGTGTCTTCCCGACGGATATGAGCTTCTGATAGCTCCCCGCAGTTCCACATTTAAGAATTTCGGGATAATACAGACAAACAGCATAGGCGTAGTGGACGAAGCCTATGGCAAGAACAGCTGTAAAGATGTCCTGATGATGCCTGTACTTGCCATGCGTGATACACAGATACATATAAATGACCGTATATGCCAGTTCAGGATAATAAAGCATCAGCCGGTGATCGAATTCGTGGAGGTTATGCCTTCAGACGACGGGGAAGCCCGTGGAGGATTCGGTTCCACAGGTGTTAAGTAGTATGTTTACTGTCCCGGTCTTATCATGCTGCACTGTTAGGAAATGATGAAGAAACACGTTATTGCAAAAGTACAACCGAACAGCATAGCAGAAGAGATGGATATCGAAGCAGGAGATATGCTGCTTAAGATAAACGACCAGCCGATGGATGATATTTTCGATTATCAGTATCTCTGTGAGGATGATTATCTTGAGGTGCTCATCGAAAAGAAAGGCGGGGAACAGTGGCTTCTTGAGATAGATAAGGATCCCGATGAGGATCTTGGTATCGAATTTGATAACGGTCTTATGGACCGTTACAGATCCTGCGCCAATAAATGCATATTCTGTTTTATAGACCAGATGCCTAAGGGAATGAGAGATACTCTGTACTTTAAGGATGATGATTCCAGACTTTCATTTCTTCAGGGGAATTACGTGACGCTTACAAATATGAGCGAACACGATATAGAGCGTATCATTAAGTATCGCATGTCACCTATAAATATTTCCTTTCAGACAATGAATCCTGAATTAAGATGCATGATGTTGGGCAACCGCTTCGCGGGCGATGCCCTTAAGAAGGTTGACCGTCTGTATGAAGCAGGGATCTTAATGAACGGGCAGATAGTGTTGTGCAGGGACATAAATGACAAGTCGGAGCTTGAATACAGCATCCGTGAGATGATGAAGTACCAGCCCTTTCTGCAGAGTGTATCTGTTGTGCCGGTAGGGCTCTCAAGACACAGGGAAGGTCTGTATCCGCTTAAGCCCTTTGATAAAGATAGTGCAGAGCTTACGATCGATACCATTGAGAAATACCAGAAGCTGTCGTATGAAGAGCATGGGGTGCATTTCGTGCACGCATCGGATGAATTCTATCTGCTTGCAGGCAGAGAGCTGCCGGAGGCTGAACGTTACGACGGTTATCTCCAGCTGGAAAACGGAGTGGGGATGCTCAGACTCCTTACAGATGAATTCGATGAGGCTGTTAAGGAGCTGGTGACCAAGCTTAAGGCATGTCCCGATAAGGCCGCTGCCCATAGAGAGATCTCGGTGGCAACAGGAAGGCTGGCGGCTCCGCATATCAGAAAGATGGCAGGGAGGCTTCGGGAAATACTCCCGGGAACGCATATCAGTGTGTACGATATACGAAACGATTTCTTCGGGGAGCAGATAACGGTTGCGGGACTGCTTACGGGGCAGGATATAGTGGCTCAGCTTAAGGATCAAAAGCTTGGTGAGAGGCTGATCCTGCCGCAGTGTGTGCTAAGGTCGGGAGAAGATGTTTTCCTTGATGACATGCATGTTCCGGACCTTGAAAAATCTTTACAAGTACCTATAGATATTGTAAAATCAAGCGGATGGGATTTTGTGGAAGCTGTAATGGGAGAGAGGATTTATGAGTAAGCCTATAGTGGCTGTGGTAGGACGTCCGAATGTTGGTAAGTCAACACTTTTTAATGCACTTGCCGGACAAAGGATAAGTATCGTTAAAGATACACCCGGAATAACCAGGGACAGGATATATGCGGAAGTATCATGGCTTGATCATGATTTTACATTAATAGATACGGGCGGCATCGAGCCGGAGAGTAAGGATGTCATACTGTCGCAGATGCGCGAGCAGGCTCAGATAGCGATAGATACCGCAGATGTGATCATATTTATGGTAGATGTTAAGCAGGGACTTCAGGATGCGGACAGTAAGGTTGCGGATATGCTGAGGCGTTCCAGGAAGCCCGTTGTGCTCGCCGTAAACAAGGTTGACGATATTAAGAAATACGGCAACGATATATTCGAGTTCTATAATCTCGGTATAGGTGAACCTTACGGCATTTCATCGGCTAACATGATGGGTCTCGGAGATATGCTGGATGTGGTCGTTTCCCATTTCCCCGAGCATAACGGTGAAGAGGAAGAGGATGACAGGCCGAGGATTGCCATAGTAGGCAAGCCCAATGTCGGCAAGTCATCTATTATAAACAGGCTTCTGGGAGAAGACAGGGTAATAGTTTCGGATATAGCCGGAACCACAAGAGATGCTGTTGATACGCCTGTTATGCACAATGACAGGGAATATGTTTTTATAGATACCGCAGGACTCAGAAGAAAGAACAAGGTAAAAGAGGAACTGGAGCATTTCATGGTTGTAAGGACCGTGAGCGCCGTTGAAAGAGCCGATGTTGTGGTTCTTGTCATAGATGCAGTTGAGGGTGTCACGGAGCAGGAGGCCAAGATTGCGGGAATAGCCCATGACAGCGGTAAGGGCGTTATCATCGCCGTTAATAAGTGGGATGCCGTTGAGAAGAATGACAAAACGGTATATGAATATGAGAAGAAGATAAGGAATACGCTTTCATATATGCCGTATGCCGAGCTTATCTTTATATCAGCCAAGACGGGGCAGAGGCTTAACAGGCTGTTTGATATGATAGATATGGTGGTCGAGAACCATTCAATGCGTATTCAGACAGGGGTACTCAATGAGATCATGTCGGAAGCCGTGGCTATGCAGCAGCCGCCGGCCGATAAGGGAAAGAGGCTTAAGCTGTTTTATATGACTCAGGTATCGGTAAAGCCGCCTACCTTCGTGATCTTTGTAAATGATAAGGAGCTTATGCATTTTTCATATACCAGATATATTGAGAATCAGATAAGGGAGGCCTTCGGCTTCAGGGGTACTCCTCTTAAATTCATTATACGGGAAAGAGGCGAGAAATAATGCAGCGTATCATATGTTTGGTTTTGGGATATGCGCTGGGACTCATACAGACCGGTTATATAGTAGGACGGCTTAAAGGGATCGATATAAGGGATTACGGAAGCAAAAATGCCGGAACGACCAATGTTCTGAGGACACTGGGTACAAGGTACGGTATTCTTGTTCTGCTGGGGGATGCGTTTAAATGTGTGGTTGCCGTACTCCTGGCTAAGATTATCTTCACCGGAATCCGCCCGGATATAATATGTATCCTGATGCTTTATGCCGCCGCAGGTGTGATACTGGGGCATAATTTTCCGTTTTACATGAATTTTAAGGGCGGTAAAGGAATAGCGGCCACGGCAGGGCTGGCGATCTCGTACTGCTTTCAGACAGAACACGGATGGATCGTGCTTGTAATAGGAATGACGGTATTCTTCCTTGTTTTTTTCAGTACACATTATGTATCGCTGGGATCGATCCTCGGATATCTTACCGTGTTTGCGTGTACAGTGGCTCTGGGGCAGATGGGAGATTATAATTTTCCGCCGGCGATGAATTCTAACCTTCTTACCGAGTATTATATAATCATGGCGTTTCTGACAGGGAGGGCAATATACAAGCATAAGGAGAATATAAAGAGACTGATAGCAGGTAATGAACGAAAGACATATCTTAAGGGTAAGCCGGAGGTTGATGTTACCGGCGGTGAGCATAAGAATGGAAAGTAACATAAGCCGGCTCAATACCTACTGAACGGAGGTCGAAAATGGGAAATGTAGCAATAATCGGAGCGGGAAGCTGGGGAACGGCATTGTCGGTGGTTCTTCACAATAATGGCCATAAGGTTACGATATGGTCGATAGTGGAAGCGGAAATAGAGATGCTTAAGTCTGAGCATGAGCATAAGGACAAGCTTCCGGGTGTGAAGCTGCCTGAAGATATGTGCTTTACGACTGATCTTAAGGAGGCTTGCGAGGGTAAGGATATGCTTGTACTTGCGGTACCCTCACCATATACAAGATCGACCGCAAGGATGATGAAGGACTATGTGTCAGAGGGACAGCTTATTGTCAGCGTGGCCAAGGGTGTGGAAGAAGACAGCCTTATGACGCTCTCGCAGATAATTAAGCAGGAGATACCGCAGTGCAGGGTTGCTGTACTGTGCGGACCGTCTCATGCGGAGGAGGTCGGAAGGTGTATACCGACAACATGTGTGGCGGGGGCTGCAGACAGGGAGACTGCCGAGTATGTACAGGATATGTTCATGAATGAGAACTTCAGAGTATATACAAGTCCGGATGTTCTGGGAATGGAGCTCGGGGCAGCGCTTAAGAATGTGGTTGCGCTTGCCGCAGGTATGGCTGACGGACTTGGATACGGAGACAATACGAAGGCTGCGCTCATTACAAGAGGTATTGCCGAGATAGGCCGTCTGGGAGTCGCCATGGGCGGTAAGGCAGAGACGTTCGCGGGTCTTACCGGAATCGGAGATCTTATAGTGACCTGTGCCAGCATGCATTCAAGAAACAGGCGTGCAGGTATCCTCATTGGACAGGGCAAAACGATGGATGAGGCCATGAAAGAGGTTAAGATGGTTGTTGAGGGAGTATACTCAGCCAAGGCTGCCAAGGCTCTGGGAGATAAGTACAAGGTAGACCTTCCCATCATAGATCAGGTAAACCTTATTCTGTTCGAGAACAAACCTGCGGATGCAGCGGTACGCGATCTTATGGTAAGAGAGAGAAGGGATGAGATCCTTTTCCCGTGGTCTGAATAAGATATCATGTTATAACTGTAGAATTAAGGATAGGAAAGAAGGCTTATGGGAGATAAGATCAGAAACTATTTAGAGGAAAACAAACGAAGGATAATGATGTCGCTCTTCGGGGTTATAATATGTGCGGTGAGCGTCGGTGTATTTAAGCTTGCGGCATTGGGGGTGGATCCCTTCCAGTCACTGATGAGCGGTCTGGATTCGGTTATTCCCATCGGTTTCGGGACCCTGTATGTTATCGTTAATGCGATCCTGCTGATATTCAGCCTTGTTGTAGACAGGCATAATATCGGGCTGGCTACATTTATCAATCTTTTTCTTCTTGGATATATAACACAGTTCACGTATGATATGCTAAAGATGCTGTTTCCCGATCCGTCAATGATATTCAGGATAATCTGCCTTATAATCGGAATAGTGGTCATCTGTTTCGGCTCGGCACTTTACATGACCGCTGATCTGGGCGTTTCCACTTATGATGCTGTCGCAATCGTAATGTCAGGTAAGTGGAAGCTCGGGAAATTCAAATATATTCGTATCTGCACCGATCTGGTCTGCGTAATAGCAGGCTGTATCCTGTTCATTACAGCAGGAAATCCCATTAATAAGATTCCTACGATAGCCGGCGCCGGAACCATAGTTACAGCCTTCTTCATGGGGCCGCTTATAGAATTCTTTAATGAAAAATGCGCAAGACCGATGCTTAATGCAAAAAAGCCGGAATAGCGGATATTGTATAAAAGAGGTTGAGAAAACACAATATTTGGGGTAATATAGGATAAGCATGTATGAAATGCCGTGATATGGAAAGATATATCACTTTGTTTATAAATGATAAGCTGAGTGGTATGAGAATGAAGCAATTCATAGAGCATATCGAGGAGTGCAGTGTCTGCTTTGACGAGATGGAGACCAACTATCTGCTCAAAGAGGCGCTTCTCAGACTCGAAAAGGAGGGCTCTTACGATCTTCATGGCGATCTTATGGAGAAGCTCAAGAACACCAAAAGGTGTGTGGAGGTTCATGAGATGGTCACCATGATCAGAAGAGTCATACTTATCTGCGCCGGGATGGCATTGCTGTTTGAGCTTGTTTTCGTATATGCATTCTATCTTTAGTATGGCGGTTTCAGATAACACAACTTTTAACAATATATGTAAGGGGAGTATGTAATGTCGGAGAAGCTGGTACTCATAGACGGTAACAGTATCATAAACAGAGCTTTCTACGGGGTCCCGATGCTTACCAATAACGAGGGGATCCATACAAATGCCATTTACGGCTTTCTTAATATCATGTTTAAGATACTCGAGGAGGAAGAGCCCAAGTATCTTGCCATAGCCTTTGATCTTAAGGCACCTACTTTCAGACATAAGATGTATGACGCATATAAGGGTACCAGGAAACCCATGCCTGATGAGCTCAGGGAGCAGGTTCCGATACTTAAGGAACTGCTGTCAAAGATGCAGATCTGTACCGTTGAGCAGGCAGGCTTCGAGGCTGACGACCTTCTGGGCACGCTTGCGAAGAGAGCTGAAGCACAGGGTATGGATGTGGCTCTGGTATCGGGCGACAGGGATCTTCTTCAGATAGCAACGGATAATATTAAGATAAGAATACCTAAGACCAAGGGAGGTAAGACCGAGGTCGAGGATTATTATGCAAAGGATGTAGTTGAGAAGTTCAGTCTTGAGCCTCTCCAGATAATTGAGCTTAAGGCCCTGATGGGTGATTCATCCGATAATATCCCGGGTGTGCCGAAGATAGGTGAGAAGACGGCAACGGAGCTTCTGATCCGGTATCATGACATAGAGAACTTAAGGGAGCATATTCCGGAAATAAGCAAGAAAAGCATCAGGGAAACCCTGGAGAATCATTTCGACATGGCTGTAATGAGTAAGAAGCTTGCGACTATATGTATCACTGCAGATACAGGCATTGAGCTTGAGGATGCTGTCCTTAAGAATATGTATACCCCGCAGGCTTATGAGCTCATTAAATCACTTGGATTTAAACAGATCGCAAAGAGATTTGAAGAAGGCGGTGCTGCCGGGGATGTTAAGACGGATAAGGCAGAGATAAAGGATATAGATAAAAATGAGCTTACAAGGCTTCTGAACGGGCTTTCAAAGAAGCCGTCATCGAATATAATAACAGGATTTCATATAGATGCGGATGGTGACGGAAGAATTTCGGGCATGTCATTATGTACTTCGGATAAGGAGGCATATTACTGTGCTTTCAGTGAAGCTTCCGAGGCTGATGAAGCTGTAGGCAGTCTGGTTACTTGCATTAAGTCATCGGATCCCGGGGCTGTGTTTATTACCTATGGTCTTAAGAAGCAGCTTCACCTGATGAATGATGCACCGGATATTTCATATGCGGACAGGTTTAAGGATATAGAGATAGCAGATTACCTCATCAATCCTCTGCTTAAGGATTACAGCTTCGATCAGACTCCGCATACAGAGGCTTATGCTGCATATTGTAATTATGAGGGCAGGATAAATAAGCTTAAGGAAGCCGGAATGCTTGAGCTCTATAATGAGATTGAGATGCCGCTTGTTTTCTGTCTCTGTGAGATGGAAAAGTGGGGAATGCTTGTAAAGCCCGAAGCGCTTAAGGAATATGGTGAAGGGCTCGATGAACAGATAAAGCAGCTTGAAGATTCCATTCATGAGGCAGCAGGCGATGATTTCAACATCAATTCGCCCAAACAGCTGGGAGATATCCTGTTTGAGAAGATGCAGATACCCGGAGGCAAGAAGAATAAGAGCGGTTATTCGACGTCTGCCGATATACTGGAGAAGCTTGCACCCGATTATCCGTTTGTCGCGGATATCCTTAAATACAGAGGACTTGCCAAGCTGAAATCGACCTATGTTGACGGTTTACATCCATGCATAGGTAAGGATAACAGGATCCATTCGACCTTCCATCAGACGATCACAGCTACCGGACGTCTCAGCTCCTCGGATCCCAATCTTCAGAATATTCCTGTCAGGATGGAGCAGGGAAGGCTCATAAGGAAAATATTCGTGCCTGAGGACGGTTATATATTCGTGGATGCCGATTACTCTCAGATCGAGCTTAGGATCATGGCGCATATGTCCGGAGACGAGAAGCTCATTGAAGCGTATAACAGTGAAGCGGATATTCACAGGATAACTGCCTCGGAGGTATTCCATATTCCGTTTGAAGAGGTTACCGACCAGCAGCGAAGAAATGCCAAGGCGGTTAATTTCGGTATAATATATGGGATAAGCTCCTTCGGACTCAGCCAGGATTTAAGTATCTCGGTCAAGGAAGCCAAGTCGTTCATAAACAGATATTTTGAGACTTATCCCAAGGTGAAGGAATTCGTGGATTCACTGGTTAAGGGTGCTAAGGATAGGGGTTATGTGACGACGATGTTTAACAGACGCCGTCCGGTTCCCGAGCTGTCAAGCGGTAATTTCATGCAGCGTTCCTTCGGAGAGAGGGTGGCAATGAATGCGCCTATTCAGGGAACAGCTGCCGATATAATGAAGATAGCCATGATAAATGTGCTTAAGCGCCTGAAATCTGAAGGCTTAAGGACAAGGATGATACTGCAGGTTCACGATGAACTGCTGCTTGAGGCTCCGATAGATGAGAAGGATAAGGTATGTGACCTCCTTGTTGAGGAAATGGAGAAAGCTGCCAGCCTGTCCGTACAGCTTAAGGCCCAGCTCTCAACCGGAACAGACTGGTATCATACCAAATAAAAGATGAAAAAGCGATGAAAATCATAGGAATAACAGGCGGTGTCGGCGCAGGCAAGTCAACCGTGCTGGACATCATTAAGGATAATTGTAACTGCTTTATCATAATTGCTGATGAAGCCGCACATGAGGTGGAGAGGAAGGGCAGGAAGTGCTATGTGGAGCTTGTTGAGCTTCTCGGAAGGGATATCCTAGGTACGGATGGCGAGATAGATAAGAAAGCCATGGCGGCGCGCATATTTGATAAAGATAATAAGAAGCTCTTACAACAGGTAAATGAGATCGTTCATCCGCGCGTGAAGGAGTATATACTCGGTCTTATAGAGGAACACAGGATAAAAGGTGATGTAGACTGGCTGTTCATAGAAGCGGCGCTGCTTATTGAAGATGGCTATAAGGAAATCTGCGATGAACTCTGGTATATATATGCCGATGAAGAGGTGCGGTCAGCAAGGCTTAAGGCAAGCAGGGGATATTCCGATGAGAAGATAAGGGATATCATGAAGAGTCAGAATGATGATGCGGTATTCAGGGCTAATTGTGACCATGTTATTGTGAATAACGGAGACCTTGAGATCACGAAGAGAAGGATCGGGGAACTGATAAAAGATAGAAGATAGAAGATAAGTGATTACAGACAAATGTGGTGAGGATGGATATGGAAGAGGATAAGAAGAATCCGGGTCAACTTGTTTTCGGATTGGATATCGGGACAAGGAGTCTTGTTGGAACGGTAGGATACAAGACGGGTGATAAGTTTCATGTAGTGGCGCAGTGCGTCAGGGAGCATGAATCGAGATCGATGCTTGACGGACAGATACATGATATCAACACCGTGGGACGGTCGATCGCCGATGTTAAACAGAAGCTGGAGAATCAGATCGGTAAGACACTTAACGAAGTATGTATAGCTGCGGCCGGCCGTGTCTTAAAGACTGTTAATGCAAGTGCGGAAATAGAATTTCCGGAAGATAAGACCATAGACGCTGAGGATATACACAGTCTTGAAATGCTGGGTGTTGAGAAGGCGTTCGAGGAGCTGACAGAGAATAATAAGACAGAAACAAGATTCTACTGTGTCGGATATACGGTGGTTCATTATTATATGAACGGGCTGCAGATAAGCGTGCTTGACAAGCATAAGGCAAAGAGGATTTCCGTTGAGCTTATAGCAACCTTCCTCCCTGATGATGTTGTGGACGGTCTGTACAGAGCAGTTGAGGTGGCCGATCTTCAGGTGGCGAACCTTACTCTCGAGCCTATAGCGGCGATTCAGGTGGCTATACCGGAGAGCTTCAGGATGCTTAATCTTGCCCTGGTGGATGTAGGAGCAGGTACTTCGGATATTTCCATAACAAAGGATGGAAGCATCGTTGCTTACGGAATGATACCGATGGCGGGAGACGAACTCACGGAAGCCATAGTCAAGCAGTGTCTGGTTGATTTCGCAACAGGAGAAGAGATCAAGACTTCGTATGGCAGGAAAGTCATAAAATATAACGATATCATGGGTATTCAGCAGAAAATCACATCCGAAGAAATAGACAAGATAGTTGAGCCTGTTGTAAGAACCATGACCAAAGAGATAAGTGACAAAATAAAGGAGCTTAACGGTGATGAACCTGTCAGTGCCATCTTTGTTGTCGGCGGTGGCGGCAAGCTTCCCATCTTCGCGCAGATGCTTGCGGATGAGCAGGGAATAAGCAGGCAGAGATGTGCATTGAGGGGAGAAGAGGTTCTTAAGGAGATAGATTACCAGATAGAGAATCCAAACATGGATTCCATGTTTGTCACTCCGATAGGTATCTGCCTTAATTTCTATGATTCCAAGAATAACTTCATATATGTTAATTTCAACGGGGCTCGTGTTAAGCTGTATGATAACGGTCATCTTATGGTGGTTGATGCCGCAATACAGGCCGGCTTCCCCAATGAAGGACTGTTCCCTAAGCGCGGTCAGGCACTGAGCTTTACGCTGAACGGAACTCCGCATATGATACGCGGTGAGTTTGGTGAGACGGCTGTAGTCAAGATCAATGATGAAGAAGTAAGCATTAATACATCAATACGTGCAGGGGATAAGATAACGGTTACAGAATCCACGGCAGGAGCTCCGGCATCCGCCACGATCAATAAGCTTAAGGAGTATGATTCTACTCTTACAGTCGTTGTCAATGACACTCCGGTTGCCCTTCCTAAGTACGCTGAGGTGAACGGTGAACTGGAATCCGGTTATTACGAGATCCGGGAGAATGACAATATCAAACTTCTTGATTACTATACCGTTGCTCAGATCGCTTCATTTATGGATGTTACCCTGAAGGAGGGTATGAACATCTATGTAAATAACAAGCTTGCAGATAAGGATACGCTTGTTTACAGTAATTTCTCTATCATATGGACGCTTGAGGAGTTAAGCCTGTCTGATGTTGATAAGGAGGAGGATTATCTGAGCTATGAAGAGCTTCCGGATGATGATGCGGAAGCCGGATATGATGATTATGCCGAAGAAGGCGTGCAGACGGCTGAAGAAGGACATGAGGAAGCCGTAGAAGGCAGTGAAGCATCTTCAGTATCGGCAGATGTTACCCGGGCGGGAGATGATCAGCGTATTAATGATAATGAAATCCCTAATAGCGGAGCAGGAGATATAATGGAGGATACCCTTAATGCGCTTAAGAAGGTAAGCGCCGATCTGGGTATTGATGAGCCGGCAGGTTCAGCCGATACCGGTCAGCCTGTTAATAATATGACGGGTGAATCACAGACTGATAATGTATCATCGGAGGCATCGGCAGATAACGGCGGAAGTAATGAGACAGCCATGAGCATCGTTGTCAAGGTGAATGGCGATGATGTGAAGCTGACAGGTAAGAAGGAATATATTTACGTGGATGTATTTGAATTCATTGATTTTGATCTGTCCAAGCCTCAGGGACATGCGGTGGTAACCAAGCTTAATGACAGGGCGGCAATATTCAATGAACCCATCAAATCTGGGGATGTAATTGAGATTTACTGGGAAGCATGAAATCAATACATCGTAAAATACGCAGTATTTAATCCTGTTCCGAAGCTTTAATAACTAAACTTACAGCAACTGTAAAATTATATAGGGGAGAAATTTATAGCAGAAAAAGGGGAGAGAATTATGAGATTATGCAGTATTGCTAGCGGGAGCAGCGGAAACTGTATCTATGTGGGTGATGACAATACGCATCTTATAGTTGACGCGGGCATCAGCGGTAAGAGGATTGAAGACGGGCTTAATTCAATCGGTCTTAAAACCGGAGAGCTTAACGGAATCCTGATCACACACGAGCATTCGGATCATGTGGCGGGGCTTGGTGTCCTTGCCCGCAGATACGGTATACCCATGTACGGAACCAAGGGGACGATAGATGCAATAAGAAGAATAAAGACTCTCGGAAATATACCGGAAGACCTGTTTAAGGTTATAGAGGCCGATATACCATTCAGGGTTAATGATCTTAAGGTCAATCCGGTAAGGATAAGCCATGACGCGGCAGATCCCGTTGCCTACAGGATAGGAAACGGGGATAAGGCGATAGGTGTATTGAGTGACCTGGGGAAATACAATGACTATATAGTGGATAATTTCTTCGGGGTGGATGCGCTTCTTCTTGAAGCCAATCACGATGTCAATATGCTGCAGGTCGGTAAGTATCCTTATCAGCTTAAGTGCAGGATCCTGGGAGATAAAGGACATCTTTCGAATGAAACGTCAGGCAGGCTTCTTAACAGGCTGCTGCATGACAATCTTAAGACGGTATTTCTGGGACATCTCAGTCATGAGAATAATCTTGCGGAGCTGGCTTACGAAACGGTACGTCTCGAAGTGCTTATGAGTGACAATAAGTACAGACCCGAGGATTTCAGGATAAAGGTTGCGGCAAGAGATGTTATAAGTGAAGCGGTAACGGTTTGAAAATCTCATAACCGAATAAGCTGCCGGGATATAAGATAACATATAAAACATTATATAAAAATACAGATACGAATACCCGGAAGGAAGAGTAAGATGAAGAAAACAATTATTACGGTAGTCGGCAAAGACACAGTGGGGATCATAGCCAAGGTATGTACATATCTTGCGAATAACAGGATAAATATACTGGATATTTCTCAGACTATAGTCCAGGGATATTTTAACATGATGATGATCGTGGATATGAATGATTCCAGCAAGCCGTTCGGAGATATTGCGGATGAGCTTGACCAGATAGGTGATGAGATAGGTGTTGTAATAAGATGCCAGAGAGAAGATATATTTAACAGTATGCACAGAGTCTGAGCCTGAAAGGGAAGAAATAACTTTAATGCGTAGGGAACAATAATGATAAACATATTTGAAGTAAAAGAAACAAATGAAATGATCGAGAAGGAAAACCTTGATGTAAGGACTATTACATTGGGCATAAGCCTTCTTGACTGTATTACGGATGATCTTGAAAAGCTTAAGTCAAATATATTTAACAGGATAACGGGCAAAGCGAAGGATCTTGTTTCCGTAGGCAGGGAGATAGAGCGTGAATACGGTATTCCGATCGTAAATAAAAGGATATCCGTTACTCCCATTGCTCTTGTAGGTGCCTCGGCCTGTAAATCTCCCGAGGATTATGCTTCAATAGCACAGACTCTTGACGAAGCCGCCAAGGAAGTGGGAGTTAACTTTATAGGTGGATATTCGGCTCTTGTATCAAAGGGAATGACCAAAGGTGAAGAGAACCTGATAAAGTCGATCCCAATGGCTCTTTCACAGACATCACTGGTATGCAGCTCCGTTAATCTGGGATCGACCCGCACCGGCATAAATATGGATGCGGTACGGCTTATGGGACAGATTATTAAGGAAACGGCAGAAGCTACCAAAGATGCGGATTCATTGGGGTGCGCCAAGCTTGTGGTATTCTGCAACGCACCGGATGATAATCCCTTCATGGCAGGAGCCTTCCATGGCGTTACTGAGGCTGATGCGATAATAAATGTCGGGGTAAGCGGACCGGGAGTGGTAAATACCGTACTTAAAAAGGTCAGGGGAGAGA
>JAEEGL014875958.1_pt1 | contig 21564 bp, 20 predicted proteins | sample 9134231 | NCBI WGS metagenome assembly JAEEGL01 (sample SAMN16246548, study PRJNA631951) | gut metagenome | biome: gut microbiome; feature: rumen; material: fiber-attached | host: Bos | place: Iran: Karaj | collected 2018-10
AGCTCTCGAAATTAAATACAAGGGCAAAGACATTTCCGAAGTCCTTAATATGACCATCGACGAAGCTGTTGAATTCTTCAAAAACATCCCATCCATCGCGCCAAAACTAAAGACTCTTCAAGAAGTTGGTCTCGGCTACATTCATCTCGGCCAACCAGCCACCACATTCTCTGGCGGTGAAGCTCAACGCATCAAGCTTGCAACCGAACTTGCTCGTCGCTCCACCGGAAAGACTCTCTATATTTTGGATGAACCAACCACTGGGCTCCACACCGACGACGTCAAACGCTTACTTAGTATTTTGAATAAACTCGTTGATGGTGGAAACTCAATGATTATCATCGAACACAATCTTCACGTGATTAAATCCGCAGACTGGGTAATTGATATGGGCCCAGAAGGTGGTTTGAAGGGTGGCCAAATTGTCGCCGAGGGCACGCCAGAGCAACTCGCAAAAGCCGCCAAAACCCCAACCGGTGAATACCTTAGAGCTGTATTATAGCTAAAGTATCTTTTTGGACGACCTTTCGCCCACTAACCCACTCGTCTACTGCTTTTGTGACTCCAGGAAGTTCCGGATTGTTATAATCGTGAACAATAATTATGCCGCCAGGCACCATTTTGTCTTCAACGAGTTTAAGCGAATCCTTGATAGACTGATAAAGATCTCCGTCCAAAAATGCAAATGAAATTTTGGAAGGCATATCTGCATCCGTCAAATCAGAAAACCAAGCCTTTTTGATTATTGGTACTGGTAGATTCGCACGAAGAAACCTTGCCTTAACTTCGCGCTTCGAAACTGACAAAACACCTTCTTGAAAAGCTTCACCAGCTACAGAAAAATCTTCGGAACCCTTTGGAGGCAAACCTTCGAATGAATCATAAATCCATAGCTTCGTATTGGAGCCCTTTACTATTTCTGCAAGCAAAAGTGATGTATCGCCTTCATAGCAGCCAAGCTCAACAAAATCCCCCGGGAGCGACAAACACTCCCGGGCAATTTTTAGTAGTTCTGTAGTTTCTGAGTCAGCAACTTGCTTCATATTATTTTTGTGAGTCAAGCAACTCACCAGCTTTCTTAATCATGTAAGCAGCCTCGTTTGTTGCGATAACATAGATTGGTTTCGACTCAGCAGTTGCGATGTTTGTATAGCCAGCAGAACGATCGACTTTGACCTCAGTATCAATCTTGAAGCCCATGAATTCGAGCTTTGAAATGACTGAGCCACGAACTGGGATTGAACGTTCGCCGATAGTTGCGGTGAAGACGATTGCATCAATGCCGCCGAGTTTTGCAGCAAACTCGCCGATCTTGCCGGCAACACCGTCGATGAACATATTGTAAGCTTCAATACATTCAGGAACACCTTCTTCAGCGCCAGCAATCACTTCGCGCATATCGTTGGAACCGGTCATTGCTTGAAGACCAGATTGTTTAATCAAGACTTTGATAGCTTCAGCAGCACCAAGTTCTTCGCCAAGCAAAGCACCGACGGTTGGGTCGATTGAACCGGTGCGGGTCGAAGACATCAAACCCTCGAGTGGAGTTTCGCCCATTGAAGTGTAGACTGGCTCGCCGTTTTCGAATGCAGTAGCGGAACAGCCAGAACCAAGGTGGCAAACCACCATCTTAGGGGCTTCGATGCCAAGAGCCTTGATACGGTCGCGGATAAATCCATAAGAAGAACCATGTGCGCCCCAACGTCCAAGATCATATTTTTCAATAATATCTTTTGGAAGTGCATACTTAGAATCTTTGCGGGTGTCACGAGTGAGGGCTTCAGAATCGGACAGGGTAAGCACAGGGATGCCAGGGAAAGCAGCCTGAGCATTTTTGATACCGCGGATTGCTCCAGGAACATGGAGTGGGTAAGTTAGCTTTGCCTTCTCAAGTTCAGCATAGGTTTCATCGTCAACAATGTGGTGTTCAGAAAAATATTTGCCTGCAGCAGGGGTGCGAACGAGGATGCCATCGAGTGGGTGTGCTTCGTTGATAAAGCCTTCCTTCTCGAAAATAGCTTTTGCTTCGACAAATGCAGTGCTAAGGTCATCCCAAGTTTTATCGACACGCTCCTCGGAACCATCAGCTTTAGAAACGGTGCAGATAAATTTCTTTTTGCCACCTTCTTCGATACCTTCAAAATAGAGGGAACAAACTTCGTCTTCGCCTTCATAAAGTGAGAATTTTTCACTTGAAGAACCGGAATTTAAAACTAGAAAAATTTTAGTGATATTATTCATTATTTCTCCTTTAGAACATTATATCATGAAACTGGGAAACGCCTTGACGTTCATTGCGCTCGTGTTTATAATAAAAATCAAATAAGGAATACGTAAAATGAACAAGACAATTGCGAAAACGTCATTGGTCGTATTGGCATCTTTTTTGGTCTGTCCTTCTGCATTTGCTGCAGAAACGGCAGATACAGCGATTCAAGCAATCAAAGACTCAACGTTGTCCATTTCTGTCGACACAGATGATCTTGTCATAGACATTGAGGGTAATAACCTTAATACTGGCACGATTGTCGTGAGCGCTGCAACTAACAGTGCTAAAGGATATACTGTTAGCGTTTCGGCAAACACCGATCATACAGATTTGAGACACACAACTATTTCTTCACAAAAAATTGAAGCCGTAAGTGACAACACTGCTGCGAATGCATTCCAACCGGCAACTTGGGGTCTCTCAACAGACGCGAGTATTTATAACCCAGCAACTCTAAGCGAACGCAATATTTTCAAAACCGAAGTAAATGGCGCTAACGACCACAATGTCACCATCGGCATCCAGCCTGCAAGTGACCTTGCCATGGGCCAATATCAAAACAGCCTCACCTTCACGGCAATAACAAACTCTCTTCCAGGCGGCACATTCCCGGAAGCCTTCGAAGAAATCGGCATTCCGCCAATTCCAGTTCCAACCGATCCAAATGTAAACCCAGACCCTAGCCCGTCAGATCCAGAAACGAAAAACGGTGGCAACATCGCTAGTGGCGGCACATATTACGCTATGCAAGACATGACTCCAGAAGTCTGTGCGCTTGTATCTGCTTATGAGCAAATTCAGATGATCGATCTTCGTGACAACAAACTCTACTGGGTAGGCAAAATGCCAGATGGCTACTGCTGGATGACTCAAAACCTCGCCTACGATCTTCGCACCGACACTCCGCTCACTCCAAACGACAGCGACGTTCTCGAAGACTGGACTCCACCATATTCAACCACCCACGGCCTTAGAAAAACCGACGGCTCCGAAGATGATTGGAAACTCTTCGACAATAACGACAGCAAAGTCCAATCATACAACCCAGGCAATAACTATCTCCAGAATGGCGTTGGTGTGGATACTGATGATTCCAGGATGTCGAATATGGGTCACGATGTGTCGTTTGCAGGAAACCTAGCCAAAAACGATACAAGATGGCACTACGCTCAGGGTAATTACTATAACTGGCTTGCTGCAGTTGCCGAATCTCCAAACAATGTCGGATACAGTGTCGCTCCACTCGCGGGGTATGGTGATAGCTGGCTAGACGCCAAGCAATCAATTTGTCCAAAGGGTTGGCAACTTCCTGGCGGATGGTATCAATATGATTCTGTGACTTATGATTATCCGCCGCGAACCGACAGGGGTTCATTCCTCGGGCTAATTAGGGGCATATTGTCTCCATATCGTTCCAAACTTATCGACTACAGCGGATGTGTCGACAAGCCATTCGACACCTGTACATATAGATCGGAATATGCTGAGTCGCTGACTCGGGCCCCGTTCTATCTTACTGTGGCCGGTATGACTCAGGGTGATTGGCAACCATCTCTCACCGTTACTGAGCCAGGTTATCACTTCGGTGCGTGGGTTGTGCCATATGGAGACGGGCATAATGAATATCGGTATGGCTATAACGTGGGCTATATAGGCATTAATTCAGATTACTGGACCTCTACATATTCACAAAGTAGTTATAGAAATACTACCGGTTTCCACGTGCGAGCTCCGTATTCAAGCTATACTGACTGGGAACTATATGTTCCATATTCAATATCATCACAAGGTGAATCAGTGAGGTGTGTAGCAAAATGAAAAATAATCTAAAAATCTGTTCAATACTCACAGCTGGAATAACGATTCTTGCCGCAAATAACGCGTTTGCGGTTGAAGACACAGCTAATGTTAAAGTAAGGATCCCAGAATCCTTAAGTATCTCGCTAGACAAAAATGAATTGTTATTCTCTTTGAACGATAGTACGCTCGAAAAGAAAACGATCAAAGTGACGGGTGAGACCAACAACTCATCCGGCTATGGAATTTGGGTAAACACTGGCAACGATTTTGACTCGCTAAAAAACCAGAACGTTTTCATTGAGGACGAAATCCCAACACTCTCTGGAGATACAAATGAAGCCGACTTTCCAGCCAAAAGCTGGGGGTATAGCGGAACCTCCGGGGTGTTTACTGGCGCTTCGATCTTGCCAAAAACAGTCTTCAGGACATCAACATTTGGCGAAACTGAACACGACTTTGTCGTCGGTGTAGCCGGCGGAGATAATATCGTTTCTGGATCGTATTTCAATTCACTGGTCTTCACTATCACGGCAAACCCGACCCCTATCGCAACAAACGTAGTTTGCAATCCTCAGGCGACGACAATTAGCCAAGCAGTCTGTATGCAAGATATGAATCAGGATATTATCGATAGCCTTGGCCTGGAAGAACAATATCAACTCATTGACTCTCGTGACGGTAAGTCATACTGGTTTGCCAAGCTCGCAGATGGAAATGTCTGGATGACTCAAAACCTCGATCTTGACCTCAGTACCAATATGACATTGACTAGTGCCGACACCGATCTTAATTCAGTCACATCCTGGACACCAATGCGAGACACTATCGGCGAAAGCGCTCGTGAAAGTGAGTGGCAATCCGACTACTACACACCGTATTCATGGGATGCGGGGAACGTCTTTGAAGTCATTCACTGGAGAAGTACTACTGGCGATATACGAAGTTCCTGTTGGCTAGAGGACAGGCTGAGTAGCCCATACTGTGAAAGATTCGTCGAATACAAACCAGCCGAAGGCGGCATGCACTGGCAAGTAGGCAACTACTATAACTGGTCTGCGGCTGTTGCGTCGAATGACACGTCGACTATGACTATGGGTAGCGTCGCGCCAGACTCCATCTGCCCGAAGGGATGGAGGCTCACCTCATCCAGTTCAGAGATTACAACGCTAATGAGGGCTTATCCTACAGGCCAGCCGTCTGGCTACAGCGCGAATGCTGAGAGGGCAAGACTTCGAGCTCAGGCTCCGCTCTATCTCCTTGACACATCAGATGAGGGTACCTTCTCAAACCAGATGTCGGCAATACATACTTATGTGGATACTAGCATCGCAAGCGGCCTCGGCCGAAATAGCTCTCTGATTATCCGCTGCATGGCAAGATAAAAAACAAAATTAGCACTCTGCGCTTGCAAGTGCTAATTTTTGTGCTACAATAAGATTAGAAAAGGAGATAAAAATGTCTTTGAAACCACTTAAAGATCGCGTCGTCGCAAAGATTGAAAAACCACTCGATAAAACCGAGTCTGGAATCTTGCTTGGCGAAGCTAAAGAAAAACCAGCCTATGCCGTTGTCGAATCGGTCGGCCCAGAAGTAAAGACCGTCAAAAAAGGTGACAAAATCATCTATAAAGAATTCTCCACCACCGAAGTCAAGGTTGACGGCGTGGACTATATTATCTTAAAAGAGGAGGATGTCCTCGCGACATTATAATATATGGCAAAGAAAATCTATTATGAATCTGATGCCCGCGAAAAGGTGCTCGCAGGCGCCAAAAAACTCTACGATGCAGTAAAAGTAACTTATGGCCCAAAAGGTCAGAACGTTATCATTGAAAAAGAATATGGCGCACCTGTCATTACTCATGATGGCGTAACGGTTGCCGAAGCTGTCGAGCTCGAAAACACCGACGATAAACTCGGTGAAGCGGTTGGCGCAAGACTTATCAAAACTGCCGCCCAAAAGCTTAACAAAGTTGCAGGTGATGGAACTACTACCGTCACGGTCCTAACCTACAATATCTTAAACGAAGCCAACAAACTCATCGCTGCCGGCATGAACCCGATGGAGCTAAGAAAGGGTATCGAAAACGCTGGTGCAGAAATCATCAAGGGAATTAAGAAATCTGCCGAAAAAATTGAAGGTGATGATAAAAAAGTCGCCGAGGTTGCCACAATCTCAGCAGGTGACGAAAAAATCGGTCAGCTCATCGCTGAAGTCATCTCGAAAATTGGCAAAGATGGCGTAGTTACGGTCGAAGCCGGTCAGGGTCTCGACATGGAACAAGAAATCGTCGAAGGCTTTTCGTACGACAAAGGCTTTGCTTCCGCTTTCTTTGTTACCGACGTTAATCGTCAAGAAGCTATCTTTGATAAACCACTCATCCTTGTCACGGACAAAAAGCTTTCGTCTTCAAGCGACATTCTTCCGCTTCTCGAAAAATGTGCTCAGGCTGGCAAAAAAGACCTCGTCATTATTGCAGAAGAAGTTTCCGGTGAAGCTTTGTCTCTCCTAGTTTTGAACAAACTCAAAGGTGTATTTAACTCACTAGTCTTGAAAGCTCCATCCTTCGGCGATCGCCGCAAGGAAATCATGGAAGACATTGCGATCTTGACCGATGCAACTGTTGTTTCTGCTGACAAGGGCCTCAAGATTGAGGAAGTTGGCCTCGAAGTTCTCGGTTCTGCTGCCAAAGTAATCGCCACCAAAGATGAAACTACTATCATCAAAGGCGCTGGCGATGAGAAAGCCGTCAAAGCTCGTATCGAACTTATTCATACTCTCGCTGGTCTCGCCAAGACCGACTACGAACGTGGCGAATTCGAAAAACGTGCTGCCGCCCTCTCTGGCAAGGTTGCCGTCATTAAGGTTGGTGGTGCCACTGAAACTGAAATCGACGAAAAGAAATTCCGTGTCGACGACGCAGTCGCTGCGACTAAAGCTGCCCTTGCTGACGGTATTGTTCCGGGTGGTGGTGTCACGCTCGTGAACCTTGCAAAGACCCTAAAGGGAACCGATGAGGGCACCCGTATCGTCAAAAATGCCATGAAGGCTCCATTTATCCATATCATGAAGAATGCTGGCTTGAATGCCCAGGCTTTACTCTCTGAAGTTGAAAAGGCTGATAACGGCTTCGGTGTCAACGTTATGGATCCAGAAAAAGGTCTTATTGATCTCAAGAAATCTGGTATCATCGATCCAGCCAAGGTGACTGAAGAAGCTGTCAAAAACGCAACCTCTATCGCCGCAACTGCCATCACGATGGGCGCACTTATCGTTAATATCCCAGAGAAGGAAACTCCATCCCAGGATATGGGCGGTATGTACTAAAATATCGCCAACAGAAAAATAACCCCCAAAACATGGGGGTTATTTTTACTAAAGGAGGATTTAGTCAATTTTATCGATTGTTTCAACGACATAAAGAAGGGCGTCAGCACGTTCTTTTTCGTCAGCAATCTCTTTTGCTACGCGATAAGCAATCTCGAGTACGGAGCTATCGCCAAATGTTTCATAACCTTCACGGCAGAGATAAAACTTCTTTGAAGCGTCAATATCGAGTCTATCAAGCATTGGAAGAAGATCCTTGAGCGCAGAAGATTTAACTTCCTTGATGTTCTGTGGAACTTGAGCAGCAGGAGCTTCGGCTGCTGGAGCAGCAGGTGCTTCGGCGCTAGCGCCACCAGGAAGAGTCGAAATAGTTGGAATTTCTAGCTCTGGTGCAGGGAACGGTCCAACTGGTTCAATTGGTCCAGTTGCGCCACCTTCTGGAAGCGTTGAAGGCGCAGCGATAGGATCGGAAAAAGTTGGATCTACGCTTGGCACTCCTGATATTTCATTAATAGCTTTTTGCAGCTCGTCGTCTGCGTTTAGTTGGTTTTGGTCCATTTTGCCCACCTTCTTAATATTACACTTATGTTTATTCTAACACGTAAAATCTAAATACGCAAGAAATTAACTAACTTGTCGATAAAATCAAGTTTAATCTCTTCCATCGGCAATCTCGCTCCAAGCATATCAACGATCGCCTCGCCATTCGTCTCAGGGAAATAAACTCTTGTGCGAGTCCCAAAGCGCTTCTTTGGAATCAGAACTGCAGAATAATTCGAACCTTCCTTTAAAATGCCGAAGGCACGGAAATCTTCATATTTCCTAAGTCTTTCGCCTTCGGTTAGACCTTCGTTGTCTAGGGAATATTTAATCTTGCGCGGTGGGCGCAAGTTGCTTGTAAGAATTACCAAATCGCAGGCAATCACTAGGGCGATAAATGTCCACCAGCCTTGCCAAACTGCCAGCGCAATCAAGCCGGCGTTAATGACGATAAGACCGAGATACCACAGGGCATCGTGATCTCTCACGATGTATTCCTCAGCCTCCCAGCTCACACTTCCAACCTTCTTTACCATAAGTTCATTATAGCATATATCAGCGAGATCCGGATTCCGCTTTTTTAAGTTTTTAGGAATAAAAAATGGCGGAGGGTGGGAGATTCGAACTCCCGCACCAGGTTGCCCCAGTCTAACGATTTAGCAAACCGTCCCCTTCAACCACTTGGGTAACCCTCCGTCTATGAATTATTCTAGCAAATTATGCACTTTTTTGCAAAATATGTTATAATAGCTTTATGAAAAGGATCTCTAGAGTTATTTTACCAATGCTTATTGCAACAATTTTGGCTTTCGCAGGTTTGAATGCCCCTGCTTTTGCCTCTAATATGAGCCTCAAAGATGGCGCTGCAGCTGCAAGATGTGAAGGCTGCCCATCCGACCTCTTCGGTGAGACTGGTGTCTTCCGCCAAATTTCCAGCACCATCATCTACATAGTCGGTATCATCGCCGTTATCATGCTCATCTGGGGCGGTCTTCGCTATGTTCTCTCTGGTGGCGACTCCAAAAAAGTCACCGACGCAAAGAACACTGTTCTCTATGCAATCATTGGTCTCGTGATCTCATTCTTGGCATTTGCTATCATCAACTTCGTTATCGATGCACTTCCATCTGATAACAACCCAACTCAGGTTCCAGCCGAATCCGCTCTATTTAGCGACTCTGTTAACGGCTAGAATTCCAACAGTGATCTTCGAAGCTCCAGTATGCTGGAGCTTTTTGATTGCCGCCTTCATGCTCGAACCAGTCGTCCAAACGTCGTCAATCAAAAGATAGGTTGCATCTGGTCGAATCTTACCCTCGACCCGGTAAGCATTTGGCGCCTGCACCATCCTAGCCTCGCGGTTTGCACCAACCTGGACTGTGTCCTTTTCTCGCACGAGCAGACGACTAACCTTGTATTGCCTGAGCTTCGCCAACCTCCTCGCAATCAGAAGCGTATGGTCAAACCCACGGAGTCGAATATGCCTTAGCGCGGTTGGTAAGGGAACGACAAACACGTCGCCACCTATTTCTGGCAGCACCGCATCAAACAGCTCCGCCAAAACCATTCCAATATTTCTTGACGACTCATACTTGAAGTCATGCACTAGCCGCCCAACCACCTCATCTCTCCACCCCACCATAAAACATGGTGGCAGACCGCACTCCTTGCAGTAGCCGCCAGTAGCCGCCCTTTTACAATTCGGGCAGAAGCTTTCATGTTCGAGAATTATGTCATTTTTACAACACCAGCACAGGCTTTCTCCCAGCGTCCCGCATCCTCTACAAGAGTCCGGACAAATTAAATCAAAAGCACTATGAATTGTTGTATTTTTAACAATAAAACTCATATTTATCTTGATTTTACTATTGAACTCCTTTATAATAAAGCTTAATCAATATAAGTGTGGAGGAAACAATGGCTCGTATGAGTAACGACGATTTGCTTATGGAAGACGATCTCGCTGCTGCTTTCTTGAGCGGCGACGAAGAGACTACTCCAGCTCCAAAAGCCGAAGCTGATGTGGCCCCTGAAAAGACAGCATCATTCGAAAGCGAATCTGCAGAAGATGAGTGGGATTCAACCGACGATTTTCCTGGACAACTAGCAGTAGATGTCTATGAAACCGCCGACAAACTAGTAGTAAAAGCTCGCACGGCTGGAATTTCAAAGTCCGATCTCGATGTTAGCATCTCTGACAACATCTTGACCATCTCTGGCGTTCTTTCCGGTGGCGAAGACGAAACGACCACTCGCTGGCACATCCAGGAATGTTACTGGGGCGAATTCTCTCGCACCATCGCTCTTCCTGTTCCTGTCCGCGAAGACGAGAACAGCGTCAAAGCCGAGCTAAAAGATGGCGTCCTGACCATCACCTTCGACAAAGAAAAAGTCGAACTTCCAAAGAAAATCCAAATCCAATAATAGAAAATCACCCCACCCGGGGTGATTTTTGTTGCAACAAAAAGTAAATCAAACCAACAAAAAACCTCCCCGAAGGGAGGTTTTTAAATTAGCTATTTGAGCCAATGACGTTGCTGATAACGAAGTTAACAACTGCGAATGCAAGAGCTGCAACGATAAGGCCAATGATGCCATAGAGGATGGTATCTTTTGCCTTTTTAACTTTGCTAGCATCGCCAGAAGAAGTCATGTAAGTGACGCCACCGATGATGATGACGACGACTGCAACGACACCAAGAACTCCGATGATGGCATTAAGAATACCGCCCAAATCGCTCGTAAAAGTATCTTGGGTGCCAGTACCATCATTAACTTCTGTGATTGGTGTTTTCGCAAGAGTTGTAATTAATTCTTTCATGTTAATTCCTTTTAATTTAACGTTATTTTAGCATATATTCGTGAATAATGCAATTATGTTATGATTGCGAAGTTTCGACCGTTTGTGGCTCTGTATTGCTGTTATTAATCCATCCGGCAACCATATTGACGAGACCAAATGCCAGGGCGGCAATGATAAGTCCAACAAGAGCATAAATGATAGTATCTTTGGCTCTCTTGAGCTTTGCTGCATCACCAGATGAGGTCATGTAGTTGGTAGCACCAATAATGATAGCGACGACAGCAATGAGACCAGCGACACCAATTACGCCCTTCAAGATATTAATAATAGCGTTCGAGAGGTCATCCTTTGCAGCTGCGCCACTCTCGCTGTCACACCCCATGGCTTTCCATGCGGTTGAGCCGACCTCGGCCTCAGAAGTTGTCGAACAGAAAGGATCGATGTCAGCATAGGTAGGTACGGTGACGAGAAGCCCGAAAGCTCCTGCAAAAACAAGCGCGAGACTTGCAAGAATTTTTGTAGTTTTATTTTTCATTAGCCTCCTTTGCTAACATTATTGTATTAGAATACGAAGTTGATTCAGCCTTAGTGTTTGCATCGCGGATCATTCCGGCAACAGCGGAAGTAATGAGTTCGGCGAGGCCAACAATTGCAAGGCCGATAAGGGCATAGAGAATCATATTCTTAGCCTTAACGATCTTGCCTGCATCACCGTTTGCAGTGATGTAGGAGATACCACCAAACACGACAAAGATTGCCGCAATAACTCCGCCCATACCAATAAACCAGGAAATAATATCCGTAAACAAGAGCCCGGCATTGGCATTTGGAACAGTCACGGTCTCACCGTTTTGAAGAGTCACTAGGGCAGTGCCGGTGGTGCCACCAGCCAAAATGGCCTTAATCGTACCGAAGATTAAATTGGCAGACATCGTAATGGCGAGGCCAATAAACGCGGTGCGAAGCACTCTGCGGCTAGCCATTGCTTTTGACGGATCGCCTTCAGAGAACATATATAGATAACCACCATAAATCACATAGATAAGCGCAGCATAAGCCGCGATAATTGTGATATCTGTAGCAATGTTCGCGACAACCGTCCAGACAACCTTGCTGAGGTTCTCATCTGTAACTCCTGAAATCGTACAGTTTGTAGGGTCAAGAACGCTACCGAGGTCAGCGTACCAAGGCTTTAGGCCAAGAAACGAACCATTACATCTTTCTGAAATCTGATCTGGGCCAGCGGCAAACGTCTTTGCCCCAGATGTCACAGGGAGCGCAATCATAAGCAGCATCCCTAGAGTAAGAATAGTTTTTCGAAGTATTTTTTTCATAAAAATGTTAACTGTTTACTTACCCCTATAATATCACATTTGCAGCAAAAGTCCATTCAGAAATTAAGCCCCTCACTCTCTTATAATATACTTGACAAAAATGCTTATGAGTGCTATAATAAAACAAGTGCCTGGATTGGGAGGCATAAACTATTATGAGTGTGAAGAAAAATTTGAAAAATCGAATCAAATCAGCCATTCTTGGTGTGATTTTTGCGTTTATCAGTATTTTCACCCCAATCCTAACTTCTACCCCTGTTCATGCAGAGGTCAATACAGATGACTATAGCATCACTGGTGAGCTCCAAAATCTTATCGACCTCACCCCTTTTGATGACGATTACGTTACTGATCCAGCCGTCGAAGAGGAGAAAAAACAAGAAGAGGCTGCCAAAAAAGCCGATCAATTAGCCTGCAAAAAGCAGCTCGGCTCTGTTAGCTGGCTAGTTTGTCCAGCTATGGAGGCTATTGCGAAGGCTACCGACTCTATCTATAGCACTATCAAAGACCTCTTGAATATCAACCCTCTTGATGACTCAAGCGAATCTCCAGTTCACAAAATCTGGAGCTACCTCTTGAATTTCACGAATATCGTCTTTATCATCTTCCTTCTTATTGTTGTATTCTCTCAGGTAACCGGTATTGGAATCAATAACTATGGCATCAAGAAAGCTCTTCCAAAACTTCTTATCATGGCTATCTTGGTCAACCTTAGCTTCCACATCTGTGCCCTTATGGTTGATGTTTCCAACATCGTTGGCCAGAGCCTTCGTGGCCTCTTTGAATCTGTTGCTGCCGGCATCGAAAAATATCCATATGTCGACGTCGCAATAGGGGAATCATACGACACTATTATGTCTGGCTCGGCCGCCGCTCTTCTTGGCGTCTCCGCCATTGTCGAAAGTGGTGCCCTCTGGATGCTCATTCCGACAATCCTTAGCGCACTCGCAGCTGTTGTCTCTGGTCTTATCACTATCGCCTTGCGCCAAGCTGTCGTTATTCTTCTTGTTATGATTTCTCCACTCGCCCTTGTCTGTTATGTACTGCCAAACACCGAGGATCTCTATCGCAAGTGGAAGAACACGCTAAAGAGTATGCTGATCTTCTATCCAATGTTCAGCCTTCTTTATGGCGCCTCAAACCTCGCTGGTTGGGCCCTCATGTCTAGTGCTAACGGCAACGTCTATATGGTCATCCTTGGCCTTGCCGTCCAGGTCACTCCGCTTATTGCCTCATGGTCACTCATGAAGATGTCCGGCACTGTCCTTGGTACTATCAACCAAAAGATTCGCTCTGCCTTCGACAAGCCAATCGCTATCAACCGCAACTGGGCAACCTCTCACATGCTTAACACCAGGGCCAACTACATGGCTCATGGTATCAGCCCATCCTCAAGATTGAATCAGTATCTTGAAAACCGCCGCATCCTTCGTGAAATCGACACTAAGAACGCTCAATCCGTGATTGAAAATAAGGGTATCGAATACGCACAGCGCAAGATTGCCGGCTCTGCAGTTGGCAGTATTGCTAAGGATAGTAAGCAGGCAAGGGCCAGCCATTACACTAAGACCGCAAAGATGGCCGGCAACTATAAGATGATTGCAAGCAACGCAACCTCTCACGCTGAACACGTTATTAGCGAGTATGGTAATTACTTCGATCGTAGCAATCTCGATAAGAGCCTTGGCAAACAAGCTCAGCAGGCTTGGCTCGACTATGGCCGTGCTGCATACGTCAAGGAAATCGACGAAGAGAACGATATCGACTTCTTGGTTGCACAATATCTCAAAGCTAACGCACGCGATGAAAACAATAATCCAAAAGATCGTCTATCTTACGATAGGTATATCCGCTCAGTCGTCGGCGTTAAAGGTCAAGAGAGACTTATTGCTAAGGTTATTGCTCAGGCCGCAAGGGTTGAGTCTAAGCAAAGATCAGAGTTCGCTATTCTTCATGCTAAGTATGGCCACAACGGTTATAACAAGCAGGCCTTCCGTAGCTGGCTCGCCGGTTACTACGTCAACGATGATGGTTGGGCTGTCGATAAAAACGGTGAAAGGTTGACGGACGAAAATGGCAACAAACTCGAAAAGATGCCTGGCGAAATACTTTCAACTCCAGAACTTCGCTCCAAGATGGTTCTCTATGATAAACGTGACGAAAAAGGTCTCTACTACGATATGAAAGACCAAGACGGCAACATTATTGCCCGCGTCCACCGTGGTAAGGGTGCCGATGGTGAGAACCACGACGATGCCGCCTTCATCAAGGAAACCGCATCTAACTACGATATTCCAATCGGTGATCCGATCAACAACCTCTATGGTATTCTCTCCGGTATTGCTCCGGGCAGTATCGAAACCCCACAAGGCCAAAATGATATCGGTTTGTCTCGCTACAGTACAACTATTGGTCGCGCCATGGCAACCTACAAGGGTAACGCTTCCTGGGCTGGCTCAATGTTCAACTCTGGTATTGGCAACCGCCAAATCAAGAACTCTGCACAATATGCTCTTTGGGTACTTGATAGTATCGTGAAGACTTTGAAGCCAGGTGCGTTCAATACTCAGAACCCAGCATCAGTCTCATACATCAACACCCTCTTTAACCCTGATAACTGGAACGAAATTTTCGATCTAGAATCAATCAAGGACGCAGTGAATATCAATAACAAACCACTTGGTGGCGAGGATTGGGACCCAGAATCCGTTGAGAAATTCATGAAATCACGTGATTATCATGATCTCAAGCCAATTGCTGTTGATAACCCAACCTATGAGCAGATGATGAACAAGATCAAACGCAAGTATCTCTTCCCAGCTATGACCAAGGTGATGCCATCATTCGATAGATTGATGACGAGCAACACTGCGGATAACCAGAAGCCAGGTACTGCTGATGAGCAAACGAAACTCATCCAGATGTTCAAGGAAAAGTGGTATGAAGATCCAATGCTTCCAGATCCAACGCTTGTTAACCAAGACTTGCCAGGTGAGGCACGCGCCCTCCGTGGCATGAAACACGACAAGAACGGTACCATTCTTTATCCAGACAAGCGCGCAAATAGAAGCGGATGGAACCCAGGTTATGGCGCTGCGACCAGTGGCACCTTGAGAAATGAACTCATGAACGCTTACAACAGCGCAATCACGGCTGATGAAGCAATTGACGCCTTCGCCGCAATTCTAGCCAGCGAACCAGCATACGGCAGGGCACTCATCCAATTCGAGGACCTAGTCGCCGATAACCCAGGCGCAAGCCTCGGAACCATACAGACTTGGATCGACATGCTCGCACCGCTCGTCTAATAAAAAACCACCAGTTTAACCTGGTGGTTTTTGTTTTCGCTTATGTTATAATATATGATATATGGCGAACTATAAAGTCCCTCAGGACGTCGAGGCAGAGGACAAACTTCTTGGCCCATTTACGTTCCGTCAAGTTGTTTATTTGATGATCGCTGCGGGCCTCATTGCGCTCGGAGTATTACTTTTTCAACTCTTTCCACTGCTTTCAATTATTCCATTCTTGCCAGCCATTCTTTTTATAATCCTTTCACTCCCGCTCAAGAAAGATCAGCCAATGGAAACCTATCTTGCGGCAATTGTCTCATATCACCTCAAGCCTCGAAAAAGGCTCTGGATTCCTGGTCAGCGCGAATCTAGCATCTTAATTACCGCTCCAAAAATCGACGTAGAAGAAAGTCGCGTTCGTGATATCACTGGCGAAGAGGCGACTCACCGCTTGTCCTTCCTTGCCGATATCGTTGACTCTGGCGGCCATTCAATCAGAAACACTGGCCCAATGCGCGACGACCTCGCCGCTGAAGCTAACGCCACAACCGATATGTTCGAAGCTGGCCAATTCAGCAACATCGACGTTGCCATCAAAAAAGACGCCGAGAATCACCATCGTGAAGTCCTCGAAAACATGCGTGCGGCCATCGAGAGGAATGAATCAATTGCTGCCTCGGGAGAGACTCCAAAGATTTCTAGGCGTTTCGAAACTCCAGCGCCAGCGCCTGAAACCCCAGTGCCAGCGCCAGAAACTCCAGCCTCGGAGCCAGCCGAAACACGTCAGAACCTAGCTAACCCAACTCGTCCAGTTATCCAAAAGCCAAACTATAATTCACCAGTTGTAGTCGTTCCAAATTCGGAAGATACCGGAAAGCCAAGAGCTACGGCGCCAATTAGGGAACCGGCCGAAGATAAAACCATTAGCAATAATCCACCAAAACAAGATATAATAGAACTAGCAAATAACCCAGACTTTTCCGTTGCAACCATCGCGAAACAGGCAAAAAGAATTAACGAAAGAAAGGATGATGGCGAAGTATTTATCTCGCTGCATTAAAACAACATGAATCCACAGAATCCAATGCAACCAACACAGCCGCAAGTCGCCATGCCGGGCCAGCCGATGCAACCGATGCAACAAGCGCAGCCAATGCAGGCACAGCCATTTGCGCAAACTCAGCCAACTCAGGCAAACGCCATGAATATTGGCGCAGCAGCAATTTCCGCCAAGGCTGCCTCTCCAGTTTCTCCGAACGCTGAAGTTCCATTCTCGACTCAATCAACCTTGCTCATCTCCGAAATCCGCGATAATGTCGTCATTATGAAAGATGGTTCGTTCCGCGCTGTCGTGGCCTGTAAATCCATCAACTTCGACCTCATGTCTGACACCGAGCGCGAAGGCGTCGAGTATTCATACCAAAACTTCCTAAACTCTTTGAAATTCACCACTCAAATCCTTGTTCGCTCCCAAAAAGTTGATATCGGCCCATATATTGAACGCTTGACCGACATCCGCCGCAATACCGACAACATGCTTCTTGGCGTTCTGATGGACGACTACATCAACTTCATCGACATCCTTTCTCAAGAAGCGAACATTATGGACAAATCATTCTTTATCGTGATCCCATATTATTCTTCCGTCGATGCCGAAAAAGCTCTCGAACAAACCAAGAACTTCTTCAAATCCTTCGGCAAAAAGAAGACCCAGGAAGTTACCCGCATCGATCGCGCAACCTACGAAAAAGCTCTCGAAGAGCTCACGAACCGTGTCGATTCCGTCATGTCCGGCCTATTCCAAATTGGCATTCATTCCGTCAGGCTAAACACCAAAGAGCTCGGTACGCTTTACTACAACTTCAACAACCCAGACACTGCAGTTCGCGAGCCGCTCGTCGACTTTACAAACGTCGCCACAATGTATGTGAAAAAAGGAGAACCAAACAATGGCTAGAAAACAAAAAGCCCCAACTCAGGCTGAACTCGCTGCTCAGGCCCAGGCTGATGAAGACGCCCGCATCCAAAGAGCCTTTGAGCAGGGAACCAACACCCTCCGCGACCTCATCTCACCTTCTTCAATCGAAATCCATTCCGATTATTTCCGTCTCGGCACCAAATATGGCCGCACGCTCTATGTCTATGGCTATCCACGCTCCATCTATACTGGTTGGATCTCTCCAATCATCAACATGGATGAGGTTATTGATGTCTCTATGTATATTTATCCGGTCGAATCCGCAGTCGTTATGAAAAATCTCCGCACCAAGGTGACTCAGCTCGAAGCTTCCATGAATTTGAATGCCGAAAAAGGCAAAGTTCGTGACCCAGAGCTCGAAGCCGCCATCAACGATGCCGAGGAACTTCGTGACCAACTTCAGGTTGGTGCTGAAAGATTCTTCCGTTTCGGTCTTTATGTTACTCTTTGGGCCGATTCTTTGGACGAGTTAAAATTTGTTCAGCAAAAAATTGAAACCATCTTTGGCCAGCAAATGGTCTTCTCAAAAGTCGCTACCTCTCAACAAGAGCAGGGTATGAACTCTACTCTCCCACAATGTACAGACCAACTCCAAATTCGTCGCAACATGAACACTGGCGCAATCTCGACTAGCTTCCCATTTACGTCTGCCGACCTCACTCAAGACAAAGGCATTTTGTATGGCATCAACATGCACAATAACGGTCTCGTTATCTTCGATCGTTTCTCTCTAGAAAATGCCAACATGGTCGTCTTCGCAAAATCTGGTGCTGGTAAATCATTCACAGTGAAGCTCGAAGCCTTGCGCTCAATGATGGTTGGCTCCGAAATTATCATCATCGACCCAGAAAACGAGTATCAAAAACTCTGTGACGCTGTTGGTGGCTCGTATATTCGCCTATCCCTAAACTCCGATGTTCGCATTAATCCGTTCGATCTTCCAAAAGTAGTTGATTCTGAAGACGCAAACGATGCACTCCGTGCTAACCTCGTGACGCTACATGGCCTCCTTCGCCTCATGCTTGGTGGCAACCAAATTTCTGCCGGTGGCCAAATGGTTCCAGCTCTCACCGCCAACGAAGAAGCCGATCTCGATCAAGCTTTGATCGATACCTATGCTCGCGTTGGTATCACTAGCGATCCTTTGACTCATCAATCTACCCCACCAACCATCGCGAACCTCTACGACACCCTTCTTCACATGGGTGGCACTGGTCCGGATCTTGCTCAGCGTCTTCGCAAATATACAACCGGTACCTTTGCAGGCATCTTCTCTCAGCAATCCAACGTCAACATTAATAACCCAATGGTCGTATTCAACATTCGTGACCTTGAGGATGAACTTCGCCCAGTGGCTATGTATATCGTCCTCTCGCACATTTGGAATATTGTTCGTGCCGACCAAAGAAAACGCCTCCTTATCGTTGATGAGGCCTGGCAGCTCATGCAACATGAAGATTCAGCCAACTTCCTCTTTAGCCTCGCTAAGCGCGCCCGTAAATATTATCTTGGCCTCACTACTATTACTCAGGACGTTGAGGATTTCATGAGCACCAAAATGGGTCGCGCCATCGTGGCAAACTCATCTATGCAACTTCTCTTGAAACAATCCACTTCCGCCGTTGATGTGCTTTCCGATGTCTTCAAACTTACCGAGGAAGAGAAACGTCGTCTTTCCAACTTCCCAGTCGGCCAAGGTCTCTTCTTTGCTGGTCAAAACCACGTCCACATCCAGATTATCGCTTCCGAGACTGAGGAATCACTTATCACGACCAACCCGGCTGCCACTCAAGGGAGACGCTAATGCGAATGAAGAGGCAAAAACTTAGCCAGCGCCTCGGCTATTTTGCCGTCTTCATGGTTCTTGCTCTTCAAGCAGTTTTTGCTCCGCTTCTTACGTCCTCTCCAGCTTTTGCCGGCCGCGACCTTTCGGACAAATTCGTCGCTTCCGACATCTGGTTCTATGATCCAGGGGAAACCTGTAGCGGCTTCTCCGCTAGTCATGGCGGCATTGTAACTATCTTAAATGGCGACAACGTTGCTGAAAAGGTTTGGAACTGGTTCGCATCTGCCGGCATCGCCACCGTGTCCGAGAATCCAAATGTCATCGCTGGTATTATTGGGAACCTTATGACCGAATCTGGTGGCGGCACCTTCAATCTCAACCCATTTGTAGTTAGCGGATACGGATATGTTGGTCTCTTTCAAGCTGGCGGTGGCAGGCGTGACACCTTGAAGAAATATTTTACTGAGGCTGGTTTGGATTCGCTTTGGGGATCGTCGCTTAGTAGCGTTTCCGAGACGGATATCGATAAGGCAGTTGATGTGACCCTGACCGATCTCGTCTACGAAGACGATGGCAGCTTCATGACCTTTGTGAATCACCTAGGCGATGTGGATGCCGATACGCCAGAAGCCTACTCAGATCTCTTCTTGGTCGTCGTAGAACGCGCCGTGGGTGGAGATTCTCCAATCTTGGATTCTGGTGCCAAAAAGCTATCAGATGGTGGCGACTATCAGGGCTCAGAAAACCGACGCAAACACGCAAGCGAAGCTCACCAGGCCTTCGCTAGGAACAGTGGCGGTGGTTCGGTTACGACAATCCAAGACGACACCAAGGTCATCTTGTGTTCTGGCACTTCATTCGCTCCAGGCGTGATTGTCTCTGGTGGCATGACGCTTGAAGAAGCCAAAGCCTTCATGGAGCCATATCGTTCGATCACTCCACGCAATTATCATGAGTCGGGCGGCGACATTCTAAGCACCTGGCACATCAACGATGTCGGCAGCTGTACATCCGATTTGGAGAACTGCGTCGCTTTCGTCCAATACTTCATCTGTGAATATGCTCAGGTCTGTATGGGGTTAGGGGATGGTGGAGGCGTAGTTGCGCAACTACTTGATGCCAATTTGGGCTTTATCGACGGTGGGAATACGCCACGCCCTTACGCGGTCTTCAGCCGAGGTGGCGGCGAACATGGACACACCGGCGTGATACTAGGTGTTGATGAAGAAAGAGGGAAAGTTATTATTGGCGAAGCGGGATGTAGTGCTAGCTATGATTTCTCCAACGCAAAAGAAAAGGAACTCTCTGAGTTCCAAAGCAGTAGCTATCATTATGCATACACAGATAATCTTATAGGACTATAAAATGTTTGAGAATCTATCCAATATGTCAAAAAGTATGAAAATAACAATCGCCGTGATTGTCGTCATTATTCTTTCGATTGTTGGGGTGAGCATTGCGACGCTCGTCATGAACAATTCGTATCCAATTGTCATTAAGAACCTCGAACAATACACTAAAAGTCTCCCGTCCGAAGATAAGAAAGCCATCCAAATTGCCACCAAAAACTTCTTGGAGTCGCAAAAATTCACCATTCCAGAAGATCTATATATTCGTGATAATACCTATAGTGAATCAAAAGAAAATAATGAACTAAAGTCTGTTTCTTTCATTATCGATAGCGATACCTTAAAGCAAAGCTACAAAATCTCGCACGTTCCGGTGCGCTTCGAAAGCACCTCCGTTAATCCAGTCATCGACTGTCCTGAACTCGATAAGGTCAAATATGAAGATTCGAACTGCGTGGGTATGTATAATTCAACTAAACTCCTGAAAGAGGAACAGAAAAATCCAATTAGCAAGATTCTGCCAATCGAAATCGACGAAAAGGGCTCTCCGTTCGGAACCCGCTATAGCATTTATGGATATTTCGATCCATCAAAGAATCAAAAATTCGTCGTCAATATTGCGGACTATACCGGTGGGAACTATGACGCCGCAATTCAGCAAATCGTAAGCCGAGGCTTTAATCCAGATGATTACGAAATCAATTATCAAGACCAAAGCGTTTTCAACAACCTTCCTCACGTCGGGAAAAACTCTCTAGGTAATCAGTATAAATTGTCACTCACATACACCAACGAAGGGAAGGCCCACTTCAATATCATTAACTACTCCTGTGGCGACAGGAAAAAGACTGAGGCCTCCTCGAAAAAGGCTGCAGCCGATTGGCTTAAGGCCTACCGAATCAATTTGAACGAATTCGGAAACGGCATCATTACTCTTTGCCAGTAGTTGGCACTCTTGCATTCCGACTGCTAGAAGCGTATAATTATTGGTATGGCAAAACGTGATTATTATGAAGTTCTTGGCGTTTCCAAAAACGCATCTGATGATGAGATAAAGAAAGCCTATCGCAAACTCGCGGTCAAAT
>JAEEGL016302219.1_pt1 | contig 21562 bp, 16 predicted proteins | sample 9134231 | NCBI WGS metagenome assembly JAEEGL01 (sample SAMN16246548, study PRJNA631951) | gut metagenome | biome: gut microbiome; feature: rumen; material: fiber-attached | host: Bos | place: Iran: Karaj | collected 2018-10
GGTCTGTGTCACAAAAGCCGTCAGCTTTTGTGACACAGGCCCGTCCCCTGTCACCTCACGTCCCCTGTCACATTCAGTTCAACACCGCTACCGCAAAAGCAGGAAGTGTCAAGGAAGTTCCTTCCAGCTTTACCTCCGCTTCTGACACCGTGAGCACGCCGCTCAGCTTCAAATTTTCTGCAGACGGATCCGACTCCTGCCCGAGGCTCTTTAGCTCTACCGTCTTTTCCTCCCCGGATGCATTGATGACAATCAAAACCTTCTGGTAAGACCCGTCCGGCATCTCCCGCCAAAACGCGCAGATCTCATCCCCGGAAATGGCTTCCGCAGGAATTGTTCTTCCCCGGGCGATCACCGGGAACGCGTTTCTTAAGGCGATGGCATTCCGGTAGTAATGATAGATCGAATAGGAATCCGCTGCCTGCTCATCAAAAGCCGGAAACTTCATCTTCACCGTATCCATCGAAGGCGGACCGGAGCACAGGTATTTCGCATCCGGCTCCGCGCTCCAGTACATGGGAGCCCGCTTGTTCTCATCCTTTCCGGAGCCCCGCATGCCCAGCTCTTCGCCGTAGTACACAAAGGCATTGCCCGTCATCAGAAGGTTTAACGCCCCGGCCAGCTTCGTGTGGCTGCCGTCGTCGTACGCATAATAGCCAGTACTGCGGGCCATATCGTGGTTGGTATAGAAGGGAGCGTTCACATAGTCCGGGTTCGCCTGGGCGTATAGTGCTTCTTCCTCCGCCAACAACTCCGCAAACAAAGAGGCCTTCCGGTTGCCCTTCACCACGGAGGCGATCACGCCGTCCTGCCCGGAGAAGGCAAAGTCAAATAGGGAATCCACGCCGCTTTCATAATACTGGGCGTAAATACTCTGATCCGTCCAGGCTTCGCAGACGATGTAGGCATCCTCTTTCTTTTGCTTGACCATCTGGTTGAACCAGGTCAGAAACGCGATGCTGGCCGTCTTATCCTCCGTGTAATAGGACGTAACCGCATCCATCCGGAAACCGTCCACACCCTTATCCAGCCAGAAGGCGGAAATGTCCGCGATCTCCGCGCGAACCGCCTCCGAATCCAGGTTCAGATCCGGCATGCCGGACCAGAAACGCGCCTCGTAGTACCACCCGTCCGCGCCGGGAAGCGGCTCGTACCCGCTCTTCTTCTCCCGGGAAAATACATAGTAATCCACGTACGGGCAGGCTTCCTTCGAGGGCTGCTCCCCCTCTTTCAGGCCCTTTAAGTACGCGGCGGCAGCCTGAAACCACGGATGCTCCGAGGACGTATGATTGACGGCCAGATCCAGGATCACGCGCACATTCCGCTCGTGGCATTCGTTCAAAAGCGCGTCAAAATCTTGCATGGTCCCGTACTGCCCATCGATCGCCTTGTAGTCCGTGGCATCATATTTGTGATAGGTGGGCGACGGGAAGATGGGCATAAGCCAGATTTCGCTGCAGGCCAGATCCTCTTTCGTTTCCGGGTTTCCGTCGTTAATGTAATCCAGTTTCTTGATCAGCCCCGGAAGATCCCCGATGCCGTCCCCGTCCGAATCGGCGAAGGAATAGACAAATACTTCATAGGTGGTGCGATACGCGTCCGTGATCTCCTGCGCGGTCAGCGCCCCGTTGATCTCGTCCATCTGCGAGCGCGCCCGGATGACATCCGGAAAAACAGCTTCCTTTTCTGTTTCCCCCTGCAATTCCGTTGGGTTCCCACCCTCTGGCTTATTTTCCCCGGAAGAGATCCCGCACCCGGGCATAAGGAGACTAAAGAGCACCCCTGCCCCCGCCAAAGCCGCACCAAGAATTTTGCGCCTCGGCCACTTCCTCTGTTCTGTTTCCGGTTTTCTTTCCCTCATGTTGTCCTCCCTCCTCTTCGTCTGCCTGGTGATTTCTCATACATTTCTTCTGTCACGCAAAGCGAAGCGGTATTCTCCGAATTTCCGCAACCCGCAGACCCCGGATTGTACAGGCGTATCCTTTGCTCATATCCGGCCACTTCTGCAGATAAACGGCCTCCTCTTTTCGCAGCGGATGCACCACCACAAAAAAGTCCGCGCATCCGTCTGCTCCCGCAAAACGCTTCACGCCGATCTCCCAGGGCTGCCCCGTGTAAAAGCTGTCCGCAGCCCGTCTGTCCTTACGCAGAGTTTCCCCGGATGCAGGTGGTATCTGCCTCATCTCAGCCGAAAGCCCTTCATATTCTAAGACCACCATCGCCTCTTCCATCTCCGGCATGATCCCCTCAACATGAAGAAGGGCATGCAGTTCCTCAGATTCAGGCGTATCGTGAAGGGTCAGCTCCGCCCGAAGGGATGGAATGAAATCCAGTTTTCGCGTATATAACGTCATGTCTGTCGTATCTAACAAGGTCCCGGGGTGCTGCTCTCTCTTCTTTTTCTCAAATCCTTCAGGCGTGGACGGCAGCTCCGGATAACTGTACAGGAAAAGCTCCTCATCCTTTTTCCCCTCCATTCGGACAGAGAGCGCCCCATCTTCTTCCCGTATCACATCTCCGTTCGAAATCAACAGATATTCCCTGCCTCCAATGTCCGCCTTGCAGGCATGAAGGGATTCCTCTTCCGTCAGCAGCAAAAGCCGCATTCCTTCCCGGTTCAGCCTGTCTGCCACTTCCGGGGCAAGCATCTGCTTCAAATCGAAGCACTCCGTTCCCATCCGGTCATGGACATTGGTCTGCTTCAGACCCTGTTGTTCCTTTCCTGACCGGTCATGTCCATAGGCAACATACACCGTTTCCCGGCTTTTTTCTTCGTTCAGAAGGCAAAGCGGCGTAATCGGAGCCGCCAGATGCCGGGAGTTTTTGTGGTCTTTCCCGTCTTCCATCCCACTCTTCCGTTGCTGGCACATCCCGCGATTTTCTTCATGATCCTTCTCGCACACTTCCGTTTCAAATGGAAAGAAGAAATAATCCCCATCCTCAATGTCCACTTTTCCAAAATCCGCCAGCACCTGTCCTTTAGGCCCGTAAGCCTTCAGTTCGGTCTCCGGATGATTTTTCATCACCTGGCGGCGCACATAATTGTTGACAAAAAGATACCCTTTGGACCCGTCCGCCAGGCACCGCACCGCCGTGCGAAGGGACGAAAGATCCCCGGGATCGGACGGATTGCCGGGCTGCGGAATATACTCCATTTCGCACAGCTCACTGCCAAAGTCATGTAGGAACATGGACAGGCGCCGGATCCTGCGCCAGGTATCCGTGATCTGCCCATACTCTTTCAAAGGCGCGTTAAAATCATAGGACAGCACCGGTAGATCATTGGGATAGCCGGTCTCCTTGCTCTCCTGCAACGTTGTCCTCTTTCCCTCCGGGTTCGTGCCGCCATGGTACATATAGTACCCCAACAGGTTGCAGCCGCTGCCCAGTTTTACCAGGCTCATGGCTTCCGTGTCTTTCCCGGTCGCAATCGGCCGGCGGTGCGCGGTTACCTGCAGGCCGCCGCCAAGCTCCGCCGTTAAGTACGGGAACTTATTCATGTCAAAGGTGATGTCCTCTCCCAGCCCGTGATCCGAGCCAATGGCATGATCGTTTCGTTCCTTGGTAAAAATATAATTTCCGCTAGGCTCAATCTCCGTTGTCCGGGGATCCCACGGCGCCTCGCAATAACCGCCCATCACCGGCAGCATCCCACCGGTCACGGCGCCGCCCCAGCCCGTGGCCGTCCAAAGGGGAACATCAAAGCCAATCTCCCGCGCCATTTTCTGGAGCGTGCGCATGTGCTCTTCCCCCTCCGGGCCTGTAAAGCCACCGCAGTGGCCATACTCATTCTCGATCTGGATGCCGATGATGGGGCCGTCTTCTTTCAGGAAATATTCCTTTGCCTGCTCATAGACCTTTTCATAGAAACGCCGGACATAGGACAGATACTCCGGATCGTTCGAGCGCAGCACCATCTTCCGTTTATTCGCCTGGTCCGAGCAGGGAACCGCCTCTCCGGCTTCCGCTGCCTCTCCAGCTTCCGTTGCCGCCTCTTGCTTTTTTACCAGCCAGTCTGGGAAGCCCCCGTTGCGGCATTCTCCATGCGCCCACGGCCCAATTCTTAAGAAGCAGTACAGTCCGCACTTTTTCACTTCCGAAAGAAACCGCCGCAAATCCCGGCAGCCGGAAAAGTCCCATTCTCCCTCGATCTCCTCATGATGGATCCAGATAGTATAGGCGGATACCACATCCACGCCGCCATTTTTCATTTTCCACAGTTCCCGTTCCCAGTCATCCGGCTGCACGCGACTGTAGTGGATTTCCCCCATGACAGGAAACCACGGCTTCCCATCCACCGTCAGATATTTGTCAGTATAGGACAAAACACTTTGTGAACTCAGTTCCATACCTTTCCTCTCTTTTCGCACCCTTCGGTATGTCTTTTTCCCCTCCGGGATGGTATTTAGGCATACCTTCCGCACCTTTTTGCGCCTTTCGGTATGTCTTTTTCCCCTCCGGGATGGCATTTAGACATACCTTCCGCGCCTTTTTGCGCCTTTTGGTATGTCTTTTCTGTCACTTTCACACAACGATAATAAAGAAAGTCAGGGAACGCCAGGGGGGCATGCTCCCCTTATGTTTCCCTGACTTTCGCCGTTTATGAATAATCTTTTTCTTTTATCCCTTCACAGCACCGCCGGTAACGCCTTCCACGTAATACTTCTGCAGGCACATGAACAGGATCGTAACCGGAATGGCGATCAAAACGCCGCCCGCGCAGAACCGGGTAAAGAAGCCCTGGTAGTCGTTCGTCCATACCCAGCGCTGCATGGCAACCGCCACGTTGTAGCTGTCGCTGGTGCCGAACGCCACATAGGAGGCGAACACGAAATCGCACCAGGGAGCCATGAAAGAAACCAGCGCCGTATAGATGATGATAGGCTTGGAAAGCGGCACGATCATCTCATACAGGATGCGGGCGCGGGACGCGCCGTCGATGCGGGCCGCCTCATCCAGGGACTTCGGGATCGTATCAAAGTAGCCCTTGCACACGTAGTAGCCCATGCCGGAGCTGGCCACGTAGATCAGGATCAGGCCGGGGATAGCGCCGCTTCCGGTCAGCCCCATCTGCTTTAACAGGAAATACAGGCAGATCATGGTTAAGAAGCCCGGGAACATGCCCAGCACCAGCCAGATGTTCATTAACAGCTTGCGGCCCGCAAAGCGCATGCGGGACAGCGCATAGCTGACGCAGATGACCACCACCGTCTGCAAAGCAGCCGAGATAAAGGCAACAATCAGCGTATTGGTATACCACTTGACAAACTGGCTGCCCTCGCTGAACAGGTAGCGGTACGAATCCAGCGACCATTTCTTCGGAAACAGGTAATTCACCATTCCGCCAAACTCCGTCTCATACGAGCGGAAGCTCTGCACAACCAGACAGAAGAAGGGGAACAGCCAGATGATGCTTAAAATGATCAGAACGATATAGGAGCGGATCAGGCTCCGTCTGTTTTTCTCAGCCATTATTGAAATCCCTCCTCATCCTTGACAGACGGCAGAATATTGTAAACGCACAGGGAAATGACTGCCGACACAATAAACACCATGATACCGATGACGGCTGCCATTCGGTAGTTTGTGTTGGTGACCGTCATCTTATACAGCCAGGTGATCAGAAGGTCCGTATATCCGGCGCCGCCCTCCAGGTTCACGCTGGTGGGACCGCCCTGGCTTAACAGGAAGATGACGTTAAAGTTGTTAATGTTTCCGATAAACTGCGTCAGGAGGAAGGGGCCCGTCACGTGCAGCATGTACGGCAGCGTAATCCGCCGGAACATCTGCATGTTGGTGGCTCCGTCGATCTTCGCGCTCTCGTACAGGTCTGCCGGGATATTCATCAGAAGGCCCGTGGCAATCAGCATCATGTACGGGATGCCAACCCAGAGGTTGATCAGAATAATCAGAACCCGCGCGTAATTCTTATTGGTCCAGAACGGGATCGCACGGTCGATGATTCCTGCGTTCATCAGCCAGGAATTGATTAAGCCATCCGAGGCAAACATCTTACCGATGTACAGCAGCGATACAAACTGGGGAACCGCGATGGTCAAAACCAGGATGGTTCGCCAGAGCTTTTTGAATTTAATGCCTTTCTTGTTGATCAGCATGGCCACGCCCATTCCCAGGAAATAATTGAGGAACGTGGCAAAGAAGGCCCAGATCAGCGTCCAGCCCAGCACCGAGAAGAACGTGCTGCCAAGGCCGGCGGTATCCATGCTGACCAGCTGCGCGAAGTTCTCCGAGCCCACCCAGGTAAAGAGCTTGGCCGGGGGCTGGTGGTTGAAGTCGTAGTTGGTAAAGGCCACGCAGATCATGAAGACGATCGGCAGGACCGTAAAGACAAAGATACCCAAAACCGGCAGCGCCAGCAGGGTCTTGTCAAAGTTTTCATCCAGCAGGGAATACAGATCCTGGCGGTTCGTGGGGAGCTTTTTCCCCTCCCGCAGCAGGTTATCCGCCTGATAATTCTGCCGTACATTCACGCGCCAGATGAACACGAAGGCCAGAATAGCCACAATCGTCACCAGACTGAACAGAAGGATCAGAAAGCTGTTGTCCCCGTAGGAAACGGTTCCGTCCGGGTTGAAACCGCGGCCTTTGGTTCCCAGTGTCGGCAGGTCAACCAGATAGCTCATACCAAAGCCGAAGATATAATACAAAAGTCCCACTGCCGCCGCCAGCACAGCCAGGCCTCTGGCGAACTGCTTTCGCACAAGCTGTCCGAAGCCGATCAGCAGGAAAGACAGTCTGGTTTGCCAGCTGCCCTTTGCAAAAGTAACACCGATCTCCTTAAGATCTTTCCCGATCCATGCAAAAAAGGTGCCGATGCTTTTAATTATGGATTTTTTCTGATTCATACAGAATCCCTCCGGAACGTTTCGTAAACGCAAACGGGCAGGACATCATTTCCAATGCCCTGCCCGGATTTTCTTTGCCTCACCGGGCAGATTGCTTTTTCTATCCGCGGAAAATCATCCGCACCCTTGCTGTGTCTGCCCTGTTTCAGTCTTCAAAACGTACGTATTTATTTCGCAAAAGAGATGCACTTATTCTGGAAATCGGTCAGAACTTCCAACAGCTTCGCATCATCAACTGCATCAAAATCGCCTGCCAGGATGGAGTCGCCCAGAGCCTTTGCCTGATCCCAGTAGCCCTGCGGATACTGACCCTGAGGGATCGTGAAGGCAAGCTGCTCAGCCAGAGCGGCCAGAGCCGGGTTCTTCGCGATGACGTCATTCGCCTGTGCCTCTAAGTTGGAAGGACCCCAGCCAACTGCCTCAAAGCGGGCCAGCTGAATTTCCGTACCGGTCAGATACTTCGCCAGAGCCTTGACAACGGCAAGCTTGCCGGCATCGGTCTGCGGCTTGATGCCAAGGAGCTTGAAGCCGCCGAAACCGCTCATCTGATAGGAAGCATCGCCCACTGTGAAGGTAGGAAGCTTTGCGGTCGCATAGTTTTCGCCAAACAGCTTCTGAGCCGCCTCGGAATCCCAGGTACCAGAGATGATGGCTGCGCAGTTGGCCGCGTTGCTGACGGAAGAGCCGTTGTTGAACATGGACGATTTGTGCAGCTCAACCAGCTTCTTTAATGCGGCAACACCCTTGTCGGATGCATAGTCTACGTGGCAGGCAACCACATTGCCATCGTTATCGGTATCGTAGGTCAGTTCGCAGCCCGTGCCGAAGAAGAAGGCCGTCTGATACCAACCGGAGTTCATCTCATAGTAGAAGCCCTTGCCGGCCGCTTCGCAATCCGCGATGATGCCTTCCAGCGTGGACGGATCCTTCACGACACTCTTGTCGTAGTACAGGAAATACCCGTTATCGGACGTCATCGGATACGCGTAGATGGTATCGCCAACCGTTGCCGCGCCAACTGCACCGGCATCGTTCTGCGCCGTGATCCATGCAGCGTCATCGCCCATGATAGGGCTCACGCCGCCGGCTGCCACCAGACGAGCCAGCTGGTCCTGCGCGAAACCAAAGATATCCGCACCGCCTTCCACATCGGTGATCATGTTGGTGGCCGCATCGCCTTCACCAACGGGCTCGATGGTCACGCCATAGCCCTTGTAATCCGGGTTCGCATCAAAGAAAGCCAGCACCTTCTCCTTGGTGAAATCGGTAACGGCTTCCGCCACCCAGATGACGATCTGGCCCTTGTCGCCTTCCAGAACCGTAATCGCGGGGGCTTCCGTTTCGCCGGAACCCTCACCTTCCTCACCTTCCTGCGCCGGCTTGTTTTCGCCGCCCTGGCTGCCGGAAGGCTGCTCAGAACTACCGCCGCCACAACCAACGAATGCGGAAAGAGCCAGAATGGCTGCTGTTGCTAATGCAAAAATTTTTCTCTTCATCATGTCCTCCTCCATATTCTATTCAATGATAAGCACTCTTGGCAAGATTCCCGAAAACGCGAAAGCTGTTTTCGAAAATTTTCGCCGCTTGCAAGAACAAAATAGCGCATCGTACAGAACTTGTCAATCCTTTTTTCAGATTTTTCACTATTTTTCTCTAATGATGTGTATAGCCGTCCATACTAGGTTCACAATTTGTTCACTATATTTTCGCAAGTTTTCGTTTTTCTCTTGTTTTTTCGATAAAAGCCGCTTATACTAAGTGGGAAGCAAAAGGATTGCAACACTCGCTTGTAGCAGCGCCATTCTGTACGAAGCTTTCATATTGCATAATCAAGACGGAAAGGAGGATCCTCACCATGCCAACCATCAAAGACATTGCTGCGCGGCTGGGTGTTTCCATCGGAACGGTTTCCAAGGCACTTCACAGCGCGCCGGATATCAGCGAAAGCCTGAAGAAAACCATCCTGGAGACGGCCGTGGAAATGGGCTATAAAACCAGAGAAAATTCCTCCCGGGAAAACCGCCGGACCGTTCTTTTTATCGAGAACATGGCCTATGAAAAGGAAAGCGATTTCGGTTATGACATCGTCCTTGGGTTTATGAAAAGCGCCGCGCAGGAGCATTTCGAGGTCACGGTCATCCCCGTCACGGCAGAGTACCAGCGCCAGAACTCCTACGATGCCCTCCTGTTGAAGGACCGCTTCTGCGGGGCCTTTCTTCTTGGGTTCTCGCTGGAGGACCCCTGGATGGAGCAGCTGAAAACCACCACGACCCCCACGGTTCTCTTCGACAATCACGTTCTGCACAACCCCCATGTCGGCTCCGTGGGAACCGATCCGTTTGAAGGAATCGACATGGCCGTTGAGCACCTCGTGCAAAACGGCCATGAGAAAATCGCTTTTTTAAACGGTTCGGTCGGCTCCCTGATCTCCGACCAGCGCATGCGCGCTTACTTAAACAGCATGTACGAGCATCACCTGCCCATCGACCCGGATCTGGCTGTGTACGGGTATTACGTGGCGGATGCCGCCCGCTACCACGTGCCCGGCTTTCTGGAAAAAGGCGCCACCGCTATTCTTTGCGGAAACGATCTGATCGCCGCCGGTGTGATCGAATGCTGCCGGCAGATGGGGTATCGCGTTCCGGAAGACATCAGCGTGATCGGCTTTGACGACATTCCGCTCGCCACCACGCTCTCCCCGCCCCTTACAACGGTCCGCCAGGACCGCAGCCAGCTGGGAAAATGCGGCCTGTACATTTTACACGCCATGATGAACGGCATCCCCATGAGCCGCACACTTCTGCGGCCCTCCTTAGCCATCCGGGAAAGCGTCGCGGGCGCAAAGCCCCGGCTTCCGCTTCGCCGTACAAACGACCCGGATTCTATTTTGAATGTCAATCCGGCGCTGTACAGTCAGTTTGTGACACATAAGAGTGTATGAATAAGGGGGACGGAGAAAGCTGCCATACGGGGAAAATAAGAGAGAACAGACAATTTCCCCGTCCGACACTCATTTTTCCAGCCTGCCATGCGGGGAATCAATTCCTCGTCAGATCCCGCAGCCAAATATATTTCTTATATCGCAGATAAACCGCCGGGATCTTCACAATCTCATCCAGATTCATGATGCAGTAGACGGCAACCGGGGACAGCTTCCACACAAAGGCCGCCAGGAACCCTAACGGAACCGAGAAGCACCACATGGCGCCGATGTTCCCGTACATATCAAAGGCCGAATCTCCTCCGGCGCAGAAAACGCCGTCCAGAACCGTATGGTTGACCGACTGGAACATCAGATTGATCCCGCAGAAAAGCAACATTCCCTGCAGATAGCTTGCTGCGGTTTCCGTCAGCGGCGCAAGATGCACGATCAGCGGAGACAGCAACATCAAAAGCACACCGGTCACGACCCCTGCGGCCATCGCCAGCCTGGTCAGCCGCCCGCCAACGCGCCTGGCAAGAGCAAGGTTTCCCGTACCCAGGACGTGCCCGACCATAATCCCCGCGCCGTTGCCAAGCCCCCGCGTCATGCACGCGATCAGGCTCCGGGCGATACCTGTGACGGAATGCGCGGCTACCGCATCGCCTCCCAGATGCCCCATGATGACGCTGTAGAGCGTATAAGCAATCCCCCACACTAACGACGCGGCCAAAAGAGGCCCCGTGTATTTCCAGAAATCGCGCGTCAGCTCCGGCTCCGGCACAAACAGGCGGTCCCAGCGCACACGGACGATGATAGTCTTCCGCTCCCCGTCAGGCAGAGGCAGCTCCGTCGCCCTTGCGGCCGCAAGCACGCTCCAGATGAGCTCCACGGCGCGGGCGATCACCGTCGCGACAGCGGCACCGACGATGCCAAGCTTTGGCGCGCCGAACAACCCGAAGATCAAAACGGCGTTGCAAACGATGTTTAACGCCACGGCAAAGGAACTGATGCGGGAGGCAACCCCCGCGCGCCCCGTGGTCTTCAGCACGGTCAGGTATACCTGAGACACCGCGCACAGCACGTACGAAAGCGAAACAGACTGCAGATACGCGCTTCCATGGGTAACCAGCACCTCATCGTTCGTCAGTATCCGCATTACAGCCTCTGGCGCGAGGCCCGAAAAGGCCGTGAACAGCAGACCGACAGCCAGCATATACAGGAGGTTTCGCGGGATAAGCCGCTCCACCGTATGAGGGTCGCCCTTCCCCCAGTACTGCGAGGTAAGGATGCTGAGGCCCCCCGTGATCCCCAGCACAAACAGGTTCAGAACAAACTGCACCTGCCCGCCCAGCGACACGGACGACATGGACGTCTGATCCACCAGCCCCAGCATCACCGCGTCAGTTGCGCTGACGAGCGCAAGCATGAACGCCTGGATCACCAGGGGAAATACGGTGGAGGAAAGCTCTTTGTAAAAATCATCCCTGGATTGATTCATAATCAAGTGACTCCTTATTTTCGCGCGCAGATGACCACATCGTCACCCTGGCGTTCCCACCTCAATCAGATTTCCATCGGGATCGTAAAACCGAACGATCTTCTTTCCCCAAGGATAACTTGTCGGTTGCGTCACATACTGTACATCCGGGTAAAACTCTTCCAGCTTCTTCACGAAGCCCTCCAGATCCGCTTCCTCAAAATACAACTCGGTTGCGTGATTCCTTGGAATGACATCTTTGCCAAGCGTTTCCCTCCAGATGTCCGCCTTCTGCAGGACCAGTCCTTCTGTCAAGATCACGCATCCGGCGTTGTCCAGTACCACGTCGAGGCCAAACAGCGTACGATAGAACTGTTTTGACCTCTCGATATCCTTCACCACAATCAGTACATTCTTAAGTTTCATCCACTACCTCGTTGTTGCCGTATTTCTATTCTCTTTCCCTGTCGCCAGGCGCTCATTGATCATTCCCGTTTTCAGTACTATTCACGGGCCCTCGTGATTACAGAAAACTCACGGTTTCCTCCAGCGCTTTTCTGCTGCCGTGATTCGGAAGCGGGCCGGCTCCTTCTGCCGCATAACCCAGATCCATGACCATCAGGACGCCCTCGTCTTCAGGCAGCCCAAGAGCCTCTGCCAGCTTTTCAGGATCAAAGAAATTGACCCAGCAGCTGTCCACGCCTTCATCGGCGGCAGCCAGCATCATGTGCGTCGCAACAATCGCCGCATCCTCCGCGCCGGAATCCTGCTTTCCACCGGGATAAGTAAACACGCCGCTCTTCTTGTACGCGACAACCAGCGCCACCGGCGCACCATACCGGCAAGGAGTTACGGTGTCCAGCTTAGCCAAAGCCTCTGCGGACTGCAGCACATATACATGCTGTTCCTGCGAGTTCTTAGCCGTCGGCGCCAGACGCCCGGCACGTAAGATCGCGGTCAGTTTTTCTGCTTCCACCGCTTTGTCCGAGTACTTCTTGCATGAATAACGTTTTTGAATGAGTTCCTTAAATTCCATTTTTTACCTCCTAAAAATCTTGGTATCGTAAGAACATGGAGGGACTGGCCTTCCTGTTCATCCCTTCCTGTTCGCTCTCTGCATTCCCTCTGCTTCCTCTTTTCCCTTTATTCCAGCGTCAGCCCCTGACTCTCCGCCAGCTGCTCCAAAAACTTGGTCCAGTCGATGTGATCCGCCAGCGCGGACGACATAATCTGGAAGCAGATCGCCGTCAGGATTGCGACAATGCACAGCACAATTCCAGCCACGGCGCGGCGCTTTGCCGGCGACTTGATGCCGCGGATGGAAGCGATGAGGCCAACCACGCCCAAGCCCATGCTGATAAAAGGCTCCATGAGGCAAAGGAACACGGACACGCACCCGCACCAAAAGCCTGCGCGCGCAAAGCCGATCCCTTTACGCTCTTCCTCTGTCAAGGTCTCCGCTTCGTAGCCTGCCCGGGCTCCGGATCTCTGGTAAGCGGTATAGCCCTGATAGGCAGAGGAATCTTGCCCGGCGCTATCCCCCTGATTGTCACTTTCATATTCAAAGCGCTCCTGCTGAACCTCCTTCCAGGAATCCTCCCGGCTTTGTTCCCAGGCGTTTTGGGGTTGGTTGGTCTCAGCCTTGCCGCTCCCATATGTCTTCCAGGCTCCTGCACTTTCCGCTGTCTCTGCCGCCTTCTCCTCCGGCAGACGTCCACCCAGCATGTCCCGAATGTCCGCCTCCGTAAAGACGGTTTTGCAGTTGGGGCATCTCTTCGCCGTGTCTAAAAGCCTCTGTCCGCAATATTTACACTGCATAATTACTAACCTTTCCAAACGTTCCCAATAACCGTTCCATCCTCTTTAAAGACCAATCATTTCCCAAAACAGCAACCATCTCCCCATTTCAGAATCGCAAAGTCTTACACATTGCCACTTTCCGCAACCTAGCGTGATGTCGCATACAAGGCTTCCTTATCCATCTGCGCCTTCTTCACCTCCGCCCGGCTCTTGCAGGAGAAATCCTGCCACTCCAGGGACAGGTTGGGGTTGTAATACGGATCCCCTTTCCGCAGGACATCCGCCCAGCGCTCCATACAAAAGCGCGTCTCGCCGTTAAACCGCTCCACCTTCTCGGGCGTGTCCTCCTGCCCGCGCGACTTGGATTCGTAGTGATACAACAGCGCTTCGGAGTTGTATACCACCTGGTAGCCCATCTCGCGCACCCGCAGGCAAAGATCCACATCGTTAAACGCGACCGCCAGTTTTTCCTCAAAGCCGCCGATCTCCTGATACACGGACGCCCGAATCAGCAGACATGCCGCCGTCACCGCGCTGTAATCCTGGGTGCACCAGGCCCGGTACATGTAGCTCCGCTCATCCCGCGGCAGGCCCTGGAAGGCATGCCCCGCCATCCCGCCGATGCCGATGATGACGCCGGCATGCTGAATGGTATTGTCCCCGTAAAGAAGCTTGGCGCCGATGATGCCGGTGTTCGGCCGCAGCCCGTAGCCCACCATCTCCTTCAGACTATCCTTCGCGATCCACTCCACGTCATTGTTCAAAAGAAGCAGATACTCGCCTCTCGCAAACGATGCGCCGTAGTTATTCACCGCCGAATAATTGAACGGATGCTCATAGCGGACCACACGGATCCGCGGATCCGCAGCCAGTTCCTCATAGTACTCAAAGGTCTCCGGCTCCGTGCTGTTGTTTTCCACCACGATGACTTCGATATTCGTATAACTCTGCTGGAACAGGGATTCCAGGCAGATTTTCAGATCGCTCGCGTGATCCTTGTTCGGGATGATAACCGAAACGAGCGGCTCCACCGTGCGCAGATAGCTCACATGATAAACGCCGGCGTCCACACCGGGGATCACCTCTCCGTTTTGCCCCGTGCGCTGCAGATGCGCCTCGATCGCCCGCTTTCCGGCCTCAAACGCGTAGCGCTTGCTCTCGGCGTTGCCGGCCGTGGACCCGCCGTGGCTCCGCCAGTGGTAGAGCACCTTCGGGATGTGCACGATCTTCTGCGCCTTTTCCGTGCAGCGGAAGATAAAATCGTGATCCTGCGCGCCGTTTAACTCTTCATCAAAGCCGCCCACGAGGTCGGCCAGCTGCGCTTTCACGCACACCGGATGGCAGATGTAATTCATGGACTGCAACAGATCCGGGTTGAAATCCGGCTTAAAGTGCGGATCAAAGAAAGTCTTCCCGCTCTCATCCGTCTTGTCCTCGTCCGCATACAGGAAATCCGCCTCCGGGTTCTCCCGGATGGCCTTCGCCATCTCGTACAACGCATTCGGCGCCAGCACATCGTCGTGATCCAGCAAAAGCAGGTAATTCCCATGCGCCATGGCAAGCGCCGCGTTGGTATTGCCTGCGATGCCCTTGTTTTCCTGCAGCTCTTGATAGAACACCCGATCTGACGCGTTTCTCTCCTTCAACACCTCTTCCACTCTGACCCGCGTCGCGCCATGGTCCGCGCTCCCATCCGCCAGGCACAGTTCAAACCCGGCATAAGTCTGATGAAGCACGCTGTCGATCATCGCCGCCAGAAACGGTGTGGGTGTACGGTATAACGGCACCAGTACAGAGATAAGCGGACCGTCCGGGAACGCCTCTTCCCGCTGCCGTCTTAATTCCTCCGCCGTCGGCTCCGCCTGTTTGCGAAACTGGTCATAGCCGATTTTCTCCAGCCGGAACACTTTTCGATACAGCTTATAGCAAGTTTTTTTCAAACCATTTCTCTGCAAATAGCGAAGTGTTTTAGCCACCACCCCGCCTTTCTGCAACGTCTCATCCCGATATTCCATGAATTTCTCTCCCCTTAGTCACTGAAACCGGTGCGCATACAAGGATGTGCTACATTACCCATGAAAGCCGACGCGCTTGCTTCGCTGCTTCGCAGCTCCCGCAATCACTTTCATAAAAACGAGAAGCGCCGGCTTATCCCAGCCGACGCCTTTCTTGCCTTATGTTCTATTTTATCCTTGAACGGAAAGAATGTAAACAGGTTTTTATGATATCGCCCGGTCGCGGTGCATAGGGCTTCTTGTGTGCTTGCACGCAAAGAAGCCCATATGCATCAGCGACGCTAACAAAAACGAGCAATAAAGCTACGCGAGCGGAGAGAGCGGAGCGAGTTGCGAGTTTTTGTAGCACAGCGTGAGCACGAAGTGCGAAGCTGTGCGTAAGGGCGATATCATATGGTGCGACGCGTCCGACATCCGAACGCTTTACAGCACCTTCGCCAGGAAATTCTTCAACCTCTCCGTCTGCGGATGCTCAAAAATCTGCTCCGGCGACCCTTCCTCCATGATAATGCCGTCCGCCAGGAACAGCACGCGGTTCGACACCTCCCGGGCAAAGCCCATCTCGTGCGTCACCACCACCATGGTCATGCCTTCGGCCGCCAGCTTCTTCATAACATCCAGCACTTCGCCAACCATCTCCGGATCCAGGGCGGAGGTAGGCTCGTCAAACAGCATCACATCCGGCTCCATGCAAAGGGCGCGCACGATGGCCACGCGCTGCTTCTGTCCGCCGGAAAGCTGCCGGGGATACGACCCCGCGCGATCCGCCAGGCCAATGCGCCCAAGAAGCTCCATGGCCTTCTTCTCCGCCTCTTCCTTGGTCTTCTTTTTCAGCATGACAGGAGCGCAGGTCATGTTCTCCAGCACGGTCATGTGCGGGAAAAGGTTAAACTGCTGGAACACCATGCCCATCTTCTGACGATGAACGTCCAGGTTCACGCGCCGGTCCATCAGATCATCGCCTTCGAAGATGATATGGCCGCCCGTGGGCTTCTCCAGCATGTTGAGGCATCGCAGAAACGTCGATTTTCCGGCACCGGAGGGGCCAATCACGCAGACCACGTCGCCCTTGTTGATCTCCACGTTCATACCTTTCAGGACTTCCGTCCCCTTAAAGGATTTTTGAAGATTTTCAACCTTAATCATTGCCGGCCATTCTCCTTTCCATGCGTCCTAAAAGCCCGGTCAAAAGCATGGTGAGCACCAGATAGATGAGCGCGCACAGGCCCAGCGTATTGATGGCATCAAACGTATTATTCCGGATCAGGTTCAGCGCGCGTGTCAGATCCACAATCGCCACATAACCAGCTACGGAGGTTTCCTTCAAAAGCGCGATCATCTCATTTCCGATGGCCGGGAGAATGTATCGCACGGCCTGCGGCATGATAATCTTCCGCATGGTCTGCAGCTTGGAAAGGCCCAGGCTGCGCCCTGCCTCCATCTGGCCTACATCCACCGCATTTAAACCGCTTCGAATGAGCTCCGCCATATAGGCGCCCGAGTTCACACCAAACGCGACGATGGCCACCGGGACACCGCTCTTGGCGGACACCATGACGATGTAGTAGAAAATCAGCAGCAGAACCGTCATGGGAATGCCTCGGATCACCGTGACGTACACGTTGCAGATCACGACCAAGGGCCTTAATGCCCGGACATCCTCCGCAAAGTACTTGATGACGGCGATCGCCGTGCCGATCAGGACACCGATGGCCAGCGCCCCCAGCGTGATGATCAAGGTATTTCGCAAACCCTCGAAAATCATCCCGTACAGGTTCGATTCGATAAAGGTCTCGTACAGCTTCGCAAACCACCGTTCAAAAAACTGACCGACGTTCGCAAATCCGGTCTCAAAAAAGCTGATTATATCTGCCATGCGGCATTTACCTCCGAAAAACAGGATTCAGGCACAGAAAAAACGCATGGTTTTCTGTGCCTGAAAATAACAATTCTCTCACCCGACCTGCCGGAATGGGGCCGATCATTGTAACGGCTCAAATACCCGAACCGTTACAATAGGTGCAAATATCTTGCTTAGTTCGCCGACGGAGCCGTATAAGGAGCGTTGTACTTTTCAAACGTAGCCTTCACAGTACCATCCGCTAAAAGCTTCTGCAGACTCTCGTTGATAGCGGCAATCAGATCATCGTTGCCAAGGGCGGTCGCAAACGCATAGGGCTCCGTCGTCATGGCCTCATCCAGGATGACCAGCTTCGTCTCGTTCTCTGCGTTGTAAGCAGCCACCATCTCCGCAGCTGTCAGGTCATCGATGACCCACGCATCCACCTTACCGGTGACAAGCGCCATCTCCGCGTCGCTGTTGGCAGCAAAAGAGCTGACCTGATAACCGTTGGACATCGTAAACTTCTCGGCAGTGGTACCCGTCTGTGCGGAAACCTTCTTACCATCCAGATCGGCTTTGCCCTTGATCGTGCTTCCCTCGATTACCACGATGGCCTGCGCTGCCAGGCAGTAAGGATCGGTAAACAGAGAATTCTTCTTGCGGTCTTCATCGACGGTGATACCGGACATACCGATGTCATACTTGTTCGCAGCAATACCGGTCAGAACCGAGTCGAAATCCATCTGAGCCAGTTCCAGCTTCACGCCCAGATCCGCGCAGATCTTTTCCATGATGTCCACTTCGATACCGATCACGTTCGTTCCATCCAGGTACTCGAACGGAGGGAAGTCCGGGCTCGTGGCAACCACCAGCTTACCGGCAGCCTTGACCTCATCCAGCTTGGATGTCTTACCACCGCAGGCACCCATCGTCAAAACAAAAGCAACTGCCAGGAGACATGCTATTACCTTCTTCATTTTTTTCGTCCTCCTTTAAAAATGTATGCGCATCGTTTCTGCGCTGCTATTTGCCATTTTTTCAGTTGGAACGTTTCCTTTACAGCGGATTTACGTGTATCGCCCACAAAAGTCGCCTCGTTCGAACCTGTCAAAATAGCATGTCCTTATTATAACAGCTTCGTAATTTTATGCAAGACCCAATTTGATTTTTCGCCAATTTCCCGTATTTGCATGCAGTATTATATGTATTTTATGCATTTTTTACCACAAACTCTTCTTCTGCGTATAGACAACCGCCTCATCCCCCGCCTGAAACTCAAACACGGCGGTAGGATAATGGTGTTCCTCGCCTCGCCTTACGTCCACGACGAGCATCTGGCTGCTGATATCCAGCTCCGACGCCTTCTTTCCGGCCCACGGATGATTTTCATCGATCGGAACCATCCAAAGCTGCCCCGCTTCCTCCCCTGCGCTGGCGGCTCCCAAAACCAGTTCGTCGCCTTCCAGGATATGCGTGTCATTCTGAGGCGGGATCGCCCAGCCCATCCGGCGGATTAACGCCAGCTTGATGCCTTCCGGCAGCACCAGCTCCTGTGCCTCGAGGCCCAGGAACGGATGCCCTTCCTCCACTTTCAGGCACAGCGACTGCAGTCGCCGGTTCTCCTGGTAGTCGTTATACACCGCTGCCTGATTTTCATCCGGCTCTTCCAGCCCGAATCTTCTCATCAGCCAGGGCGTCAGAAGACTCTGCAGCAGGATCGACGTGACGACCGCCACCAGCACAAGCGGGATCAGAAAGCTGGCCGTATCCGGCGCCACGGTCCCCGCCGCAAAAGCCAGGGCGATGGACGGGCCTCCGGCCAGATACCCGCCGGATAGCTGCGCCACGCGCGGCAGCGGCTCCCGGAAAATCCGGGTGAGTCCAAAGACCAGAAGCGGCCGCACCAAGAAGACCGTCAAAACCAGAAGGATCGCCACCTGATCGAGCGACGAAACAAGGGCACCAGCCCGGATGCTCAGTCCCAGAAGGAAAAACAGGACCGCCTCGCCCATACCTGCCAGGCTTTCCATGCTTCCGGTCAGCTTCCGGCGGCGCGGCAGATCGCCGTTTCCCATGATGAGCGCCGCAATCCACACGCTTAAGAACCCATTGCCGCCTAAAATCGTCGAGATGGCATAGGCAACCATGGCGATGCCGATCAGGTACAGCTCCTCCAGGTTTTCCTGCAGAAAAATGATGCTGTGCAGGATGAAAAGGCCGCCCATGCCAAGGATGATACCGGCCAGAATTCCCACGATCAGTTGCAGCGCAAACAGCCCGGCCACCTGCCCAGCGCTCTGCCCCGCCAAAATGGCGGAATAGCCGGCCGTCAAAATGGACATCAGCGGAATGGATGCCCCGCAAAGAAGCGACAGGATCCCCGTAATCTTCTCGGAAAACTTCAGCCACCCGTTCTTAAAAAACAGATACGCGGCAAAGGCATCCCCGGCGCACACTAACGCCGCCCCCAGAAGGCCCTCCACGACCCGCCCGGATGTCAGGATCGCAAACAGCGGCCCGCTGAACAGAACCGTCAAAAGCGCCCCCGCAAGCAGCGTCCACGCCTCCCGGTAGTTCTTCTCCAGACGCTGAAGCCGCAGCCCAAACCCGGCGTAAAACGTCTGCAGAACCAGTGCCACGGCGGCAATCTGCCAGGTCTCCTCCATTCCAGGCCCCTCGCCCCGTTTGATCAGGAACGTGGCACACACAATTCCTGCCCCGATAAACAGGAGCAGAACCGGCAGCCCGATCCGCTTCATAACCCTTCCCAGCAGTGCATAGGAAATGGTCACCACTCCCAGCACCGCGATCATCACTGTCATGTTCATACGATCCTCTTAAATGGTGGTATTGTATCCATCATGGTGAACCTTCGTGATATCATAAGGCGTCACCTGGTAGACGTAATAATTCAGCCAGTTGGAATACAGAATGCTGGCATGGGCTCTCCACATCAGGAGCGGCTTTTCCGCCGGATCATCGTTCGGATAATAGTTGAGCGGAACCTGGATCGGAAGCCCCTTTCCGATATCCCGGCGATATTCGTTATTCAGGCTTAATCGGTCATACTCCGGATGGCCCAGAACAAAAATCTGGCTTCCGTCTTCCAGCATGCACAGGAAAACGCCGGCCTCCTCCGATTCGGCCAAAATCACCATGCCCGGAATCTTCTCGATATCCTCCTTCAGAATCTCCGTGTGGCGGGAGTGCGGCGCGTAAAACACATCGTCAAAGCCGCGCACCAACGGCGTCCGGCGATTCTTGACCCGGTGCGAATAGATGCCAAACCGCTTTTCCGGAAGCAGGTATTTCTTCAGCCCATAGTGATAGTGGAACGCAGCCTGCGCGGCCCAGCACAGATGGAACGTGGACGTCACATGCGTCTTGCTCCACTCCATGATCTCGCAGAACTCCGGCCAGTAATCCACCTCTTCAAACTCCATCAGCTCCACCGGCGCGCCGGTCATGATCATGCCGTCGAAATTCCGGTCCTTGATATCCTCAAATGTCAGGTAAAACTGATCCAAGTGGCTGGATTTGGTGTGGGTGCCCCGGTAGGTGCCGGTGGTCAGGAAGGTAACGTTCACCTGCAGCGGCGTGTTGGACAGGCTGCGGAGAAGCTGCAGTTCCGTATCCTCTTTTAAGGGCATAATGTTCATGATCACAATTTCCAGGGGACGAATGTCCTGGGTGATGGCGCGGTTTTCGTCCATCACGAAAATGTTTTCATCTTCCAGAATTTTCTTGGCGGGAAGACCCGCCTGTACACGAATTGGCATACTGCAACCTCCTTTAAGCAAAACCTCTCTAAACTAGAAACGTCCTTAACTGGACTTTGCCAGTTAAGGACGATACATGACCGTGTTACCACCTTATTTCACCGGTTCCTTACGGCTCCCGGCCTTATCAGGTACGAAAGAAACAAAAAACATGCCTGGCCGGTTAAGCCGGCCAAAGTCTATCTTCTTTGATACCCTTGTCCTGTAACGGGCACACCCGTCGCAGCCTGTGCCTTTTTCAGCAGTCGGTGCGAAGCTCCGAGGCCATCTTCCGCAAAGACGTCCGCATTCCCTTTCCACCCCCGGGAATTCTCTGTGCCGTTGTTCCTTGCGTACTATTCTCTTCACAGCTTTTTGTTTATGAAGTTCTCCGTTACCATAACACCTTTTGTATAATCTGTCAACTCATTCTTCTCGCGCCGTGGAGGCCATGGAGTCTGGCGGGGAAATATCTTGTTATATAAGGATTTCCCCGTACCTGAGCTGCTTTTATGGCTGGCCTGGCGGGGAATAGTCTTGAAATTAGAGCATTTCCCCGTACCTGAGCTGCCTTTTAGGGCTGGCCTGGCGGGGAATAGTCTTGTTATATAAGGATTTCCCCGTACTTGAGCTGCTTTTATGGCTGGCCTGGCGGGGAATAGTCTTGTTATATAAGGATTTCCCCGTACCTGAGCTACCTTTTAGGGCTGGTCTGGCGGGGAAAAGTCTTGAAATATAAGGATTTCCCCGTACTTGAGCTGTCTTTAGAGCTAAACAAGCGGGGAAACGTCTTGAAAATTAGAGCATTTCCCCGTACCTGAATTTTTCTTAGAGCAAATCTAGCGGGGAAAAGTCTTGAAATATAAGGATTTCCCCGTAC
>JAEEGL011137264.1_pt1 | contig 21561 bp, 19 predicted proteins | sample 9134231 | NCBI WGS metagenome assembly JAEEGL01 (sample SAMN16246548, study PRJNA631951) | gut metagenome | biome: gut microbiome; feature: rumen; material: fiber-attached | host: Bos | place: Iran: Karaj | collected 2018-10
CAATTGTGATGGATTCTTCGCCTATTGCTGCGGCCAACGTTTCGAGCCCTACCGGGCCTCCGCCATAATATTTTATCATGGTTTCAAGTAAACGTCTATCATTTGCGTCGAGGCCCTTTTCATCTATATCGAGTTTTGTGAGAGCGTTTTTGGCTATTTCATAATTTATTTCCGAGTTGTTAATTTGAGCAAAATCACGTACTCTTTTTAGCAATCTATTAGCAATTCTCGGAGTGCCTCTTGAACGAGAAGCAATTTCCAGAGCTCCTTCATCTGTTATACTTGATTTTAAGATAGAAGCACTTCTTTTTATGATTTTTGCAAGTTCTTTTGGGGTATACATTTCAAGGCGCAAAAGAACTCCAAACCTATCCCTTAAAGGAGCAGTAAGTTGACCGGCTCTTGTGGTTGCTCCAATTAAAGTAAATTTAGGTAGTGGTAAGTGGTAAGAGGTAGCCATTTGGCCTTTTCCAGTTACGATATCTATTGCAAAATCTTCCATTGCAGGATATAGAATTTCCTCCACATTGCGTGAAAGCCTGTGTATTTCATCTATAAATAAAACATCGCCTTCCGAAAGATTTGAAAGAAGAGCTGCCAAATCTCCAGGCTTTTCTATTGCAGGGCCTGAAGTAATTCTTATATTTACGCCAAGTTCTTTGGCAATTATCATTGAAAGTGTTGTTTTACCAAGCCCGGGAGGGCCATAAAGGAGAACGTGGTCAAGAGGCTCTTTCCTTATTTTTGCGGCATCTATGAATATTTTTAAATTTTCTTTTACTTTTTCCTGACCTACGTATTCACTAAGAGTTTGTGGCCTTAGTGGATTATCATTATCTTCCGCGATTTCAGAAGGTTCAGTTAATCTTTCTTCTTGTTCGGAGATCATTTAAAACTCACTTCCTTTTATTTCCCCAAAGATTTAAGTGCTATTTTTATCATTTCTTCAACGGATAAATCTTCGCTTATCCCTGAAAGTATAGGTAAAACTTCTGCACCAGAATATCCAAGAACGCAAAGTGCATTCATAGCTTCAGTAATTTTTTTGCTATTTGGCGGTATGCTGTTGTTAGTTGGCAAGGTGTTAAAATTACTCTTATAAAACTTATTAACAAGTTTATCTTTTAATTCAAGAACTATTCGCCCTGCCGTTTTTGCGCCGATACCTGGGATACTTGTCAGACTTTTGCTGTCTTCTGCTGAGATAATTGCCGATATTCTGTCAGGTGTAAATTGCGATAGCACCGAAAGTGCCGCTTTTGGTCCAACTCCGGAAACAGACGTTAAATGCTTAAAGCATTCAAGTTCATTTAGGTCTGCAAATCCAAATAAATCAACTGCATCTTGCCTGATACTCATGTACGTATACACAAGAACCTCTTTGTTTAGCTTACTAAAAAATTGATTTTGAGTATTATACGAAGTTAGGCATTTATATCCGACCCCCATGCAATCTACCACTATGTAATTGCCTTGATTTTCGGTTAATATGCCTTTTAAACTGTAAATCATCTTGTTCTCCTTAAAGTTATGCGTAATTTTTTTATCCGCTTAATTTTTGAATATAAGAATTTATATTTTGAAATCCTATAGAATTTGCATGGCAAATTGCAATTGCTAGGGCATCTGCAGCATCGTCGGGCTTTGGGATCTCTTTTAATTTAAGGAGCCTTTGCGTCATCATCATAACTTGTTTTTTTTGAGCTTTCCCGTAGCCTGTTACTGTTGTTTTTACTTGAAGGGGAGTATACTCAAATATCGGAATACCGTTTTGTTTTAGCGCAAGTAGTGTAACGCCCCTTGCTTGAGCAACATCTATTGCTGTTTTGTGATTATTTTGAAAATAAAGTTTTTCAACAGCGCTGGCGTCGGGAGTATATTTTTTTACAATCTCTGCCATTTCGTCATGTATTATTTTAAGTCTGTTGCAAAAATTATCATTTGGCGCGGTGAGTATGGCGCCGTAATTTATCGGTTTTAAAAATCCGCTTTTAAATTCAACTATTCCGTACCCTACAATTGCATAACCGGGATCTATACCGAGTATTCTCATTTTTCCACCTCTTTCGTACATTATACCACGTAATAAAATTATGTAGTAGTATCTCAAGATTATTAAATTCAACAAGAAAGATCGAAAATAAGGTGTAAACTTGACAATAATGCTGTTTTAGTGTAATATGTAAGCAATTACTTGGATGTGTTTTGAAGAGTAAGGGGGCGTTTAGCATGAGCCGTAGTTTGGAAAGTGTAATAGAGGAAATTGCAGAAAATGAGGAAATGTCCAGAGAATTTATCGCAATGGACGAAATAGATGAAATTTATGAGTATTGCAAAAATATGGGACTTGGCAGTTCCGAAGAAGAATTCGATGAAGAAGTATCTTCAATGGTAGATAATTTTTATATTTACAGTATCCAAATTGATAAAAATGATTTAAGTCTTGTTGCCGGAGGAAGTAGTTTGAATAAACATTTCAATAAAGCAGTAGCTTCAGCCCTTTCCGCGCTGGTGCTCACGGGCGCAGGTGCGGCTAATAGTAATATTGCGGCCGGAGTGAGTACGCCTCCCAAGAGTGTAGCAACTTCCGCTAGTGCGGATACCAAAACAGCTAATAAAAAATATGTTGCTAAAAATGGCGCCAATGCTGAATCTGATAGCAAGTTTTCTAAAACGGTAGAAAGTATAAAAGAATTTTTTAGAAAACATAAGTTAGGCACGGGTATTACAGCGGCTGCCATTTTGATGCTTATTTATGCTGGGTTTGCCTACCATAATGGAGATGCAAGATTTTTGAAATGGGGTCGTAAAGTAGAGCGTGGCTCGCAAAATACAGGTGGTTCAGGCAAGCCTTTTGTGAGCAAAGAAGAGGAGCACAAAGAGCGGTTAAGAAAAAAGATGGTAGATCATGGCTATGTCCTTCCTGAATTAGGTAAATCCACTGGAAAAGTCGTGGAGGAGGAAGACGTACGGCTCCAGCTTTACTTAAATAGCCTTAGTGACGACGATAAACGTCTTGCGCAAGAGATAATGGCTGAGGATCTGAAAAAGGTCAATGAGGCCGGGATAGCTCAACTTTTTACTGCGCTGCCTGAAATTTTCGTTGAGAAGCAAGATTCCGCCCCTTCTTCAACCTCTTCTTCCGGCGGTAATAGAACATTCTATGACGAAGGTCCCAGCGACCATGGTAAACTTGCAACTATTTTCGAAGAAAAGCCTGGTGAGATAGTTGGTTTGGATAGACCGCCTTTTCCGGGTTCGTATAGGACGCGTCGTGTTAATGTGAGATTTGATGAGGTAGACAGTGACAGTCAGAAAGTAATTACAGAGCTTAATGATGACCTTATTCGTGAGCAAAATGGTGAGAATTTAGCTTCTAAAGTCGATGAATGGCAGACAAAACTTTCGACTTTGACTGATGATGGGAAAAAATATGTTAAAGGATTTTTGGGTCAAGTACTAGGTTGTATTAACACTATTCACCACGAGATGACTAGACGTCCCTTGTATAGGGGTTTGTATGAATACACTTCAATGTCAGAATTTTATGATGGTTAAAATTGCATAGGTTAGTCATTTACTTTGTGTTTTTTCTATTTGGCAAGATTAATTTTATGTACATGATGTGTATATTAGTATCGATTAGTATCGATATGATTTACAATGAAGTTGCTTGGTAAGGGTTCATTAAAGAATCAAATTTAACAAAAAAATTAAAATTTCATATCTAAACTTGACAAAAATATCTTTTTGGCGTACTATTGACGTAGGTGTAATTGTTTGTGTATGTTTTAGTATTTAAGGAGGGGTTAGTTTATGAATCGTAGTTTGGAAAGTGTAATTGAAGAAATAGCAGAAAATGAGGAAATGTCCAAGGAATTTATGGCAATGGACGAAATAGATGAAATTTACGCGTACTGTAAGAGTATGGGACTTGGTAGTTCCGAAGAAGAATTCGATGAAGAGGTATCTTCAATGATAAATAACTTTGATATTTACGCTAGTGAACTTGATAAAAATAGTTTAAACCTTGTTGCAGGAGGAAGTAGTTTGAATAAACATTTCAATAAAGTAGTAGCTTCAGCTCTTTCCGCGCTGGTGCTCACGGGTGCGGGTGCGGCTAATAGTAACATTGCATCCGGAATGAATATGCCTGGTAAAGCCATTACTGCTTCTTCTGATAGGGTTGAAAAGAGAGTTGATGATAAAAAAGAGACCTCTAAAAGTGATGCCGATGCTACATCTGATAGTAGATTTGTTAAAATTAAGAAAAGTTTGGAAGATTATTATAATCGCGGAGTCAAGTATGCTTCTGAGCACAAAAAAGGTACTATCGCTACTATAGCTGCCATTATTTTAGTGGCTGTCTATACTGGCTTTGCAATTCACAATAAAGATGCAAATCCACTCCATTGGTTTAGTAGTAGAACGGAAGGTGGTTCTCACGATAGGTCTCATGTAGGTGGTGCTTCTTCCTTGTCTGATGCAGACAAAGCGACAATAGATGATGTTGTAACGTCATTGAGCAGTGATGTAACTACTCATCAATTAACCGCAGACTCACTTCAGAAAATCGGAGAGCTGAAGGATAAATTTGGTACGAACGGAGAAGCACTTAGTTATTTGTCGCAAAAATTAGAAGATCTGGGTTATGATCCCGCAAAGGTAGGTAGTGGCTCGCAAGCTCCGTCTGGTACTTCTGTATTTGTAGATGACGTGCCTTTGGATGATGACGTGCCTTTGGATGATGGTGATTCTGGTAAAAGTTCCACGACTTCTAACGGTGGTACAGGTTCATCCGGTGATGTTTATGTGTTGCAAGTTTTGCCCAGTGTAGATTTTAGTGCTTTACCCAAAGAAGTTAATGGTTTTAGTATGCCGACTTTAGATAGTGATCCAGAAGGATATGGTAGGGTTGTTGATGTTTTGGGTCAGTTTAATGTTGTCAGTGATGATGATAAGGACAAGGAAAAATTCTTTGATCCAGAACATCGAAGTTCTCCATTGGATTTTTGGTCGTTTAGTGCGAATAAAAGTATTCGTACAGACTTAACTCCTAGAGAGAAGAACTATATAAATTCATATTTAGCTGCTCAATTTGGTGAGACATACACTCCTCCAGCGCCAAGTGTTGAAGAAAGTCAATAATTTTCAATTAGGTTGCTAATTTAGTTAATCAAGCTGGTTTTTTATTCCAGCTTGATTTTTTTGATATGTTTTTTATAAATGAGTTATTTTTTATATTTCACGCACTGTAATTAAAATAAATTGTCAGCCATAAATGTACATGCTATAATTATGTAGTAAAGTTTTTAAATTCGGGAATTTATAAAAATATACAAATCTTTTTGGGGGCAAAAAATATGTGTGGAATTTGTGGCTTTACCGGTGAAGTTTTAAATAAAACAAAAGTTATAGAAAATATGGCCAAGCTTATAACTCATCGCGGGCCGGATAGCGCCGGATTTTTTGTGGATAAAGATATTTCTATGGGATTTAGAAGGCTTAGCATTATCGATATTGATGGCGGAGAGCAGCCAATTTACAGTGAGAATAATAATTTAGTTTTAACATTTAATGGGGAAATATATAACTATAAAGAGTTAAAAGAGGAATTAATTTCAAAAAATCATAAATTTTATACCAATACGGATTCCGAGGTTTTGGTACATGGTTTTGAAGAATGGGGTAAGGATCTTTTACCAAAGCTGCGCGGTATGTTTGCTTTTGCAATTTGGGATCGTGAAAATAAATCTCTTTTTATGGCACGGGATCCGTTTGGTATAAAGCCGTTGCATTGGTCTCGAGTTGGCAATAGCTTTGTTTATGCTTCAGAAATTAAAAGTATTTTGGCGTTCCCGAATTTTAAAAAGAAGTTTAATTATAGGGCGCTTGATAACTATCTTTCATTCCAGTATGCCGTGCCGCCGGAGACGTTTTTTGAAGATGTATATGCTCTTATGCCTGGGCACTTTATGATTTATAAAGATGGTAAAGTAGAAATAGAAAGATATTTTGAAGCAAAATTTAATATTGATGAAAATTTAGATCTAGAAACGGCCGCAAAACAAATTGAAGAGGCATTTAAAGATTCTGTAGACGCTCATAGAATAAGCGACGTTGAGGTTGGATGTTTTCTTTCCAGCGGAGTGGATTCAAGTTATGTTGCTTCGTATTTTGAGGGTCAAAAAGCCTTTACGGTGGGATTTGATTTTGGAGAAAAATATAATGAAGTAACTTGGGCGCAAAATTTATCCAAAAAGATAGGTCTTAATCATTACCATAAGATAATTTCTTCTGAAGAATTTTGGTCGTCGATAAAAAAAGTTCAGTACCATATGGATCAGCCTCTTGCGGACCCTTCTTGCATTGCGCTTTATTTTGTTTCAAAGCTTGCAAGTGAGCATGTTAAAGTTGTGCTTTCCGGCGAAGGGGCAGATGAGCTTTTCGGCGGATATACCGTTTATAACGAGCCAAGGGTATTTAGGCTGTATCAAAAAGTATTTAATCAAAAAATCCGCACATTTCTTGCAAATCTGGTAAAGAAAATCCCGTTTGGATTTAAAGGTAGAGGGTTTATAATCAGGGGCGAACATAAAGTCGAGGATAAATTTATTGGTAATGCATTCATGTTTTCCAAAGAAGAAAAGCAAAAGATACTTAAAAATTCTTCGCTTGCAACGCGTCCGCAAGATTTTTGTAAGAAATTTTATAAGAGGGCTAAAGAATACGACGATGTAACAAAGATGCAGTATCTTGATATAAATATGTGGATGGTAGGGGACATACTTTTGAAAGCCGATAGGATGAGTATGGCAAATTCCCTTGAACTTAGGGTTCCGTTTTTAGATAGAGAAGTTTTTAAAGTGGCGTCGACATTGCCTACACGATTAAAAACGCCAAAAGAAAATACTAAATATGCACTTCGCACGGCTGCGATGAAACGATTGCCGCTAGATACTGCTAAGAAGAAGAAATTAGGATTTCCGGTTCCAACAAGAGTTTGGCTTCGCGATAAGAAGTATTACGGAATAGTAAAAGATGCTTTTCTTTCTGATACGGCTAAAAAATTCTTTAATTGCGAAGAATTAATCTTGCTGCTTGACGATCACTATAACGAAAAATGGGATAATAGTAGAAAAATCTGGACCATTTATATATTCATAATCTGGTATAATATTTATTTTAATGAAATTGATTAGATGAGTTTAATATAGTAAATTCTATCTTTATGCCTAAAGATATACATGCTAAAGTAGGTGTATATCTTTAGGCATTTAAGCTTATAAATATTGAATTATATTTTTAAAAAATATATTAAATTTGTTGACAAATTTGGATTTTGGTATACAATAATTATACGCAGCATTTAAAATTTATATTTTAGGAGTGATATTTATGATCAATTTGGATAGTAATGTAATTAAAGTACAGGCGAAATATTTAAAGATGCTTTTGGAGGATTCAAATCTAAGTGTCGCTTCAGAGAAAAGTGTAGCGGATGCGGTTAAAAATCTTTATAATCCATTAAGCGAAAGCCATAGGACATTTAAAGAATTAAAAGAATGGTTGTATTCTGATATTTTGGATAAGATTAAAAAGCAGACCGCTGAAGGTGTTATGGCGGCTATGCAAGAAATTTTTTATACGGGGAATCTTTTTAGTTTATTATCCCAAACTCTTTGGCAAGACATAAATGATGCAGCTATTTCTATGGTTCATACTGCTGCGCCTTCGGCTTCTGTTTCAGAGCAATCTGCGTTGCCGGTAATTCCTTCTTCAGTGCAGCGTGATTTAAAAGATTTTTCCCGTGATTTGATGCGTATTTCTCAAGTATATTCAGGTTGTGCTTTTATTAGTGAATATATCGCGGCGAATGCTACTAGTGGAACAGATCGCAAAGGTAATGATACTGTAAGCGAATTACCAAATAATAAATTTGTTTCTTCATTTGTATGCGTATTTTATTTCTTACTGATTTGGCTATGGATTAAGTTTGCTATTTTAAAGAAATAGGATATTTATGATGTTAACTCATAAAGGCTTTGCTTGTTAAAATTCATTTAACAAGTGGAGCTTTTTAATTTTTATTAATTTTATGATGCACTTTGTTTTTAAAGTATCCCATGAAATTGACATTTTTTAAAAATTTTGGTAGTATCTTGTGTTAAAAGAGGTGAATTCATATGGCTAAAGGATCGTCAAAGACTATCTCTCAAAATAAAAAAGCATATCATGATTATTTTATAGTTGAAGATTTTGAATCGGGCATAGAGCTTAAAGGAACAGAGGTTAAATCGCTTAGAAAAGGCAATGTTAATCTCAAAGATTCCTGGTGTTCAATTGTAGATGGAGAGATATTTGTAAACGGTATGCATGTAGGGCCATATGAACAAGGGAATATTTTTAACGTAGACCCCAAACGTGTGCGCAGGCTTTTGCTTCATAAGAAAGAGATTGCAAGATTATACGGTCAGACTAAGCAAAAAGGATTTTCGTTAATTCCGATTTCATGCTATTTTAAAGGACCTATAGTGAAACTAAAAATAGGCGTTTGTAAAGGGAAAAAATTATACGATAAGCGTCAAGATTTGGCTGCGAAATCTGCAAAACGAGATATGGATCGTGCACTTAAAGATAAAAATCGTATTTAGTAATGTAGAAATAATTATTTATTGCACAAAACGCAGCCCTACCTTAGCATCTAGTGCCAAGGTAAGGCTTTGCTCCAAGTGTTTTTATAAAAAATAAATTTGAAAATAGAATATAGAATATAGCAACTCTATCTAGTATGAATTCAATGGAGATATTTTATAATTAGTGTGAGTAAATCGATAAGCCGAATTCTGTCTTGAGTAATCATCTATCTTGGCTAAGCGTTGCCGCAGTAGCTCAGTGCCACCTTTATTTTAAGCCGAGCAGGCATTTACCAAACGGTGTTGCTCCGATTAGGGTTTACATGGCCATACAGTCTCCTGTATGCCGGTGAGCTCTTACCTCGCCTTTCCATCCTTACCCGAATGAAATCGGGCGGTATATTTCTGTTGCACTTTCCCTAAGGTCACCCTCGGCGGTCGTTAACCGCTAATCTGCTCTGTGGAGTCCGGACTTTCCTCACATATCTTTGATGATATGCGCGATTACTTAATTTACTCACAGATTAATCATACCATATATTTAAATAACTTTAAATCATATTTTATATTTAGTTTCTGAATTTCAGAATGATCATATTTTTTTAGCATGGAGTTTAAATTTTTATTTTTTAAAAATATATTTTTATTTATATCATAAAGCGGAACAAGAACAAATAAACGTTCGTGTATACGAGGATGGGGGAGGGTTAAATTTTCTTCATTTATAATCATGTTTTCGTAAAGTAAGATATCGATATCTATAGTTCTTGAGCAAAATTTATAGGGCCTGGTTCGTCCGAGTGCAGATTCTACGCCAAAACATGCGCCCATGAGCATTTGTGGAGTTAATGATGTTTCTAATTCCACACAGCAATTTACATAATTTTCTTGTTTTTCAGGAGTGCCAAATGGTTTTGTTTCGTAGAAATTTGAAACGCTTATTACCTTTGTGTGGATGAGGTTATTTAGAGATTTTATGGCGCTATCTAAATTTTCGAGTTTATTCCCCAAGTTACTCCCAAGTGAAAGAAAAGCTTTATTCATTAGACATAATCACTTCTTACTCTTGTTATTTTTGTGCCTACGTATTCAAAATCTTCAGCAATCGGAGCTTCAGGTTTTTTAATTGTTAGTTCTAATTTTTCAAGTAATTTATATTTTTCAAACATTCTTTGTGAGATATTTTCGGCAGCGGTTTCTATTAAATTAAAAGATTTTTCAGTCATTATTTTTTTAATATTATTAATAACGTTAGAGTAGCTGACTGTATTTTTTATGTTATCTAAATAAATTTTTTTAATATCTGTTGGTGTATGTAGTATGGCGTCTATGTAAAAATTTTGCCCGTTTTCTTTTTCGTGGTTATGGACTCCGTGGAATGCAAAGATTTTTAAATTTTTAATTATAACTAAATTGTTCATAAAACTCTTCACTCTTCTTTATTTTGGTTTAGTAAATAATCTATTGTTTTAGCGGCATATACTGCTTCTTTTACGTCATGAACTCTTATTATATTGGCCCCGCCTTGTATGGCAACTATATTGGCCGCTAAAGTTCCTGCCATTAATGCTTCTAAATCGTTTTTTTCGCAGTTGCAAGCTTTTGAGATGATTCTTTTACGAGATAAGCCTACAAGTATTGGAGAATTTTTAAGTTTAAATTTATTTATGTTCTTAATTATATAAGCATCTTGCTCACGATTTTTCCCGAATCCTACACCGGGGTCAAAACATATATTTTCAGAATTTATTCCAAATTTTGTTAAAATATTTAATTTATTCTCAAAAAAAGGGTGGATATTTAGATTGCCTTCTGGGTGTGTAATAATTATTCCACAGTTGCTTCCTTTAACGATTTCTACCATGTTTTGGTTATTGGTTCCTGATACATCATTTATTATATTTGCTCCGGCAAGAATGGCTTTTTCTGCAACTTGAGGGTAAAAAGTATCTACCGATATAGGTATTTTTATGTTTTTTCGTATATCTTTTAAAAATGGGCTTAGGCGCTGCCATTCTTCTTTTGCGGAAATTTTTATGTATCCTGGTCGAGTTGATTGAGCTCCGATATCTAGTATATCCGCGCCTTCTTCTTCAATTTTTTTAGCGCGTTTTAGTATTTTTTCATAGGTATCAAATACGCCGCCATCAGAAAACGAATCCGGAGTGATGTTCAAAATACCCATGACATATGTTTTTTTTGATAAATCTAATTTTCCGCCACTGAATTTAAAAAAACTCAATTCTTAGCCTCTTCTTTTTCTTCTTGTATTTCCATTTTAGGGCTTTTACAAGTAAAGGTGGTTTTGGTTATGGAGCCATGTGCTCGAGAGCCGCGCATCATCATACAAAGGTGGCTGCATTCTAAGGTTACTTGCACGCTGATAGGATGCAAATTATCATACAAAAATGTTGCTATTTCCGCCGTTAGGCGTTCCTGGACTTGTGGCTTTTTGGAAAAATAATCAACTACTCTTGCAAATTTTGAAAGCCCCATTATATTTTCATTTTCAGGAATATATTTTATGTTGGCTTTCCCAAAAAACGGTAAAAGATGATGCTCACAAATTGAATAAACTGGGATATCGTTTATCTCAATAATTTCACTTTCCAAGTTGCACTTTATTTTTTTTTCTTTAAAAACTTTGATAAGATTGGTGGGCGGTTCTTCGAGCCCCGAACAAATTTCTTTGTACATTTTAGCAACTCTTTTTGGAGTTTCTCTAAGTTCAGGGCGTTGGGGGTCTTCACCTAAAGCTTCTAACAGCTCTTTTATTAGATGTTCGATTTTTTCTGTATTGATCATAATAAGATTTCCTTAATTTTTCTAGTTTATATAAGAAAGCTCAATAGCTAAAACATTTTGCGCTCGATTTTCAGCGTAATCTAACTTGTTTGTATTTAGCTTATTTTTTGAATTTGATTTATTGCAATTTGCAAAGTATTTAAATAATTTATAAGGTTTTTGAGTAAGGAGCTGATTTTTTATATTTTCATAGTTTGCGTTTATTTTGATGTAAATATATTTTTCTTTTTTAGAAGAGAGATTAATTAATTTTTTCATTATAAGATTATCTGCTGTGCCGTCAAGATTGGTTATTTTTACTGCATTTTTTTCATAATAATTTTCTGACATAGAATCACATTTTGGGAGCTTAAAGTTATATCTTTTATCATCTGTTGGGCTGATATTTCCATAAGCTTCTTCATTTATGATATGATCTTTTTTAATAATTTCGTCATTTAAGTTAAAGTAATTATACCTACCTATCTCATTTGAAAAATCCCAAGTTACGTCAAGATGATACCATTTACCGTTTATTTTAACTATATTCCACATGTGCGGCTCATTTTCTTTAGCCCCGGTAACAGTTCGGCATTCAGTTCCGATTGCGTTTAAAAGTAACTGAGTCCCTTTTGAATAGCCTTCGCATACAGCTATATTTTCAATCAAACATCCGTAAGAAGTGTATATTTTTGGGTTATTGATTTCAAATTTGTATTTACAGTGGTTTATTATATAATCGTGGATGTACAATTCCTTTTCGTATTCTGAGGCACCATTTGGAATGTTTGATATAATCTCTGAGATTTTTTTACTTAATTTCTCAATTGCTTCTTCTTGCTCGTTTTTACTAAAGGTTGAATTTAGTTTCAAAATAGTATTATTACCTAAATATTGATAGCTAAAATTATTGGAAATCCAAAATATATCGGGGTTATCGTGCTGAATTGCATATATTACTTTTTTTATTTGGAGCGGAGCTAGCCGGCAATTCCGTACGGTAATTGGTTCGATGGAGTATAGATTTGTTTTTACTAAATCGTTTGAAATATTATCGCAATTTGATTTTATTAAGTTATAACAGGTTCTTTCGTTTGGTGTATATAGGCTTTCAAGTCCGGTGGTAGTATTTATAGGGTTTCTAATTACGTGTTTTGGAGTTTCATTTTCGTAATTCAAATAATTATATACGGGACCTTGTTCTTCAAACTCTTCTTCGGTATCTTTAAAATTTGTAAAATCTCCGGTTATTAAGTAGCTTATACTTTCCCTTATGCTTACTAAATTATTGTTACGCTGGATAATTTTTAAGACATAATATACAACCGAAAAAAACATGATAAGTAATATTCCAATTATTCCAAAAATATATCTTTTTTCTATTTTGTACATCTTCACTTTACACACTTCCTTTTCATAACTCTTTATATATTAAATTTAAATGCTGACTTTTTTCTTTTTAGGGAACATGTATCTGTTTACTATCATAGCTACAAATATTCCAAGGAGAGTATCGCTTACTCTTTGAATAACGTATGTCAAAGTGCTGTTGGTACTGTCTCCGGATCTTGAAAGTATAACAATAACAACAACGCATCCTATAGAGACGGCATTTTTCTTGTTTACAAAATTACATATATATACAACACTTAAAATACAAATCGGTAAAAATATGATTCTGACCCATTCATAGTAGGGTAGGGCGCAAGCGCATTCAAGGCCCAAGTAACCTATCATACCGCCTACCATAGTTCCAATAATTCTGTTTATACCAGTATCCATGGTTTGAGCATATGTTTGCTCCATGCATATTACGGAAGCTATGCATGCGCAAAAGATATCTTCATGATTAAAAAACATTGAAATAAGTGCACAAATTGCAACTGCAACGGAGGTCTTTATGGCTCTCAGGCCGATCTTGTATTTTTTATTTAAGTTCATACCTACATTTTGGACAAAAGAGATTTATCCGATTCCCTCTCTGTTTAAATTTGTCTGCGAGTAATAAACTCAAAGGGAATTATACCATGTTTTTATGTGCAATTGCAATTTTTTGATGTCCCTTTTAGCTAGTTTTATATAAAACAGGGCTGAATTTGTACGCCTTTCATGGCGAGTTTTATGGTTTCTGGAATTAGATCAAAGTTTGAAACCATAGAATGGGGCTTAAGGTCGGGGCTGTCTTGCTTAAGCGGGACCATATATATGTTTTTTGTGTTTAGGATTTTCCCTAAATTTTGGGCGGAAGCGCCTAGGGCATCGTTGGTTGCAAGGGCAATTACTAGCGGCCTATTTATTCTGAGATGTGATTTTGCTGCCATTAATGCGGGAGTATCCGTAATGCCGTTTGAAAGCTTGGCAAGTGTGTTGCCGGTGCAAGGAGAAATTATCATAATATCAGCCATTTTCTTGGGGCCTATCGGTTCGGCGTTGGGGACGGTATGTATTATTTCCTTTTCACATATGCTTTCGATTTTTGATTTAAAATCTGAGGCTTTACCAAACTTGGTATCCCAGTTGTAGGCATTGTAAGACATAATTGGGATTATTTCGTATCCATCATTTTTTAATTCTTCCATTTTTTGTATTGAGCTTGAAATTGTGCAAAAAGATCCGCATATTGTATATGCTAAAGTTGTTTTTTTCATATATTTTCCTCCTTGATAATTTCGTAAATGGTTTTTTTGATTATTTCTCCGGCTGATTTAGGAAAATGTTTTCCAGGGATACCGAGCTCATGAAAAAGTTTTATATTAAGCTCTGCAGCGCTTTTTTTATCTACGCCGCCGGGTATTGAAGCAAGATCTATAATTATCACATCTTTTGAGAGCTTTTTTAGAATATCGCTGCCAACTATCACTTGAGGCACGGTATTAAAAAGGACGTCAAAAAATTGTAGATTTTTTGAGTTTGTAAGTTCGTTTGTATTTATGAAATTATAGCCTTTGCTCTGTATAATTGCCTTATCTTGAAGATTTCTTGCTGAAGCAGTAACGTTTGCACCAAGATTTTTTAAAATTTCACACAAAAATTTACCTATTCTTCCGTATCCTATGACCAAACAATTGCTTTTGTTTATTGATTTCAATGAATTTTCAAAAAATATTTTTATAGCGCCTTCAGCTGTAAGGAGTGCATTTGATATTATAAAATCTTCCCGGTAGTAATCGTAAATTGAAGCTTTGTGAGTTTTGACATATTCGCTAATAAGTGGTATAATCATGCCCATGAATACTTTTTTGCCGTTTAGTAAATCCAAAAATTGCGTGTTTATATTAATTTCATTTTCCGTAAATGGTGCGTTTAGAGTTTTTCCGTCTCTTGTAAACGGGAGAGGAAAAATTATGTAGTCGGATATTTTAATAACGTCGTTTAAGGATAATTTTTCGAAGTTATCCATTTTTTTTGGTATTTTGTCAAGTCCGTAAACGGAAATATGGTTGCCGTCAGAAAACAGACTTTGTGATAGGTAATATTGCCGCAGATCGCCGCCTATTATTCCGAATTTTTTATTTTCTATCATTATAGGATCTCCCTTTCCCGTGTGTATTTATGTTTTAAATTATTATATTAAAGGTGATATTGATTGGTTAAAAATTTTTTGAATTTAACTCAAGAAGAATGCCAAAGAGAATATGATAAATTGATTTTTGATTATGAAAATTTTAAATCCAAAAATTTAAAGCTTGATATGTCCAGAGGTAAGCCCGAAACTCGGCAACTTGATTTATCGTTAAAGATGCTCGATGAAGTTAATAGTAGGTCAGATTTTAAGACTTTGGGCGGTATAGATCTCCGTAACTATGGTATTTGTGATGGATTACCCGAAATGAAAAAGTTTATATCTTCGGTTACCGGCGTAGATGAAAAGTATTTTATAGTAGGTGGGAATTCAAGCCTTAGCATGATGTTTGACGCAATATCTTTTTTTATGATTCATGGAAGTCGCGAACAAAAACCTTGGTGTAAACAGGAAAAAATTAAATTTTTATGTCCTGCTCCAGGTTACGATAGGCATTTTTCAATTTGTGAGTATTTCGGAATAGAAATGATAACTGTTAAAATGAATAAAGATGGCCCTGATATGGATTTTGTGGAAGACATTACTAAAAATGATTCTTCTGTTAAAGGTATATGGTGTGTGCCAAAGTATTCTAATCCGCAAGGTATAGTTTATTCAGACGAAGTTGTAAAACGATTTGCAAATTTAAAACCTAAAGCTAAGGATTTTAAAATTTTTTGGGATAATGCATATTTTATGCATGATTTATCTTCGGAAACAGAAACGCTTACCGATATACTTGAGGAATGTAAGAAAAACAGAAACGAAGAAATGCCAATTGTGTTTTATTCAACTTCTAAAATAACATTCCCTGGTGCAGGCGTTGCGTTTTTGGCTTGTAGGGGCGAAAATCTTGAAAATTTAAGAAAAATGTATAGCATAAAAACCGTAGGATTTGATAAAATAAATCAAATTCGCCATTTAAAGTTTTTAAAAAATAAATCTAATCTTTATAATCATATGCAAAAACATCGTGAAATTTTAAAACCCAAATTTGAGTTGGTTCTAAAGCTGCTTGAAAGTGAATTTAAAGATAATCCTATTTTAAAGTGGAATAGCCCTAAGGGCGGGTATTTTATAAGTGTTGATACTTGCTCTGGGTGTGCAAAAGAAACCGTAAGACTTTGCAGTGAGGCAGGCGTTATACTCACAAAAGCGGGTAGCACGTTCCCTTATGGAAAAGACCCATATGATACCAATATAAGGCTTGCGCCTACTTACCCGAATATAAAGGATTTAGGATTAGCTGTAAAGCTTTTTTGTTTGTGTACAAAGCTTGCTTTTTTAAAGAAAAAGTTAGGTTTATGTAATTAAATATATATCTTACAAAAGTTTAGGAAGTGGAAATTTGTTAGAAGTAAAAAGAAAAAATATTTTATTTTTGTTGTTATTAATAGTCTGTTTTATTTGGCAAACAAAGAATGCTTGTGCTGTCAATTTTTTCTCGAAGGATAGATATATTGTTCCGCAAGGCAAGAGCATACTACTATCACCTGAATGTAAAAATCCAGATCATAAGTTCCGGTGGATTTCAGAAAATACGGACGTTGCATCTGTGGATTCAAATGGCGTAGTATATGCAAAATCGCGCGGTAAATCTACTATAACTATAGAGGAAATAAGTAGTGGAGAAATCTCAACATGTATTTTGGAAGTAGATGAGCGCGATCCGTTTAGGATAGTATTTCCTGAGCCAAATAGCGTTTCCGCAAATGAGAATTTTAAAATAAAAGCAGTTACTTATAAAGATGTTGAAAGTTTAAAATTTGAAATTACTGGCGAAAGATATTCAAAATCGGTTGAGTGCCGAGAAAAAACAAATTATGAGGATTACTATTTTTGGAAAAAAGATCTGTCACTTCCTCGAAATGGGAACTATCACATAAAGGCTTACGCAAAAATTGGTAATGCATGGAAAACATGTGAAGAAGGAAATACTGATGTGACAATTTCTGAAAAATATGACAGAAATATTCCTTCTCTGACGGAAAAAAAAGTAAGTAATGAGGGTGCTGACATGATAGCAAGGTTTGAAGGCTCTTGCCCTCATGTTTATAAAGATACAGTTGGCATACTGACTATAGGGTACGGAAAGCCTGTTTATCCTTATGAAGTTTTTTATAATAATCTGAGCCGTATTGAAATGTCCAATATGTTTTTACATATGCTAAGTCATAGTACTTATTCAAAAAGCGTAAATAAATTTCTTATAGAAAATAAAATTAAGTTTAATCAGCAGCAATTTGATGCACTTGTGAGTTTTTCGTACAATTTAGGCTGTGGCTGGATTAATTCTAACAGCGATTTGTCACGCGTTATACTAGATTGTTCAAATGGAGAAAATAACGTACTTTGCGGTATTGTTAATTCTTCAGATGGGTTGTGGGTTAGAAGTGGTCCAAGTACGTCTACAAAAAAATTAAGAGTTTTAAAAAATCGTGAAAAAGTCGAAATTTTAGATCCTGAGAAAGTAAATGAAAAATGGTATAAAGTTAAAACTAACGATAATATAGAAGGCTATTGCTATGGAGATTATATGGATACTATAAGGGTTAATAAAGATGTGAAAAATTTAAGCGATGTTGATAAAACCCGATTTATAGAAGAATTTTCAAGATATCACCATGCAGGTGGAAAATGTATAAAAGGATTGGTTAAAAGAAGATTTGGAGAACTTAACCTCTTTTTTAATGGTAAGTATGATGGACTTTGTAATTTTGATGGTTTAAATGCTCCGTATCCTATCCCGCAGTGCGCAAAATCATTATTTTAGTCCCAGAATTTATTTCTGGGGGATTAATTAGTTTGAGCCTAGTGAGAATACAGGTTAAAATAAAATATTTTTTGTTTGATACGTAAAATGTGTTTAAAAAAACAATCTTCAAAAAATTATCGTTCTGTAACTTTAGTGTGTTTTAGTACCATTGCCCAAAGTGAATGAATAATGTTAAAAGCTGTGTGTTGTTTTTTACACATTTACACAGCTTTTTGTATATAGAAAACCGCGCGATAATCGCGTGGTTCAGTAATAGCTTAAGCGATGTAGGAACGACATAAAAACTCCTTTTGATGTAGAATAAAAAAGTGGTTTGGAAACCGCTAAAGGATATATCAAAAGTATGACATTCAAAATGAATGATACACATAGTTTATTACATACAAAATGGAACTGCAAATACTATACAGTGTTCGCACCAAAATACAGAAGGAAAGTATTTTACGCAGATAAGAGATTGGAAATAGGAGCAATACTAAGAGAATTATGCAAGTGGAAAGGAGTAAACATAATGGAAGCTACGTACATATGCTTTTAGAGATACCTCCGAAGATGAGTATATCAAGTTTTATGGGATTCCTCAAAGGGAAAAGTAGTTTAATGATATATGAAAGGTGGGGAAATCTTAAATTCAAATATCTAAATCGAGAATTTTGGTGTAAAGGATATTATGTAGATACCACAGGGGGAAATAATAGCCGAATGTCGGAATATATGCGAAATCAGTTAAGAGAAAATAATTATCTAGTCGAGCAGCTCACTATAAGAGGTATATCACCATTTAAAAACAAATAGTCTAAATGTACGCAGTTGACAGCTGTGCTTACATGTTTTACGTGTTGCGATAATTATAGGGCTTTGCCCGCATATGAAATACCACGCGTTGGATGCGTGGATGTTTATTACTAGATCATAACAAAAATTGAACTTATTGCCTCAATATGGTAGAATGAAGTGGTAATATTTTCAAATATGAGGAGTCTATTATGAATAAAAATCTTGGTGAGTTATTGAGCAAATTGGCGTCAAATTCAGAGTTATTGGAACAATTTAGCGCGCAAAAAAGTTTAGATGATCTTTATAAGTTGAGCATTTCTATAGTGGGTGGATATAGTATAGAGGAATTTAAAGATTTCTTGGATGATGTAGTAAAAATTTATTCAGAAGATGATGGTGTAGAAGAGATATCATCGGATAGTTTAGAATTGGTAGCAGGTGGGTTAGATACGTTAAGTTCGAAAAAATTAAAAACCATCTTACTAAGCAGTGCTATGTTGGTACTAGGTGGTAATTATGCGCAAGGGTTATCTACCAATGATTTTAATAATTCATACAGTAGCGTTTCGATAAACAAAAATGAAAATGCTAAAAGCAATCGTACCTCAAGTAAAAAAATGAATAATAGTAAAAATAATAATTCTAAAAATGCGTCGTCTTATTCAAAAAATAATTTTTATAAGGCCTCAAATGACAATAGTTGTGTTGAAAACGATAGTGCCAGTAATGATAATACCGATAACAACGAGAATAATGATAATTCACAAGTACAAACTGAAGCTTCTATATTGGTGTTCCCTAAGGCGTCAGCTATAACTTATGGTCAATCGCTTTCTAATTCATCTCTTTCTGGAGGGCAGGCGGATGTACCAGGCTCATTTGAGTGGGCAGATTCCGCCATAAAGCCAACTGCCGGTGAGCATACTTTTGCAGTTAGATTTATTCCGACTGATAACAATCTTAAACCTAAAGAAATAAAAGTTAAAATAAATGTTAATAAAGCTGTGCCTAAAATTAATCAGAAACCTGAAGCACGCTCTATAACATATGGAAATGTTTTGGATAAATCTACTTTAGTTAATGGGGTATCGGGTATAAACGGTTCATTTGTTTGGAAAAATGGTAATGAATGCCCAAATGCCGGATTGCAATATAAGGATGTTATATTTGTTCCAAATGATAATGAAAACTACGAAAAAGTTACTTTGCGTGTCCCTGTGCACGTGAAAAAGGCTTCTGTTTCAGTTGAATCCAAGCCGCGCGCTTCGGCGATAACATTTGGTGAGCCGTTAAGTGCCTCTCGAATTTCAAATTTAAAGGTAAGTGTACCAGGTACTTTTGAATGGTCTTCCTCAGATACTAAATTATCAGCTGGCGTTCATACCTGTTCGGTAGTATTTAGGCCATTTTCGAGTAATTATGAACCTAAAACTATAAACGTTCAAGTTACTGTAAATAAGGCTACGCCGCGTCTTGAGAAAAGTAATTTTACAACGCAATATAAACTAGGTAGGATAGTTGGTGATTTGTCTCTTCCGAAAGGATGGAGATGGCAAAATCCTTATATGCGTTTAGATAATCCAGGAAGATTCGAGGCTACCGCCATTTATGATGAAACCGCAAATTATGTATACCGTTCTCAAACGGTTTCTATAGAGATTTCAAAAGTAGATCCGGTAGTTCCTTCTTGCGATGTTGTATATAACGCAAATTTTCACTTAAGAGATATACGGCTTCCCGCGGGCTGGCACTGGTTAAACGCGGATGAAGTGCCAAAGGTTTCAAAACGGTTCTATAAAGCAAGTTTTGATGCCTATGATGCAGGAACTCCATATTATAATGGTAAATCATCGGTTGATATTCAAGTTACCGTGCACCAAGCTGTACCGCGCGTATCGAGTTGGGCTCAACCGGTCTCTACAGTGATTTTTGGTACGGATCTTTCTTCAGTTTCTCTGTCAGGTGGCATTGCGGAAGTACCGGGAACGTTTCGTTTTGTAAATACTTATGAACATTTACGAGTTGGAACTCATATGTGTAAAGTAATTTTTACGCCATTTGATTCAAATTATGCCAGCGTGGAAGGTTCGGTACCGGTTCAGATTTCTAAAAATATGACTCCTTTAGATGCGCCTTTTGTAAATGAGTATGCTGTAATTAGAACCGATATTTCGGTAGATTTTAATAAATTAGACCCAAATGGCGAACTTGAATTTTCTAAAGATGGCGGAGTCACTTGGCAATCTTCCCCTCTATTTTCGAATCTTTCAACAAACTCCAAGTATTACTTTAATGTAAGATATAAAGAGACCGATTCAAGATGTGCTGGTCATTCGAGTGCTCCTATATGTATTTTTACAAAAGCTTCTGCGCCTGCTGCACCCGCCGCTCCGGTTCTGAGTTCTTGTACGCGACATACAATTGTTATGGAAGCTAATGATAAACTGGAATTTTCAATTGATGACGGTAAAACATGGCAATCCTCTCCTGTATTTTATAATCTGCAAAGAAAGACGGATTATTTTGTTACGGCTAGACTTAAAGAAACTGATAATTCTATGCCAAGCCTTCAGAGCAAAGCATTACAAGTTACAACTAAGCGCTTCCCGCGCCCAATTTCCTGGATTTTAGGTTAAACTGTTTTTGTTGGATTTTAATTTATACTTTTCATTCGTTAAAGTTGTTTGGTTATAGTATGTAGTATAGGGCAACCGCGCGATAATCGCGTGGTTGCTTGTGTGTGTAAAAAAACGGCCTGAGGTGGAATTTACCTAAGTGGAAGTTTATTTTAACAAAATCGGTTATTTGATGTGCATTGTAAATATGGGGAATGCCTAGTTACCTAGACAAAAGTGCACTGCTATACTAAAAGTGGACAACAAATATATATTTTTAGACAACGATTATTAATAAATGGACATACATTTTCCGTTTACGGACAATATATGCACAATAATGGACAAGGAGATGTGATTTATGTACACACGTGAACAAAGAATAGATATAGGTAAAAAAATTTATGACCG
>JAEEGL014623878.1_pt1 | contig 21561 bp, 22 predicted proteins | sample 9134231 | NCBI WGS metagenome assembly JAEEGL01 (sample SAMN16246548, study PRJNA631951) | gut metagenome | biome: gut microbiome; feature: rumen; material: fiber-attached | host: Bos | place: Iran: Karaj | collected 2018-10
CACTAATTGTTGGTGGAAATCATACATACTTCGCTAACGGATATTTAGTCAGCGGTTTTGCTACGGATGCTGACTACAATTACAACGACATAAAAATTGAAAACTTAAATCTATAATGACAAGAATGTTTAGCATTCCTTATAATGGAGCAATTGCGGATGATTATTTATCTGTAATTGCTCCTTATGGGAATTATATTGATAGTATATTTTTTGGATTGTCATCATTGCAAGATGAACATCCGAGATTTAAAAATAAGAAAATTGCTGAAGAAAATACGTTAAATTTTTTATCTAAAAATATACCATATAAGCGGCTTCTTACATTAAATAAGGCACACTATTGGATGTCAGATAAAGAAATATTTTCCTTTTGTGAGAACGATGTTTTTCCGATTATGGAAAAATACCATATTGAAGGAGCTATCGTATCTCATTATACAATGGCAAAATATATTCATTATCATATGCCAAATATTGAATTGCAAACATCTTGCAATACTTTTATGTACAATATTCATGCTATGCAGCTATGGAAAGAGAATTGTGGAATATCCGTATTCAATCCTCCAAGAGATATTTTACGTATGCCAAAGTTGCTTGAAAAGATGCACGATTGCGGCTTTAAATTAAAATGTATTGTAAATGAAAGTTGCAAATATGGATGCACACAACAAATGGCACATTGTTTTTCAGGTTATCATATTCATGGGTCTTGTCTTTATGAATGTAATCATTTGCAAGATGAATCCGATGTACTACGATGTAATTGGATATTGCCAAGATGGCTTACATATCTTGATCCATATGTAGATATCTATAAAATTGTCGGACGTGGAGCGCCTTTGGATAGAATATCATCTATGCTAGACGCTTATATAAATGAACGAGACGATATTTATTTAGATGATTTTATATATGGAGGAGTATATCGCGGTTTACATTATAATATTCCAACTAACGTTATTCCAGATAAGCTCCTTACGTGTGGATGTGCAGACTGTAATATAAAATGTAGTTTATGCAATCAAGTTATTGAATCGGTTACAAAAGCAAATTATAATATATGAATTCAATTAATAATGAAATAGAAATAAAAAAAATATATCTAATGATGGGGTCGGCATGTAATTTTAGCTGTCGATATTGTTTACAACAACCAATCAAACAGGATATATCTAATAAACCAATTTCATTAGATGTATATAAATATATTGATAAAATTCAAAACCTTAAACAACAAAATAATAAACAACCATTGAGTATTATATTTTGGGGTGGAGAACCATTATTGTATTGGAAAACCATAAAAGAATTTGTTCTACATTATAAAAGACAGCTAAGTTACGGAATTATTAGCAATGGAAGTTTATTAACACAAGAAATAGTTGATTTTATGAACGAATACCACATTCGTTTTATATTAAGTCATGACGGTGTTAATACCACGGTAACACGAAATATAGATGTTTTACAGAATAAAAATTTTGTTAATCTTTTTAGAAAAGTGCACTACAAGGGGCTTAACGCAACATTATCTGCTGCCAATTTAAATTATAATGATCTATTTGATTATTGGGATCAGTACAAATTTGAATGCTCTGGCAATATAGAAATGTTTAGAGTTACTTGGGACATGCCAAAGGATTTGCGCAATATAGATTTAAATGCATATCGTAAAGGACTACAGGAACTTTTTAAAGAATCATTAAAAATATGTAAAGCACAAGAATTTTCTTATAAAGCAGTTTATGCTATTAATTTAATACAAAGAGCTGTTATAAGACGAAGAGATAAAAAGTTTCACTTTCCAAAATGCTATAAACTTGAGCACATAGTAGATATAGACTTAGATGGCAATATATATGTTTGTCATAATTCATCTATGCGAATTGGGCATGTAAATGAAAATAGAAAAATTTACCTAGACAAATTTAAGCAATGGATTAAGCATTATGAAAAGGAAGAATGTAATACGTGTGAAGCTAAATATTATTGCCAAGGCGGTTGTCCATTAGAAATTGATACAGATAGCTGTAAACTTCAAAAAGCTTTATACGAAGAAGCAATTATTGCTTATGAAAACAATAAAAAAGATTGGGATAGCTTTTTCGTAGACGAAGATTTACTGTAATAATAATCACAACAATTAATGTTATAAATTATATAGTAAAATTGGATGATATTATGATTGGGAAAAAAATATACAAAAGTTCTTTTAAGCCAGAAGAATATGCAAAAACTGCAGCATGGTGCAATGAAAATGGAGCAATTATTCAAGAAAGAGAAACTTATTTTGAAGTTGTTCCCATTCCGCAACTGTCTTTACAAGAATTAAAAAATGATAAACTCGTACAGGTTGCCAACTGGACAGAGAAAAAAATTACTGGCGGCTTTGTATATAATGGCGTAACCTATGATTCTGATGTAGATACACAAATCACAATGCAAGGCATTGCATTAAATGTAAATACGCCATTATTTGCAGAAAAATATCCGCAAGGATGTCCCGTACGTGGGTACGATAATAACTCAACAGAAAAATCGATTCATTTTTTAGACGCCGACGGCGTATTAGGCTTTTGCGCGGCGTTATCCATGCATATTGGTTTTTGTAAACAAATGGGTTGGATTCTTCAAAATCGCGTAGAAAAGGCAACAACCAAAGAAGAATTAGACCAGATAGTCTGGGCAGAATAATAAAGGAGCAGACATGGCTCTGAAATTTAACCGAAATTTTAAAAATGGGCGGCAGAGCGAACAGTTTCTTAACGATGAACTTATCACATTATATGAAACATTAAAGTATTTGCCGCACCATAAAAATGATCCTGAAAATGAAGGCAGAATGCCACCTGATGCAAAACTGGTTGGAGCATTAAATGCACAGCCAGTTGATGAAGCATTGAATTATTGGGATGGTACTCGTTGGGTACCATTCTTTAAATCAAAGTTTCAAATTACAGACCAGATGCTGGTGGAAACTTGTCCAGGAGATCCTGTTGTAGGACAATTATGGATCAATAATGGCGCGCTTTACTATTTTGACGGGCGCGAATGGCATCCTGTTAAAACCGTAGAAGCCGATGATTCCCAATGGGCCAGCGGAGCTTTTGCCGATTTTCAAATTGTATCTCCGTTAAATCCTGTTGGGCAATATGTAGTACCTATCACCAGTCAGGAAAAAGGAAAAGACGCATACATTTTTAACTATACGACATCCTTCGTTATTGAAGATCCTACAAAAAAAATGTATGCAACAGATCGTTTATTTAAAAGTGGACAATCAGAAGTAACGATTCATTTAAATGGATTATTGCTAACATTTGGCCATGACTGGGAAGAGGTACAGCCAGACGGTTCAGTTGCTGTAGAACGGGGCACATCTTGTAAAGCAATTAATTTTAAAATCGCGTTACAGAAAAATGACGTCGTAACTTATCATATTGCCAGGCAAATGCTTCCCAATGCAGATCCAATAGCGCATACGATTGCAGAAGCAAACGAAGATTATCATCAGTATTTCTTTGAAAATGAAATCGATTATATCTCCGATAATATCGTAGTGCCATCAACACAAAAATGGACACCGGATTGGGTATCTCCCGAACTAGAAGTTCCGGAAGAAATCGTAATAACTGATGATTATCTGTCTCAATTTACTATACCAAATTTAAAAACCGATAGAGTATTTCTGGATTCGTTTTACGATCAGTCTTACCAGCGCATCTCTTCTGTTTGCTTCCAATATCCAACAAAAGATGTAATTAACCGTATCGTTAGCGGCGTTCATTTAAATCCTGGCAAACTTACAAATATCCGCAAGCGCTTAATTAAAGTCGACAAAATTAACGCGACCATAGCTGTATCTCCATACAATACAGAATTTTACGGATTCCGTAATGGAGAATATACCGGAAGCTTCCTGATCCCAAGCGATTCACAGGATTGGGGCGATTATGTATCTGCCGGCGATCATATCATATTAAACTATCATACAAACCAGAACTATGATTATATTCTGGCTATCACATACGAATTTACCTGGATGAAGGCTGACGGCTCCATGGATAAAAGGAGTCCGAGCGATTTATCCAGTTCGTTCTATTTAACAAATTTACGAGCTCCGATTAACGTACATGTTAACGGTCTTAAATTAGAAGAAGCCAGCTACGATATAAACCTGAAAGACAAGACATTTACGATCAAAGAAGATGCAAGCAACGTTACCGTAAATGCATGGTCTCCGTATCGTAAACAGTTTGGTTATATCCGAGAAACGGACTTAAATAACAGAGGTATCATCCATTTACGTGAGCCAGTAAATATTCCCTTAGTATTTGTCGGCGGCACATTAATACATCCGTTATACGGCGGATTAGAATTCAGCCAGGATAAAAGCTATATTTATATCCCGAATTCTGGTGATAAGAATCAGATGCTGAATCTGCAATGGTGTGTTGTGGATTTAGTATCTGAAGATATGGATGTCCAATATCAACAGTATGGGCATGTTGAAGATTCAACAGCTTACTATTTGTCCGGACCAAATGACCGTTTTGTTCCGCCTGATGAAATGTATTATGACGGAACATTAAGCGCGCGGCCGGATAACCGCGGTATTTACGATTACGTGTTAAGCAGCGGCACACTGCACGGCGTGACAACGAAGGTAATTCATTTTGATACGAATAAAAGTGGACCTAACGATGGTATTATTCTTTTCGTTGACGGCTTAATGATTAATCGCGATGAAATCGTAGTTGACAGGGATGAAGGAATTATTTATCTTGATTCCGTTGATTTAACGGAAGGTCAGGAATATGTATTATTAAAAGATCAGGATGGAGCAATTTATGATTCTTCTAACATGCTTCCGGCTTTTAGCGTTGGCTATCTGTCTGATTCTCTGGTTTACTTAAACGGTAAACTTCTGGCAGAATCCGGCTGTGTAACATCCTTAAAAAATCCGGAAGAAGTAGAAAAAGATGGCGTTGTCGATCAGGAAATTAAATATTTCATTACAAATGACCAAACAGGAGAAGGATTCTGGAGAAAATACGAACAGTATACGTACTCCTGGAAAAATTTAACTAATGAAGAAGTAGAAAACATCTGTCGTATCGTAGATTCCTATGAAAATCAATTAACTTCTGTTAAAATCAATGTTTCATACAATAAAGATATAGACGAACTTGTTGTTTTCAGCTTTAAATTTGCTAACGATATTTCCGGCATTTTAAATATGGGCACCGCCAGCTATTATAAAGATGATGAAGAAACTGGTTATCCGATCTTTATTATCAATGGTCACTACGGATATAACCAAGGCATGCTGAATATTTATAAGAACGGCGTTAAATTAATTAACGGCGTTCATTATGAAGAAATGCCTTTGGGTACTATGTTTCGTGTCATGATTGAAATAGAAGATACGGATGAAATTCAATATTTGATAGAACCGGTAGAACGCGGATATGAATTCGGATATACAAAGGTTGTATTAAACAAAGAAGATTCGATTCAGAGCAACGTCTACAAGGTTCCAGAAGAAATCGATATTTCTTTGTATCCAGGTCGACTAACGGTTTATATAAACGGAGTTCGCATTCCCAATACGGATTGGACACTTCTGTCGAATAAAACAATTATGTTGAAATACTTCGATTACAAAGCTGTCGGATCAGCCAATAATTATCCGACAGAGGATTTTGTGGACGAAGATTTACGCACATTTACGATTAATCACGAAATGCCCGATCAAATTATGGTAGAAATACGATATGATTACGAACGTAAGGAAAAAACCGTTTATTTAAAACCGGGCGCCGATTTAAATGAATTATACGTAGAAGAAAACGACGTAGACGGAAGAATCCTGGAAAGTGCCGATGAAGTTCTTTTCTATCTAAATGGCCAGTTTACAGGTTTAAGCCGTAATAGAAATAATGACTACAGGCTGGATCCATATAAAGGTTGTATCCTGTTCCAGAATGCAGAATTTATCGAAGCAGCAACAAAAGATGAATTAAAGAATTTATTCGATCAAAATAATTATATATATACTGCTTGGAAAATAATGACAGGAAAAACAGCGTATGTACCAGATAAAAAGAATGCTTTAACAATAGTTTGGAGATAATAAATGGCTACTTATAATAAAATTTCACTGGCTCAAATCGATGTAGATGCTTTATCGGATTATGTCGTGGCCAAGAAAAAACTGGTATATCGGAGCGGCGGCGAATCTGTCGTCGCTTCCAATAAAGCCCAGGACGTAGAAAAAGTTTCCGGAATCAACGCAAATAATATTGCTGTTGCTATTGGTGCTGCGGATCGAACTACGATTAATAACGCACTTAATTTAAATGGTCACCCGGAATCATATTATATGACTACGGCTCAGGGAACCAGCGTAATGGATAAAGAACGTAAACTGCGCAACTATTATGGTGAGGACCTTCAGAATATAAAAGATGAACTATACACGCTTCGTCAAGAACTTGCAAAAAATGGTTTTATTGAAGACCGTGGCGAATATACCGGGTATATTGACACATTTAGGGCTAAAGCGCCAAAGCACATTCATAAACGTCTTGCGGTCGTGCGGATGGGCGAAGACGAAGCAGAAATCTTTATCGCAGATAAGAAAGTATTCGATTCTCTCGACGTATACGATTTTATTGCATTAGAGAATGCAGAAGTACAGTGCTTTGATATCCGGCAAATACTGGAAAAAGATAAAACACGGCAAATGCTGATTCTTGATAAAGAAGTGGATAGCAAGGTCCGTGATGCAAACAATGGAATCGGTCTCTATTTGTCTTACGGTATTAATGATGAAGGCATGTTTAAATTTGCACGTGCTGCAGAATTAAGCATGGGTGAAGAAAATCATACCGGATTATCTGATGATACCTACCGGATTATGAAACGGACTTTAGAACCACGTACAGGTTTTGCCTATTCTTTCCGTATTCCGGAAGAGAAACAGGGGTATGTGATGTCGTTTGAAATCTGTGCGAAAGCATACGGTTCTCCCGGAGAAATGATATGTTATTTGATTGATGCAAGAGATTTAGATAATTTCCATAATCCTGTACAAGCAGCAGCTGATTATATTGCAGCTAAAGAAAACAATGATGACAGCTTCCATTTCTTTGCAGCATCTCAGCCATATACATTAAGTTCTGCTTATGGTCGACGGTATATAAAATTTGATTTCATTCAAGATGATGATACGTATCCATTAATGACTCAAGACTTAGACGAAACTGTCAGATATATAGCTATTATTGAATGCCTTGACGTAGATAAAAATAACTATTATGATATCCAATTCTTACAGCATAAGAATGCAGATGGACATCTGGGTGATCTGGAATTAAATAATATTACGTACACTTATAAGAGACAGGCAGACGGTTCTACAAAAAAAGCTTTAGCGACGGATGAAGATATTAATGCATCTGATATGTATTATCATATTATCACACGGAGTATTGTTCAAAACGAAATACTTCCGTATGATAAAGGTGTATATAGCTTCCATGTTGTTTCTAAGGATTTTGTAAATAAAGCACGCGTAATGTTGCGGATCCGTAAAGAAGGCGCCTTTGTTGTTAATACAGATGAAGAAAGGGCCAAAGTATTTAATGACGTTATTTCCATAAAAGATTCTAACGTAAATAACGGAATTAAAACTGCAGCAGATTTACGCCTGATGAATCAGGGATATAACCCATTAGAGTTGCGCAACAACAACCTGGATATTTCAAAACAGATCGATGCTGTAATTGGTCCGAATATTACTTCAATTCATAGTATCGATGAGAATCGCGTAACCGTAAATACTCCTGTTCTGATTCGAAATGAAGATCCAATTTATCGTATGGCATACAAAGTAAGCTTAAAAGCTCGCAAAGTAGAACAAAGATCTAATCCGGAAAATTTTGAATTTAAACATTTTGTTTTACCGTTTACCGAAGTGTTTAAAGATTTCCGTACTACGGATAAAACAGCTTCTGATCGTTTGATTTTCGAAGCCGATCTCTTTGATACAGAAGCTGGAGAATCTGATTATTATAATGATTTTATCGTACAGATTTATTGGGATAATACAGAAATGGATTCCAGTTACAATGAAGTACGCAAAGCACAAATGGGCGCCATCAAAGATATAGCAGTATCTTTTAATCAGGGATACTAATTTTTAGTCTAGGCGGCTGCCATAGCGCCGGCCTTTAATATATAAAGCCTCCTTTACCTTTTACGATAAAGGAGGCTTCTTACGTAATAATAGGCCGAATATAAAAGATTAGGAAGGTCTAAAATATGATTAAGACCCAGGATGAGTATATAAATGCATGTGATTTTATTGATTCTGATATGGAACTTTATGATTTCCAGCTTTCAGAAAAAATGAGCAGCTATGAATATAATCTATACCTTCAGGACACAGAATATTTTTTAAATTATTTATATGAAAAAATACGGGTATTAGAAGAGTTATGTGATTATCTTGATAACTATGTAGATACAAAAATAAAGAGAGCTGAAGAGGAATTAAACCAAAAAGCTACTATTTTAGAAGGTACCATGATAGGATATATGGCAAACCGAGAACAAATTATAGTTCCAGAGTGGGATTCCTCTGTTACAGTAACAGATAGAAATGGAAATCAATTAAAAAGCGTTGAAATAAAAAATAAACAGATAGAAGGCGCCGCCAGAAAAACAAATTATATAACTCCCATTTCGATACAGGCAATTAAAGGAAACATGCCATACGCAAAATCATCTGATTTCGTAAAAACAAGACAATATTTATCCGAACATAAAGAATGTCAAAACAAAACAATATCAGAAAAACTACGTATTTTTTTACCAGAAGAAGCATATAATTATATTGATTTTACACCAATTAACGCAGAAATTACTGCAGTACATAATAAAAACTATGTAGATATGACAATTAATCCATTATCTTATCAAAAAAGGCAAGACGCAATTAATTTTGAAGGATATAAAGATCGTCATATGGATCGTATCCGAGTTAATCAGAATAAGCAAAACGCATTAGATCCGCAGATTGAAAGAATAAATCAAGCCATAATAAAAAATAATATTGAGAAAGAGAAGAAATATAAACATGGAATTAACCAATTTCATAAATTAGTATCTTCTCATAACCAGAAATCAGACGCAATTAAAAATCAAATATGAATACAATTTATATAAATAATAACACAAACAGTATTCTTTCTCCTTCTTCTATGATAACAAATGATGAAGATGGAATTATCGTTAATAACAGTAATTGCTGGCAGTATATTCCGTCAAATGAAATCAGTAAGCAAATAACTTATGATGAGTTTTATCCGGAAAATATGTGCCCCATATTGAATACTGATAGAAAGAAAAAAGTTTCAGACAATCAAAATATCTCTACTGCATATACCGATATATTGGTTTATGATATAGGTTTTAAAGATTTTACCGTATGTACGAGAATACCGGAAGAATCATCTGGTATTATAAGTAAAGCTTTTTCGGTAGAAAATACATCATATATAACATTAGACAGTGAATATACTGGTAACGGATCAATAGAATATTCTATCTTAGATGGATCTAATGAAATACCAATATTGCCAGGATTATCGAAAAATGTTATTCAAGAAAAATTATTTTATGATTTGGATACGGAAAAAGTGACAACAAGATTTCCGGTAGATCATATTCAGGGAATAAAGCCAATTTTGTATAAAGATGGCATTGTAATAACACAGGATTATCAAGATTTACGTTCTTCTGATTTTGATGGACATTCTTATTATTTAACATATACTGCCTATGGCAACGTACATCAGTATATTCCTTCCATGAAGAGTATATGCCTTAAAATTATTGTCCGTCAATATGACATGAGTCCTGTTTGCGTTAAAAATATTGTGGTACATAAATATGGAGGAAGCGTTTTATGGACCTTAAAAGCATCCGTTTAATTCGAGAAAAATATAGAGATCTGTTAATGACAGATGCTGAGTATGATAAAATATTATTTGCGCTTTCTTCGAAAGAAGAATCAAAACCGATTACACAAATTCAAGATACAGAACCAGAAGCCGATCTTTCATATAATGCTGAACAAAGACAACTTTCAGAAATATTATTAGACATGCATGGCATCAATAATGCAATTCATGAAGTAAAAGACAGAATCTCTGAAATCATAGATGAAACTGACGGATCATTAAGTGCAATTCGAAATTCCGTCAGTCAGCAACTTGAACAAGTGAATGATATCAATATGTTATGCGGAAATGAATCAAATTATAACATGATTGTACCGATTTATGTCAGCGATTTTGAGGATACAAGCGCAGAATTTCTAGATGCAAAAACACTGGGAGCATCTTTGGTCGGATCAGATTCTATAAATTATGACATAGTAAGCGTGTCTGGGAATGGATATTCCGGTAACGAATTTGTATATGTTGATGATGAATTTGCCATTGATATAGATGATCGTTCAAAATTGGAATATATAGCAGATGCTAATGACATTACAGTATACGAATATTCCAGATTATGTGCTGATAAGAAACAGGATATTTCTTCAAGCTATATTAATTATGATGATCGTCCGGCAGAATGTACGATTACACTAAGTGCAGAAGAAGCGGTATGTAAAGCCAGAATAACTTCTCCGGATAAAAATTTATGTATAAAAAGATTAGAAACATCAGAAGACGGAATTCGCTATGCAGATCGATTAGCAGAGCCATTATATATTAATGACTTATCAAAAATATATAATCATAGTACATATATCTATGGAAGCAATACATTGTGTTTTCCATACGCAAAGTATGTTCGCATCACTCTATCCAATAATGATGTAACAAACGAAGAAATTCGCATGAAGCAAAAAGAAAATATTGTAATAGTTAATGCAAAAAGAAAACGTATAGCCATAGCCGGAATTGAATTGTTCAGTTCTATTTATACGGAAGCATTATTGCTGTCGAAAGAAATATTAGAAAATGGCAGTATAGATAAAATATCTCTATTTGCCACAGAATATGTTCCCGATCATTTTACCCAAGACGAATATGTTCAATATGCACTTGTTATAAATGGGAATGAATATCCGATTGTGCCGGCGAATTCTAATAAAAAAGGTACGGTTATGATAAAATGTTCCGACGATGAAGATGTTGATATCGATCAAATCACCATTATTAGAGAACCAATTCACACAGTACGCGTGAAGATAATAATTACGCCTTATAATAATACTGAAACCCCATATGTTTCTAACGTAAAATTATTTCTGGGAAATACAACTGTAGATTTATATGTCTGACCTGTATTTGGATGAAATTGAAAAAATAAAATACTATAAAGAAAGACTGGTAGATCAATATCTTAAACAGGCAATTCCAGTTAATAAAGAAAAATTAGCAGATGCATTAAATCGTATCGATATGAAGCTTGCTATTTTCTCTCAAGCATATATCAATTCTGGAAAACAATTTGACGCCAGTATTTTTAATGAACAAAAATACGATATCTATCGTGACTTAATAATCTTATATACTGTTTTATATAAACTCGTAGAAGAACGTGTAGACAAAACGGAAGAGCGCATTAAATTTGCGTTAAATGATCTATCTGTAAAAGCAGATCAATTTAAATTTCTTGTGGATTCAGAAGCTGTTTCCGTATATGGAAAAACGTTGTTTCATCAAGCATCTGATTTCGATCAATCTTATCAAGATGGACAGGTGACTATAAATTTAGGCTCGCTAGATATTCCTTCCGGAAGCTATTTGGCTTGTTTATTTCAATGTACAGAAATTGATCCATCTCAGGTGTCATTTTATTTTGATAATGACTATGTAGTATCTGCCTATGAATATGATAAACAATATTTAAAAATACCTGGTAACTATCAAATTCGTACCGAATTTTATACAAATGAAGACGATATATTTGGCAAAGAATTAATAGAGATCAATGAAGAAGTTTCAGATCAAAACCAATATATATTTTATTTAAATAAAAATAAGATTAATGTACAGAATCGTAATAATTTCAATACTTCATACGTAGACTTTAATCAGGGAATTTATTATCAAAGTCAGGATATGGAAGAAATTACATTTTATGTATATGGCGCTACCAATATCATATTCGATATCATAGGAGATCCGGTATATACTAATTTTACTAACAATGAAATACGTATGCCAAAACAGCGACAAAAGATTGTTATTAAAACAGATAAAAAAATATCATTTGATATTAAAACAGATGGAACTATCTACGCAGAACAAGTATCGTCAACCATACAAGAGGACAAATTAAAACTTTTAAATAATTTTAAAAATATTACAGACTACATGGTAGAAACAATTCAATATGGCGATGATGTCCATTTTAATAATGTTTATGCAGTCGTAGAAGATATGACAGATACATTGCTTGATATAGATTACATAGTTATTAAACAAACTCAAGTAACGGAGCTGGAAAACGAATGATATTATATAATATACGTGCAAATGGCCCATTTGAATACGATAAGTTTATACTAAATATTGGACAACTGCATAATATGTGCATAGCAGTAAAAAAGCAATATGAAGAATCTTTATTGAAAAAAGATTTTAACAATAAATTATCGGAACATATTTATGATTATGTACAACCTAAAGAATCGTACAGCAATGTGATATATGATAAATGGGAATGGCAAAAAGAAAAAAGTGCGGATAGCTTGCTTAATCAAATATCCATGATTCGAAAGGCGGTACTATTATGATCCAAAAACCAAATAGCTTGCAATTAATGGAAGAATTTCATCAACTGCAAAAAGATATTGCGGATATTCAAAATGATCTGGCAGAGATGGAAAATCAGATCAATACGAAATTAAGTATTATAAATATGTATCATGCAATCGCACAAAATAATGCAATACAAGTAAAGAATGGATCTAGAAAAAAAGACAGTATTTATTTTTCACTTGATGCAGAAAATAAAATAGTTGGCGGCCAATACGATATTTACGGACAAACCATTCATTCTCCATTTAAAGCTATTCCTGAGCAAATGTTTAACTTTATCACCGAAAACGGGCCGTTATATAAAGACTGTGCTTCTGTTTATTTTTTAACGGGGAATACGGAATGGGATAAAGAAAATAGCTACCGTTACGATTATTGCGACATTTTAAAGCATGAAGCAGATACTTCTAAAAAAGATGTATATCAAAATTTCAGCAGCGGAAATATTGTGCTGCGTGTGAGATTGAATCATACCAATTTCTACGGAAACACATCTTGCAATATGATTGAATTTTGTCCATATTTTCCTGGAACGTTTGATATACAACAAATAGATATTTATTCTGTCACACAATATCTTGCTGAAGGAGAAGAAATGGATATTGTTGACGTTAATAACGGCAGTGTTTCATTATCCGGAGAAGATAATGAGCCTTTTATGAAAAATGTTGGTGCGTGCAGAATTATGTTGCCCGATACCTATCAAATATATCAAGTAGATTTTTCTGTTAACATACATGCTAATGAAAGCACATATCCTTTTGGACTTCGGCATTTATATTTTTATAATGCTAAAACAGATAAAATAAATGATTACATTATCGTAAAAATAGAAGAAGATACATATATAGATTCGATAGGAGAACTGATTAATATTGGTACGCCATCGGAAGAACGTACGAACCAAAAAGCAGATTTATACGGTATCGAATATTATATGACCTATGACAATGGATTCTTGCAAAATAAGATAACGCCATCGTCTGCACAAAAACATTATGGTTTATCCAGAAACTTAAAAACAATTTATGCGAAGATACCACTCTTTGATTGCTTAACGCATATTGATTTTAAAGACATCGTTCTTCGATAATTATTGTCCCATACGCGCCGAAAGGCGCGTTATTTTTTTTAAAAAAGATAGTGACTTTTTAATATAAATGTGATATAATGAATTATGTTGAAATATAAAGGAGGAAATCATATGTATCGAAAGGACATCGTCGTAATCTCTGTTCCTCTTAGTCTGGAAAATAATCGAAAGCTATATGAGCTAGCCGTAGCAAATGCCTATAAAAGTAAGACACAATTGGCAAAAAAGCTTTTAGAGCAAGCTATTGAGGCTGCATACAGGCAGAAAGAGGAAAAGAATGGAACTCAATGAATTATTTGCTTATGTATCATACTACTATGAAAACCGGTTTGGATATTTTCCAGACAAAAAGTACTGGGAAACTACGTATTTAACATTATGGTATTTGAATGTCAATAATTTAAATGACAGTGAAATACTTAGTGAATTAAATAGACACGATACAATACAAATTTCTGTATCTGATTTATCCGAAGAATTATGGAAGAATAGTCTGACGCAAAAAGGAAAATTTTATTTTCATCACGAATTACAGATTATATCCCCGGCGCCTGTATTTTCTCTAAAAGCTGGAGCGTCCTGTGAAGAAGATTGGTGTGTTCCCAAAATACGTTTTACTTATCAGGATCTTGTAAATTATTTTTGGTACAAGATATCTCAAACAGAAAGAGAGATATGGATCTTAGGTCACAATACAGATAAAGAAATTAATTATTTATTATTGCGATTTCGTAATTCATTTCAGGATATAGATCCATTAGATTATCTAATGTTTTTACTGGATGAAATGATACGAGATGAAAACAAACAACACATAAAAGGCTTGATTTCTGTCACAGATTATATTGGAAACACATTAGAAACATATCGAAACATGATTTTAGAAGCAAAAGCTAAAGGATTTGATAAACCGAGGTGGCCATCATGTTTCTAGATATGAATTCTTATTATACTGAGCTTGGCGGAGCAAATGGCAAAATTTTTCGGAGAAATATCTATTATCAATGCGACGAATTATTGTATGATAAGATACAGGATTTTTGCAGATCTTATAGGAATATAGACGTATTTCAATGCTTGTATAAATATAGCGATTTAAGTGAAAATGCATTATTATATGCTCCATTTTATTTAGATTTGGACGCAGACATTAATTCTGATAAAAAGTTTAATAAAATGCTGCCATACGTAATGCGAGCATATTTTGGGTTGAATAATATAGGGCTCCGGCAAGAAGATATCCAATTATATTTTAGTGGCAGCAAGGGGTTTCACATTCTGGTAGATCCCAGAATATTGGGCATTGTTCCGTCAAAAGATCTAAACGCAATTTATAAAGCATGGGCATTGTATTTTTATCATGTTTATCGTGTTCCAGTAATTGATTTACGTATTTACGATAAAAGACGTTTATTTCGTATTCCAAATACGATTAACTCAAAAACAGGAAAATATAAAGTTCCTGTATCTGTAGATTTTTTATTTAATCATACCTATGAAGAGTTAATGGAATACGCATCAGAACCAAAGTCGCTACCAAATTGGAATACATCTATTAATAAAAAAGCAGCACTTGCTTTCTACCATAAAAGCCAGAGATATAAAAATAATAATCATACAGAAAAACACGAAACAGAATATCGTATACCGGAAATCAAGCAAGAACTATTGCCATGCATTAAGACGATTTTAGAAGAAGGAGCAATTCAGGGAGCAAGAAATAATACTTTAATCGTCTTAGCGTCCGGACTATTGCAGTCCGGATATTCATTAGAAGAAATTGAAACGATGGCTTTGCAGTGGAACCATCTTAATGAGCCGCCGTTATCAGAAATTGAAGTGTTGAATACTGTTCGATCTGCACATGTAATGTTACAGAATGGACGGAGATATGGATGTGCGAGTATTCGCGAACTTGGTCTATGTGCCAGCAACGAATGCCGGCTGGGGGAATTAAATGGAAATTTTAACCGTAGATGATTTATTGCAAGAAAAAAACGAAGTTGTTATTGAAGACTATTATTCATTAGCAACTGAGATATATGATAAGTTTGATACTTATGCATATAAGAAAGGCCATGGATATACAGTTCCAAATTATCCTATTTTCAATAAAAGATTAGAAGGAATGGAAGAAGGACTTTACGTTTTCGCTGGCGAATCTAATTCAGGAAAAACTGCAATCGTAACAAATTTGATATGGGATATTTGTAATCATGCAGATAATCATTTATTCGGTATCTATTATTCATTAGATGATAACACAAATGAAGTAATACCGCGTCTGATTGCAATGAATCAGGAAATTCCCATATCTGTTGCATCAAAGCCCAAAAGATACTTTGACTATGTAGAAGCAACTAAAAATACAGAAGATACTGATGAGTTGATTACCAGAGCAGAATATATCGATTTATTGCAAAAACGTAAAAATGGACTTTCACAATTAAAAAAAGCAAATCAACAGTTTATGGTCGTAGACAAAGAAAAAATTCGCAATATAGAAGAATTGATTGATCATGCAAAAAAAGTTCAAACTTATGTAAAAAGTTTTAATCCAAATAATAATATTATTGTTGCTATTGATTCCATTGCTGACTTAGTTGTTGATACTCGAAAGTTTAATACCGATAGGGAACGTATTGATTATATCAGTCAGACCATAAAGAAAGCGGCCAATATTGATTTAAAAGTTCCTATACTTGGAACTTATCATCTTCGGAAATTGAATCACAGTGGAAGACCGACATTGGACGACGTTAAAGAATCTGGACGTCTTGTTTATGAGGCAAGCATGGTCTTCTTGGTATTTAATGATGTAAGCAAAAATAAAGAGGGTGCGAATATATTTTATTCTAATCCCGATAATGAATTCAAACAGCCAATAATAGAATTGGATTGGGCCAAGAATAAAAAATCAAGCTATAAGGGAAGAACTTACCATTATTTTGTTCCAGATTATTCTAAAGCAGTAGAATGTGATGAAGCAGTATCACGTCGTTATGATGCATTAATTTACACAAAGTGAGAATCATCTATGAAAATTACAATTGAAATCAGTCCGGAAGAAAGTGCTGTTTTTTTATCAGAATTAATTAAAGGATCTGTAAATAATATACGGGAAGCAGAAGAACGTATCGCTTCCATGTTGATTAATGTACCGCAACAAAAGAAAAAGAAAAAAGAAATCGCAGAAGGAGAGGTACCATCAGGTGGCTATTATCACTAAAGAAATTTTTGACAACCCATATGTTGACATTGGAAAAAATAATGATATCTGTATACTTTGTCGCAAACAATATATGCAAGCGCATAAGGACGAAACCGAATACCGTATTGATGAAGCATTAAATGGTAAATTGGCCGGTAAACGGGTTTTTAAAATATTCCAAAACAGTAATACGCCTTTCGTATTATGTGCAGACCATATTCATGAAATTGATGCCATTTTACAAGAGGAATCCTGATGCAATATGCGAATGGGCTTTATAAAACAGAAAGAGATACGGAGGGATACCGCAATGACTGCCCTGGTTACGATCCTTGCCCTTTGTGTTATGGCTGTCGCAATGCTGGTATGTATTCCAGCCGCTGTGATACTTTGTGTAATGGCAATCATAAAAAAAATGTTTGTAACAGGGAGCTCCACACCCCACAAAACATAGGGAAAATGGTGCGCCGACAAAAAATAAAACTGGAGGAGATTAATTGAACAAAATTTATTTACAAGATATCAGTGAAGACAGCATCCGTAAATTTACGGAATGCGTATTAAAATCTTATGAAGCAATCCGGAAAAGTGAACCGGACTTTACCTGGAGAATGGATCATGCAGATCGTGCGATTGAGATTTTATTTACGATCTTAGAAGAAAAGAAAATTTTTGATCGCAATCGAAAACCGTATTTATCATGGGTCAATATTTTAATTAGTTCTACATATATTTACTATGCTGTTAAAAACAGGCTTAAACCAAATAGCTTTATGGAACTTTTTGAGATTCGCCAGAACTTTTCAGATAACGCTGAAAAGAACGGAATCAATCCGCCAACTTTTGATGTATTATGCCAGGCCATAGAAGCAGCTAATGGCAACGATGGGGTACCAAATTGCAAGCCTGTTCCAGGAACGCCAACTGAATTAATGAGTCTTGCTATTTTCTTCGAACAAAAAATTCTACCGAAATATGACAACTACGAAGCTTATTGAGCTGAAAGAAGAACAGCTGGAAGATTATATTAGATGCCCCAATCTGTTTTATATCCGACATATAAATGGAATTCTTCCAAGGAAATCAGTTACGATACGAACTATTGCAGATAAACATAAAAAGCATATGTTCTATTCGTTAATGGATGGTAAAATTCCAAATATTGATACGATATTAAACGATTTTACCAAAGAATGCATGGACAATAAATATCAAGCTGTTCACCGAGATGTACAGAAAGCCGCAAATCAGTTAATTGTATTATTTAATTGGCTAATCAGTAATAAAGTCCAGGTTGCTGATATAGGAACTCCTTTTGAATTAACGTTTCCTAAATCAAACGTAATAATTAAGGGAGAATTTGGCATTATCAGATATACAAATGAACAGCTTGAGTTATTAATTGCAGACTTATCATCCAGGGATCCAAATCAGGATTTGGTCGATATGTCAATTCGTTATACGTTACAAGCGTATGCCGTACATAAATTAATCAAAAAATACAATATGTCCTGTATCCATGTTTTAGGTATACGTTATAATCGGGTTCAGGAACTATTTTCTTATCGAAGCACAATAGATTATGCTAGATTAGAAAATACAATAAATAACGTGGCAAATGCAATCCGGAATAACGTTTTTTATCCGAGAGAATCTTATGAATGTATTCGTTGTCCGGTAAAAGCATATTGTTCCGGAGTATTAAATTATGTTGACATAGGAGCAGAACATGTTAATTAAAGAGTACACTGGTTTTTTTGATAAAGAGAAGAATGATAAAGAGAAAAACGACAAAGATGACAAGAAACAGGTCAAAACTAAACGAGTTCGTAATCGACGGAAAAAAGTATCAGAGCAAAAGCCTGTATGATGCGCACGTAGCATTAAAACATGCAAAGAATATAGGAATCATTGAATCTTTTGATCTTGATAGCAGTAACATCTCAAAGAGATCACGCTATACTTCTTATAAGCCGATTATTGACGGAATCAAGTTTGATTCTTTAATGGAAGGACAATACTATGTCTATTTAAAAGACAGGCTCCGTAAGAATGAAATTTTTAATCTTACGTTACAGCCGTCTTATATATTGCAAGAAGCCTTTACTAAAAACGGGAAGAAGTTCAGGCCTATTGTTTACGTAGCAGATTTTCGCTTCCAGGATAAAGATGCAAATTGGATCGTTGTCGATATAAAGGGCAAAGAAACCGTGGAATTTAAGTTGAAACAAAAAATGTTTGAATTTAAATATCCTGATCTTTCATTATCCGTAATCCAGGAATATGAAGGTCAATGGCTTAGTCTTTCAGAAATACGCAAATTAAAAAGAAATAAGAAAAAACAAAATAAGGAGAAGTAACCATAACTAAAAGTCAGCAAAACGAATACAGTACCGAAGAAGCACTGGAATTCTTTGGAATTACTGAAGATGAGCTGATGAAACGTAAAGAGGAATGGGAAGAGATTGACGCACTGGTAGCACAGTACCAGAAACAGTTCCAGGATCCATGCACTGCAGAAGATAAGGCAAAAGCAGAAGAAGCAATTGGAATCTTAATCGCAAAGTTTTATCCATTATTTAAAAAATATCTTACAATTATTAAAAATGGACAGATTAACTTTGATAATTATGAACAAAGAATGTTTATTGTCTTATTCATGGATAATATATCGCTGAAGAGAGCACTGTATAAACGGGCGCCAATCAGTAAAGAATATAAGCAAATTATATTCCAAAAGTTCAACTTTATCAAAGAAACATATGGGCATCTCGAAGAGGACGAAATCATTACAGATCTTTATGTGCTCTTCTTAAATCTTGCGAAACGTTATAAGCCAATGGCCCGTAGTTTTTGCTGCTATGTATATAATACATTCAAGTATGAAGTATATCGGCATATTCAGGCATTCACAAGAAACCCTCTAAATATCCATTATAGAAGCATCAGTTATGAAGATTGCGCAGCACAAAATTCTACAGAATTGGAAATGAATTCTTATAACATTGAAGACCAATTAAGTATGGATAAAGATGGCTTGCCAGATATTTTTTGGATTGGTGGTTATAATTGTGCACCATGTTTTCAAAAGCTGACACCATTAGAGCGTAAAATACTGATCAAATATTATTTAGAGCAAAAGAATGACAGACAGATTGCCAATGAAATTGGTATGCATATTAACACATGCAATCAAAAACGTCGTCACGCAGTAAAATTAATAGCAGAAGCACTTGGCGTAGATGAATCACAAATACGCCGGGCAAGAAATTCTGGAAAGAAAAAATCATAAAAAATTATAGTCCGTTAAGAATGTGTTACAAAAACATTCAAAACGGACTATTTTTATATTGAAAAAGATAGTGACTTGTGTTATAATTAGATACATAAAATAAACATAAAGGAGGAGTGTGTTCTTGGAATACGAATGGACGGTTGCAGTTCCTTCATCAGAAGACTTAAGAAATTATCAATCAGATAATAAATTAATGGCGGCGGCATTATACAACAGAAAGATTCCAATAGATCAAGCACGGAATATTGTATTGAATCCATATAAAGGATTTACAACGCCGCTATATCTTATTAATAGGAATGCTGCCGTAGAATTAATTAAACGTTTTATGGATAAGGAAAATGGCAAAATCTGTATTTTTGCCGATTACGATGCTGACGGTATTACATCAGCAGCTATCACGGTACAATGTTTAAATTATTTTCATGCAGTATTAAAGCCAGATGAAGAATGGATGGCATATTGCCATGTTCCTGAGAGAGAAGACAGATACGGTATTTCTGAAGAATGGTGTAGAAAATTTATCGGATTATCAGAAGAAGAAGCAAAGAATCTTCTTGTAATTACGGTAGATAATGGAATTACGAAGAAGAGCGCAATCGATATTTTACAACAATGTGGAATAACTGTATTAGTTACTGATCATCATCCGGCAGATTTTGAAAATAATTTAACACCGTCTTGCGTTTGTGTAGATCCACAGATCGATGATCGCAAAATCGGAATTAACCTGGCTGGATGTGGTGTCATATTTAATTTATTGCGGCATTTTGAAAATTATTATCTTAATGGTGATCATACGGCAACAGACAAATATGAATATTTAATGGCTATTGGTACTATTGGCGATGTAATGCGCATGGATTATTATCATGGTTGCGTAGTGGCCTGGGGATTACAGCAGATTAATTCAGATAGATGTCCAACATGGTTAAGAGAAGTGTTGGATCATATGAAAATTTCTTATGTAACAGGAAAAACTATCTCTTTTTCTTTAGCTGCCTTTTTAAATGCTTGTGGTCAGGCTGGAAAAGCAAATCTTGCTTTAGATATTATTTTAGAACCGGATATGTATAAACGAGAGCAATTAATGAGTGAAGCTTTCG
>JAEEGL015716241.1_pt1 | contig 21561 bp, 12 predicted proteins | sample 9134231 | NCBI WGS metagenome assembly JAEEGL01 (sample SAMN16246548, study PRJNA631951) | gut metagenome | biome: gut microbiome; feature: rumen; material: fiber-attached | host: Bos | place: Iran: Karaj | collected 2018-10
AGGTGCGTTCGACTTTCCTGTGGACGAAACAACCTTCCAAGACAGGCGTTTGCAATTGACGATGTCGGCGATGGATGCCAGTTATTCAGGAACACTTAAAGATGATGTCATCGAAGGTGAATTCACGCAAAGAGGTATGACCTTCCCGCTCAACCTCGTCAAGGCGGAGAAGAAGGAACAGAAAAAGACTCGTCCCCAAGACCCACAGCCGCCATTCGATTATCATATCGAGGAAGTGACCTTCGTCAATGAAAAAGAAGGCAACACCTTGGTCGGAACACTGACGATTCCTAAAGGCAAAGGCCCGTTTCCTGCCATGGTACTCGTCTCGGGCAGCGGACAGCAGGATCGTAATGAGGAGCTGATGAACCATCGTCCCTTCTGGATTATCGCGGATTACTGCGCACTCCATGGCATTGCTGTGTTGCGCTACGACGACCGTGGTATGGGTGGCTCGACAGGCGAGGTGGAGAACGCCACTTCCATGAATTTCTCCTACGATGCCGAGGCTGCCTTCGACTATCTCCGTAACCGCAAGGAAATCAATGCTTCGAAGGTTGGCATCTTGGGTCACAGTGAGGGCGGTGTCATTAATTTTATGGTGTCGGCACGTCGGCCAGAGGTGGCGTTTTTGGTATCATTGGCTGGCCCCTCGGTGAATGGCATAGAGGTGCTCAAAGAACAACAAGCTGCCATCCTAAGGGCTTCGGGTATGTCGGAAGAGATGGTGCAGTTTAATGGCAATGCCAATGTACAGATGTTTGACATCATCGAGGCATCAAGCAGTAGGGAAGAGGCTGACACTTTGTTGCGCCAACTGTTGAAAGGTTGGGGGTACAACGAAGAGCTGACCGAGCAGACGGTTGGGCAAATGGCATCACCTTGGATGTACTATTTCTTGAAGTACGACCCCACCGACGCCATCGTGAAGACCAATTGCCCTGCTTTGTTGCTGAACGGCTCCAAGGATTTGCAAGTGATTGCTTCTCAGAATCTCCCAGGTTACGAAAAGATCATTGCCGAACACGGCAAGACCAACCTCACCTTGCGCGAGCTACCCGATTTGAATCATCTTTTCCAGCATTGTGAGACGGGTTCGCCCAACGAATACTTCGAAATCGAGGAGACCATTTCTCCTGAGGTGTTGGAGATGATTGTGGAGTTTGTGAATGGGATAAAAAAATAGGGCAGGCCGAGCTCCTTTTTTACTATTTTTGCAGCCGAAATTGTGAGATTGGCTTCGTCGAGAAAGAAGACTCGATGATAGTCCATACTGAGCATTTCAAGTAAGTTAGATCAGTTCCTGTCGATGATAAAAAAACGGCTGCAAGGATTTAAACATTTGTCGGACAGCCAATTGGTGGATTTGCTGCTTGCCAACAACGAGGCTGCGGTGGAATATGTCTTTTTCCACCACTGTAATGGTATGTTTTCCCGTATCATTAATGACATATTCCAATCGCAGGTCAAGAAAGAGGAACTGATTACGGATTTCTATCTTTTTCTAAGTGCTGACGACTGGCGACGTTTGCGTCAATTTGAATTCAGGTCAGAGCTGAACACTTGGCTGACGGTTGTCGCTATCCGGTTTTTCAACCAAAAAAAATCTTCAGTGCAGACTAATTTTGAGGATTTGGACTCTCCATTAATAAAAGGGGTCGGTCAAGTACCGGACAACTTTGATATCTTCGATGAGATGTCAAGGGTAGAGCTTTATGAGGCCATCGACAAACTTCCCAAACCCCGTGAACGTTTCGCCTTGCTGGGAGAGCTGGCGGGAAAAAAGTCGGAAACGATTGCCTCGGAGCTGGGATGCACGGTCAGTGCGGTATATGACCTGACCAAGAGAGCCAAATTAACATTGAAAAAAATGATGAAAGGGCGAATGAAATGAAAAGGAATTATGATGAAATCTCTGATGAATTGCTCGCTTGTTATTTGGAAGGCAAGCTGTCCGACTTGGAGAAGGCTGCGGTTGAACGCTACCTTTCGGAGAATGAGGACGCTATGGATGCGGTTATCCTTGCTCGATATGAATTGGGATTCAAGCAAGTCAAGCGCAGATTCTATGCATATGGCATCACGGCTTTGGTGGTGCTTGGTTGTGTTGCTTTGCTCGTCTGGCGACTGCTGACGCCTTTGCAGATGAAGGTCAATATCACGGAAGACAAGGCATTTGCCGTGCCGTCACTGCCTTTTGAAGGCGGTACTCTTGAATGTGAATATGCAGGCAATGCTTTGCAACGAATCGCCGTGAGTCCCGACAATCGGACAGTGTTCCTGAATGATATCCCATATCGTATGAAAGGCAGTGCCGTTCATCTTGTTTTTGAGGCGGAAGGCTATCAAACCATCGACACGGTTGTGAAGGCGCAACGTGGTGTGGAACTTTGCTTACGCCGTAACAATGACCTCGGCGTCGTATTTGGTCGTGTGCTCGATTTTGGGACGGGGCTGCCTGTGGAAGGCGCAACGGTGAGTCTTTTGGACTTTGTCGCCACTACCGATGCATTAGGCCAATTCAGGATTGAGATTCCCTATGCCAAGCAGGACAAGGCTCAAAGGGTTCTGGTTAGCAAGGAGGGTTATCAGACATGGGATGAATTATATAGACCTTCGGCAACGGAGCCTTGGCTGATTGGTTTGGAAAAGGAGGTAGAGTGATGAGAAAACTAATTATATTATTGTTGTTTTTGTGCGAGCCATTGTTCGGTCAGGTGGTGCAATATGGTAAGGTGATGGAATGGGACGAGCAGGGATGCTCGCTATCGGGTGTCGCACTCACTGTTCCTTCGGTACACGATTGCCAGCCTACGGTCAGCGACTCGAAGGGGGGCTTCCGTTTGTGCTTCAGTGAACATAATATTGGCAGCGTGGTGCATAATATCACGGCAAGGAAACCTGGCTACGATGTGGTGAATGTGCATGTTACCCGCAGTTGGACCCTAACCACTGAAGATACGTTGACTATCATTATGGCACCTAAAGGCAAGTTGAAAGAGGCACGAACCCAATACTATGGTTTGAGTCGCTTGATGGAGCTGAACCAATTGTGGATGGGGGAAGGCGGACGTGCCATCGAAGTGGAGTCGCCTGTCTTCAGCTTCCATATCGGACGCTATGGTGCAGATGTGGCAGCATCTGACGTGGATATCGATATCCCAACGACCAAGGCGGTGAACGACAAGATGTTTGTCGTCATTATCGCCAACGAATTCTATCAACAGGAACAAGATGTGCCCTATGCCATTCACGATGGTGAAATCTTTAAGGAATACTGTCTCAAGACTTTAGGCGTTCCTGAAGATAATATTCATTTGGTCACGGATGCAACATTAAACAACATGCGTTTCGAGGTGGATTGGTTGAGTGGCGTGTTGGAGTCCCATCAGGGTGAAGCCCGAGGCATCTTCTATTATTCGGGTCACGGCATCCCTGATGAGGTGAGTCGCAACGCTTATCTGATGCCTGTCGACGGCTATGTGGGTAACTTGGATTCGGGTTATGGCTTGGATGCCTTATATGGCCAATTAGGTGAGGCGGGTGCCGATGCGGTGCTCTATTTCATTGATGCCTGCTTCAGTGGTGCCACACGTGACGGCAATATGTTGGCCCAAAGTCGAGGTGTTACCGTCAATTCAAAGGCGGGTGTGTTGCAAGGCAAGGCTGTGGCTTTCACCGCAGCACAAGGCAACGAGGCGGCCTACGTCTATCAGGAGAAGTCGCATGGCCTGTTTACTTATTACCTCTTGAAGAAACTGAAAGAGACAAAAGGTGATTCCACTATCGGTGAGTTGGCCGACTACCTCAATGCACATGTCATCCGTATGTCGGCCGAAGTACGCCCCAAGAGCCAGCATCCAACGGCTACTGGGACGATAGAGGAATGGAGAGAGCTAAAACTGGTTAAATGAGAAAACTGAATTTAGATATTGAAGTCTTATCATCGCTTTGCGTCACTGCGAGGCACGAAGCAGTCCAGATGAAAATGCGTTTGGCCTGGATTGACTCCGTCGAAATCTCTGATTCAGCGTACCTAATCTTCGATTTGTTTCGTCGTTCCTCCTCGGAAATGCTCTGCATTCGACGGAGTCAATGACACGAAGCGACAGTAACAGTATTCTTATGTCAACGCAATGAAGATGAAAAAAATTATATCGTTATATGTTTGGCTTTTCAGCCTTATGGTGCCTTCCGTTTGGGCGCAGGAGACGGTGGAGGTGGTGAGGGCTTTTACCAACCGAAAGGCCATCGTGGTGGAATACGACTTGGCCGAGGATGCCGACCTTGTACGGCTCTTTGTCTCTTTGGACGGTGGCGCAACCTATCGCGGCCCTTTGCAGCAGGTCAGTGGCGACATCATCGATGTGAAAGCGGGTTTCGCTCGCAACATCGTGTGGGATGTCCTGAAGGAATTGGATGTGAAAGAATTCGACAACGACCAGGTGCGCTTCAAGCTGAACATTTTGTTGAAGGATCGTTGGCCGCATGAGACCTTCGTCACCGTCAACGCAGCCTACAGCGTTGCTCCGCAAGGCTCGTTAGGCTTCAGTGTGGGGCAGGTGAAGCGTTTCGGTTGGTTCGTGAGCCTGATGAGCAATGGCAATTTCTCGGGATTCAGTGCCGATGGCGACTGCGATGGACAGGGCTTTTTGCCTGATGGCCATCTGATGCAATATACGGATGAGGTGTCGAAGATGCGACTTTCCGTCATGGCTGGCGGTATGATGCGCATCAAAGGACCTTGGATTGCCCGAGTGGGCATAGGTTATGGCAACCGTTCCTTGCGCTGGAAGACCACCGATGGAGAATGGTACCGCAACACGGCCTACAGCCTTCAAGGCATCGACCTGTCGGCAGGTGTGCAGTTGCATTTGAAGGGTTTTGTCATATCGTTGGAAGCCGTCACGACACAATTCCAGAATGTTGAAGCAAAAATAGGATTAGGCTATGCGTTTTAAAATATTAGTGCTCATTGCTTTATGTGCTTTTGTGTGCGCGTCCTGCCTGAAAGACTCCAAACCCAATGGCGAGACCATACAAATCTTAAAGGAAAGAGAAAAAATCACAGTAGGAACCGATTGGGCGACTGTTAGTGGAGTGTTCTCCTATTCCGGGGTTGTCGACTGCATGAAGTTGCGTGTGGGGACCGAGGAGCATCTCTATGGCTCCGAAGACTACGGTGTGGAGGTGAATGGTAAGACTTATTCCGCTGAGATTACAGGGTTGCAGCCAGGCACTTTTTATTATTATGCCTATATAGTGGACTATGGGTCGCAGACCGATTGGCAAAGTGAGATCTATGGTTTCACCACGGCAGAAGAGGAAATCAATCTCCCCACGGTGGCTACCGTGGAAGTGACGGGCGTGACAGTTACGACGGCCTCCTGCCTGTGCCACGTCTTCGACGATGGCGGCGCCGAAGTGACGGAACGTGGCATTTGCTGGAGTACGAATCCCCAACCTGATATGTCGGACTTCGCCTATGCGAACGGCAACGGCGTTGGCGAATATTCGGTCGGTATGATTGACCTTAAGGCTAACACCACTTATTATGTGCGTGCCTACGCCAAGAACCGCAAAGGTGTCAGCTATGGCGAAGCGTTGAGTTTCACCACTATGGAAAAATTGGAACCTCCTTTGGGCGCATCAAATGGAGTGTATTCGGTGGCAGAGGGACATCAAGTTTGGATTGCTGTCTGTAATCTGATGTATCGAGCCTCTACCAAGACATGGGGCTTCACAGAAAATGGATATGACTATTTCGGCAACGACAATACCGACATCGCCGAAGATTACGACGGTTGGATTGACCTTTTCGGTTGGGGCACGAGCGGCTACGACCACGGGGCGGTCTGTTACCAACCTTGGAGCTCGAATAGCAATCCTGATTATTATTATGCCTACGGTGATGAGCAAGCCCAACTCTACGACCATACGGGACAAGCGGATTGGGGTTACAGAGATTTTTTGCATGAAGGCGAAGAGGGGAAATGGCGTACGTTGAAACATGACGAATGGGATTATTTGCTCAATCTGCGTAGCACCCCATCGGGCATCCGATATGCCAAAGCTCAGGTGCATGGTGTCAATGGCCTCATCTTGCTTCCCGACAGTTGGAGCAGTTCGGTGTATTATTTGAACAATGTCAATCAACCCCAAGCGAGTTTCAGCAGTAATATGATTAACAATGGATGGGACTTTTTCTTGGAGAGTAATGGTGCCGTTTTTCTTCCCGCAGCCGGGTATCGGGAAGAGGATAGGGTCGACTATATTGGCTCCAGAGGCTTCTATTACACCTCTGAATGCTCCGGTGCGCGTGCTTTTTGTCTCTATTTCGACTATACTGGAGTCGACTTGATGTCGATGTCCCGCAACAGAGGCCTTTCGGTGCGCTTGGTGCGCGATGTGGAACTTCGTTGAGATTTATTTTACTTTTTTGGACTAAAAATCCTTATTCATCCTCTCTATTCTATAAAAAGACTGTTTTCTTTTTATGGAATTTTCGATGAAAAAGAAGAATACGACATCCAATACGATAATCAATACTGACGAATTTCACATCGGTATTCGCATCAAGGCTGAACTGAAGAAACAGGGAAGAACCATTACATGGTTGGCCGATGAGATACATTGTACACGTGAGAACCTATACAAAGTATTCCTACATCCATGGATCAGCACCGATATGCTCTTCAAAATTTGCGTTGTTTTACATCACGACTTTTTCAAGGATTGCTCGGAGTGGCTGAAGCACCAAAGACGATAACGGCGATTTTATGAAAAAAAGTAACGACGGCATTTCTTTTCGCAGAGTTCTTCCAGATGAAGGGAGGGAAATCTGTTCTGATTGTGAATGAATTTTCCAATTAATCGGCGAATTTTGTGCGATGTATTGGTTGTAATAGTTACGGATGATTTGGGTGTTGAAAGTTTTTTTTGCCCTATTTTTGTAAAATTAAAAAAGGCAAATCGGATTTGAAAAACATCCGTAAAACACATACGATTTATAGTTGTGTAAATCTTTGAGTCTTAAATCTTTAAATTTTAAATCTTTAAATCAAACAAAAATGAAAACAAACAACAGAAAACGCTATGAGACTCCCCAGGTGGAGGTCATAGAAATCGAGCCTCAGGGCATGTTGTGTGCCTCGGGCGGTGTCGCGGCAACCTACGCCGACGGCGGAACGGAAAGTATGACCATGGTCGAAATCGATTGGCCGTAAACTAAGGAGGACACGACGATGAGAAAACTTACGACATTCGCATTGGCACTCATGACGGGCATGATGATGCTCGTCTCGTGCAACAAGGACAAGGAAAGCAAGGAAGCCGTCTTCACGGCCACGCTTGAGCAACACACCGGGCAGCAAGGCCGCACAGCCATCGACCCCGAGAACGGCGATGTGAAATGGGTGGCTGGCGACAAGATCCTGATTGCCAACGGCAACGGCGAGACGGCCCAGTTCACCCTGCAATCGGGCGCGGGAACCACGGAAGGCACCTTCCGCACCACGGGCGAGTTTGAGATGGATGCCCCCTTCACGGCGGCTTATCCCCAGACAGCCATCCTCAACGGCACTACGGCGACCTTCAGCCTGCCTGCCACGCAAACCCTTACCCAGACCGGCACCTTCGCCAATGGCGCGAACCCGATGGCGGCCTACGCTTCTGACGACAACCTCTACTTCCGCAATCTTTGCGGCGCTTTGGACATCCGCCTGTTGGGCGACAACGTGCACGTGAACGGCATCCGCATCACGGGAGCCGAAGGCGAGATGCTGAACGGCACCTTCACCGTCGACTGCTCGGCCAACGAGCCTGCCATCATGGCTAACCAAGGCAGCAACGGCACGAACATCGTGACCCTCAATTGCGACGTGACGCTGACCAGCACGACCACCGCGCAGGAGTTCTTCATCGTCCTGCCCGTGGGCGCATTGGCACAAGGCTTCACGATGGATGTGCTTGACGGCGAGAACGTGGTCTGCACCAAGCAGCTGGAGACCAACCTCGCCCAAATCATGTGCAACGAGGTGAAGCGCTTCAACCCCTTGCTGATTGGTGAGACGCCCACCCCGATTGAACTGCCCGACGTGGTGACCAACGCAGTGACCGACATCACCACGACGACGGCCACGGCAGGCGGTGAAATCCTCAGCGACGGCGGCAGCGTGATTACCGAGTGCGGCGTGTGCTGGAGCACAGAGCAAGAGCCTACAATTGACGGCGACCACATCGCCTCTCAAGTGACGATGGGTGAGTTCACGGTGACGGTGGCTGGCCTGACCCAGAACACCACCTATTACCTCCGCGCCTACGCCACCAACGAGGCAGGCACGAGCTACGGTGACGTAGTGACCTTCACCACCGTGGAGGAAATCGTTATTACCGTTCCCACGGTGACCACCTCTGAAGTGACCGACATCACCACCACGACTGCCACCGTTGGCGGCACGATTACCGATGCTGGCAACGGCACGATTGAGGAAAGCGGCATCTGCTACAAGACCGGCGACGAGGAGTGGACTTGCATTAGCATTGCAGCCGAGAACAATGCTTTCTCCATTGCCTTGACGGACTTGATCCCCAACACGACCTACACTGTGCGCGCCTTTGCCACCAATGAGGAAGGCACGGATTATGGCGATGAAGTGAGCTTCACCACATTAAATGAAGGTGGAGGTGACACCCACGAATACGTCGACCTCGGCCTGCCCAGTGGCTTGCTGTGGGCCACCTGCAACGTGGGTGCCGATGCTCCTGAAGACTACGGCGACTACTTCGCCTGGGGCGAGACCCAGCCTAAGGATTTCTACGACTGGAGTACTTACCAGCACTGCAACGGCACCGAAAACACGTTGACCAAGTATTGCAACAACTCCAGCTACGGCTACAACGGCTTCACCGACAACCTGACCACCCTCTTGCCCGAGGACGATGCTGCCACGGCCAACTGGGGCTCTGACTGGCGTATGCCCACCAAGGAGGAATGGCAGGAACTCATTAATAACACAACCGTCACGTGGACGCAGCAGAACGGCGTGAACGGTCGCCTCTTCACCGCCTCGAACGGCAACAGTCTCTTCCTGCCCGCCGCTGGCTTGCGCTACAGTGGCAGCCTCGACTACGCAGGCAGCAGCGGCTGCTACTGGTCGAGTTCGCTCAACACAGACATCCCGTACTACGCGTGTTACTTCTACTTCCGTTCGGTCAGTTGCAATATGAGCTACGGCGGCTACCGCATCTACGGTCGAAGTGTGCGTCCCGTGCGTTCTGCTTCTCAGAACTAACCTTTGTTCCGTTACGGGCACGGGCGAAAAAGTTGGCGGGCGGGGGCGCACGCGGTAGCGTGCACGGAAGCCCCCGTCCGGTAACTTTTTCGCGGCGCATGTTATGTAGAGACGACGATTCATCGCGTCTCTACTACCGCGCTGATAGCTGACGGTTAAAGAGGCTTGCAATAATACGTTTTAATTTGAACAGTTACTTATAAATCAACAATAATCACTATGAAAAAAGTATCTTTGATGATTGTATGCTTGGCCACGATGCTTATGGCGGGTACGGGCCTGAAGGCCCAGGAGATCACGATTACCTTGGAGCCCGGCTGGAACTGGATCAGCTACACCAACTCTGCGCCTATGCAGGTCGGCGACGCCTTGGGCGATTTTGTCCCGATGGAGGGCGACATCATCCAGGCACAACGGAGCAACACCCAGTACAGAGGCGGACACTGGAGGGGAGGCCTCACCCAATTTGTGCCCGGACGAGGCTACAAGTACTACTCCTCGCGCACCGAGAATGTCGAACTTGTCTTTGCGCAAGCCTCTTCCACCTCCGTTGTGACGGCTATGCCAACCGACATCACCACCACAAGTGCGGTGGTGGGCGGCACTGTGACGCTGCCCGAGGGCACTCACGTGTTCCTGCGCGGCATGTGTTGGGGTGCTGAGCCGAGCCCCGACATCGACGGCAGTCACACCACCGAGGGGACGGGCATAGGCAGCTTCAGCGACACGCTTGAAGGTCTGACCCCGAACACCACTTACTATGTTCGTGCCTACGCGGTTTCCGATTATGGTCTTGCCTACGGTGATGAATTGAACTTCACCACAGAAGCTTACCACGCCTACGTCGACCTTGGCCTGCCCAGCGGCCTGCTGTGGGCCACCTGCAACGTGGGTGCCGACAATCCCGAGGACTACGGTGACTACTTCGCCTGGGGCGAGACCCAGCCGAAGGACGAATACAACTGGAGCACCTATCAGTACAGCAATGGCGGTTTCTATGATGAGTGGGGTGAAGAACCCTACCTCACCAAGTATTGTACCAACTCCTATTACGGCTACAATGGTTTTACCGACGACCTGACCATCCTGTTGCCTGAGGACGATGCTGCCACTGCCAACTGGGGCTCTGACTGGCGTATGCCCACCCTGGAGGAATGGCTGGAGCTTTACAACAACACGACCCATACTTGGACGACCCAGAACGGCGTGAACGGTCGCCTCTTCACCGCCTCGAACGGCAACAGTCTCTTCCTGCCCGCCGCTGGCGTGCGCTACGATAGCGATCTCGACCGCGCAGGCAGTTGGGGCTACTACTGGTCGAGTTCGCTCAGCACGGTCTACCCGCACTGCGCGTGGTACTTCTACTTCATTTCGGACGATTACTACATGGTCTACTACGATCGCGGCTATGGGTTCACTGTACGGCCCGTTTGTTCTAAATCTTTTATTATTAATGCCACAGCCAACCCGGCGGAAGGCGGCACAGTGACTGGAGGCGGTACTTACCAAGTGGGCCAATCCTGCACCTTGACCGCTACGGCCAACAGCGGCTACACCTTCACCAACTGGACCGAGAACGGCAATACTGTTTCAACAGAAGCCAGCTACACCTTTACGGTGAACAGCGATAGGGATTTGGTGGCCAATTTCACCTTCAACGGCGGTGGCGGTGGAGATCACGCCTACGTCGACCTTGGCCTGCCGAGCGGCCTGCTGTGGGCCACCTGCAACGTGGGTGCCGAAGCTCCCGAAGACTACGGCGATTACTTCGCTTGGGGTGAGACTCAGCCGAAGGATATCTACAACTGGAGCACCTACCAATACTACGACGGTAGTAATGTGACCAAATACACAGGGAGCGATGGTTTGACCACCCTGTTGCCCGAGGACGACGCTGCCACTGCCAACTGGGGCAGCGATTGGCGTATGCCCACCAAGGAGGAATGGCAGGAGCTCTACAACAACACAACCGTTACTTGGACGACCCAGAACGGCGTGAACGGAAGGTTGTTCACCGCCTCGAACGGCAACAGTCTCTTCCTGCCCGCCGCTGGCTGCCGCGACGATAGCAATCTCAACGGCGCAGGCAGCGGCGGCTACTATTGGTCGAGTTCGCTCTACACGGGCGGCCCGAGCTACGCGTGGTACTTCACCTTCTATTCGGGCGATTACATCTTGTACTACTGCGGCCGCAACTTTGGACTATCTGTCCGAGCAGTGCGCGTTGGGTCGCAGAACTAACCTTTGTTCCGTTACGGGTACGGGCGAAAAAGTTGGCGGGCGGGGGCGCACGCGGTAGCGTGCACGGAAGCCCCCGTCCGGTAACTTTTTCGCAGCGCATGTTATGTAGAGACGACGATTCATCGCGTCTCTACGTTTTTTTTGTTTTGCGGCTGGTGTTCGGCTGCCGTGGTACGACAGCCCTACAGCCCAGCCGTTGTTGGGCTGTCGCATCGCGGCAGCCGCATAACGACGCACCCCTGCAGGGCAACGCAGCAGCCATGTCATCCCCACGCTGGCCTAGGCACTGGCTTGGGATCTATGGCTGTGTCATGTCGCTCGCAAATCGCAGTTTCATACGGTGGCAAGTGACGCTCACCCTATGTGAACGTTTCCTGCCGCCGTCATTGCGAGGAACGAAGCAATCCAGTCAACCAGCCTCATTTCTGGATTGCTTCGTCGTTCCTCCTCGCAATGACGCGAAGCGCGTGTGGGGCAAAGCCTTGTATGAACCTTTCGAGGTGTTCCGCAGCAGCTATGTCATCCCAGCGCAAGCCTCCCATGTCATTCTACGCTAGACCTTCTATGTCATTCCCGCGGGGATATGTGCGAGAGCATGGAATCTATAGAAGGTCGGTTCAAGCAGCAAAGATCATAAAGGACGGCCTCAGAAAGCATAGATCCCGTGCCTTTGTCCGCTTGGCCATCGCAGGGAAGACATGCTTTCTGAGGCCTGCATCATCGCGTGTGACTGCCACGGTACGACAGCCTGTGAGGAACGAATTTTGCAAAGGCAGTGGCGATGTTTGAGATTTTGTTTATTTTTGTGGGCAGAAAAACAAAACCATTTGATCATGACACAGAATGTAGGATTGAATCAAGCGCAGATGGATTTCCTTCGCCTTTTGGCACATTTCACCACCGAAGAAGAGGTGAAGGAACTTAATGATGTGGTGTGCAAATACTATGCTCAGAAAATCGACGAGGAGATGGACAGGCTTTGGGAAGAGGGCAAATGGACCGATGAGATGATAGAGGAGACTTTGCACGAACACCTTAGAACGCCTTACAATGCCTAATCGTCGAAAGATTGTCCTCGACACCAATTGCCTCATTGCCTCGCTATCGCGCCATAGTGAGTATTATTCTGTTTGGAAAGATTTTCAGGCAGGAAAATACACTTTGTGTGTCTCCACTTCCATTTTACAAGAATATGAGGAAATCATTGGCCATAAAACTTCTGTCGTAGTCGCCAAAAAGTGTTATAGCGTTGCTTTTAAAGAGCAAAAACGTGGAGTTTATTCAACCCTATTTCAATTTTCATCTCATAGAAGCCGACCATGATGACGACAAGTTTGTGGATTGTGCTTTTGCTGCCAATGCTGCATACATAGTTTCAGACGACAAGCATTTCAATATCCTTGAAAGCGTCAATTTCCCAAAGATTTTCGTCTTGAGGCTTCGTGAGTTTATGGAAATCCTTGAAAAAGAGTGATACATATACGACTTTTGTGTCATTAAGTCTCAACAACCTCCGTTCTTCCGAATTTGCAATTCGGAAGACGTGAATATGAGCATTTGCAATTCGGAATGATATAAGACAACCCTAATCAAATCCAAAAAAGGGAGCCTTCGGGTCACCTTGAGTTTGTTTTTGCGTGGTGGTACGGCCGGCAACGATGCAACTCTGCAGGGCAACGCAGCAGCCATGTCATCCTGCGCTGGCCTGGGATCTATGGCTGCATCATCGCGTGGTACGGCTGCCACGGTGTGACAGCCCTACAGTCTGTCGCGTTGCGGTAGACCTGTAGGGCTGTCGTATTTGACGCGCTTCACGTCGTCGAATCTAACGATTTACAGCAGCCGCTAGCATCAGCCACGTTGCAATGCATCGTTGTCTGGGTATCTTGTCACCCTCACCGAGGCTAGGCAAAGGGTATGGGTTGGTTTCAGCATAGGCTATCTGCACTCTATAATATGTGAACAAATTTTCCAATTAATTGGAAAATTTTGTTTGATGTTTCAGCCCAAAAAGTTACACCTAATTTGCAGTATGAATAGGATTTGTTTTTATTTTTGACCGTTTCATTTTCCTTGAATCAGGACGATAAGATATTAAATACATATTAAACACATTAAATTATGAAAATGAGAAACTTATACAAGGAAGACATTTTGCTTCTGGTCCTGCTGTTTGCGGTGGGATGGGCAAATGCACAGGCAACCAACAATCCCAGAAGTGGTGTGGGTGCCTTGAACGGCGTGTTCTCCGTAAGCGACAGCACACAGGTGCGTTTCTCGCAGGGTAACCTGCAGTACATTGGCAGTGCGGTCACTCCTTATTGGAAGTTCGCCGACCATCAATGGGAGTGTCTTGGCGACAACGGCCAAGGTAGTGAATCCCAAACCGTCGACCGCGACCTGTTTTGCTGGGGAACGAGCGGCTGTGACCACGGTGCGAATTGCTACCAGCCTTGGAGTACTAGCACTAACTATAGTGATTACTACGCCTATGGAATAGCATCCAACAATCTTTTTGATGGCAACGGCCAAGCTGACTGGGGCTACAACGCGATAAGCAACGGCGGCAATACGGAGAATAGTGGCTGGCGTACGCTGACCCGATGGGAATGGAACTATGTCTTCAACACCCGCAGTACCGCGAGCGGCATCCGCTTTGCCAAGGCCAATGTAGAAGGCGTGAACGGTGTCATCCTGTTACCCGACAACTGGATGGCCTCCATTTATGCGTTGAACAGCACCAACGATATGTATTGCAATTATGAGACCAACACCATCACTGCTGCCGACTGGACAAACACGCTTGAGGCCAACGGAGCGGCCTTCCTACCGGCTGCGGGTCTTCGCGAAGGGATTTCAGTAAACAATGTCGGTTCCTACGGATACTACTGGTCGAGTTTGTATGGCCACACATATTATGTGTACATTCTTTACTTTAACAACAACTACCTTGACTCATTCAACTATTACCCTCGCGGTCACGGTCGTTCCGTCCGTTTAGTCATGGATGCCGAGCCGGAACCCGAAACCCACACTCACATCGACCTCGGCCTGCCGAGCGGTACTTTGTGGGCCACTTGCAATGTGGGTGCCAATGCCCCCGAAGAATACGGCGACTACTTCGCCTGGGGCGAAACGCAAACCAAGGACAACTATAGCTGGAGCACCTACCAATATTGCAACGGCAGCGAAAACACTCTAACCAAATACTGCAACAATTCCAGCTACGGCTATAATGGCTTCACCGATGACTTGACTGTCTTACAGTCTGGTGATGATGCCGCTACGGCTAATTGGGGCGCAGACTGGCGTATGCCGACAAAGGAAGAGTTTGAAGAGTTATACAATAACACGACCATGACGTGGACACAGCAGAACGGCGTGAATGGTAGACTCTTCACTGCCTCCAATGGCAACAGTCTCTTCCTGCCTGCCGCAGGTCACCTCAGTAATGATGTGCTCAATGCATCTGGCTCTGAAGTCTATTACTGGTCGAATTCGCTTTACACAGATAGCCCATACAATTCTTGGGGCATCTATTCCCTTTCATTCTACTGCGACATGGCTGCAAGTAGTCGCGAACTTGGTCGGTCTGTCCGCCCCGTGCGCTCAGTACAGTCCTTTATAAGTGCAACAGCCAATCCCGCCGAAGGCGGTACCATCACAGGTGCAGGCAGTTACGAAGCAGGCGCTACTTGCAATCTGATTGCGACACCCGCCGAGGGCTACACCTTTGTTAATTGGACGGAGAACGGCGTTGCCGGAAACGGGAGGGAATTGAATGTGATGAGCACGTCGAATATCACCTTTCAGGAAAATGCTATTTATGGAGACCTTGTGAATCCCTATCAATTGACGTTTACATCGAATAGGGCTCAGATGCCTCTTGAATCGTCGACAGGTCATGGAAATGTAAGAGTTGTAGGGACACATTGGACATTCAATCCTTATATGCAGTACAATATGACATTGACCGGTGTCTTGTTGTTGGATGGAGAATCCATGCAGAATAATCCGAGGTCGGAGTATCTTGAAATAGGAGCCTTCTGTGGTGATGAATGCCGTGGCAGTTATTTGGCATCATTAAATCCGGCTCCTTTTGCTCAAGGGTATTTTTATGTGATGCAAATCTATAGTGAGGTGCAATCAGGCGAGGAAATCACTTTCAGAATCTGGGATCACCAAGTTGGAGAAGTGGTCTCCACAGAAAATCCCTACACCTTCACCGTGACGGGCGACAGGATGCTGGTGGCGAATTTTGAGGAAGATGATGACGATAATTTGGTCTTTAACGGTGGCTTCGAATTAGGGAACACTGGATTTAGCACCGATTACAATTATGGGAATACAGGTTCCTATAATTATTATTACATAGGGTATGATATTGCAGAGATGTGGTCGTGGGATAGTCCCGGCTTCCCTGTTGTTGACCATACTAGTGGTGAAGGCTTGTTTATGATGGTTGATGGCGCCTTGCAGGACAACTCTTTAGTGTGGTCGCAAACAGTTACGGTAACACCGAATACGGACTATGTGTTCTCGGCATGGTTCCTGACGAATAATGTAGGACAGATCAGATTTGAAATCAACGATGTTCAGGGTCCCGACATGACAACACCGGAAGGCCGTTGGGTGTGGGAGCAGCAAAGTATGACGTGGAACAGTGGCAGCAATACAGAAGCGACATTAAAGATAATCAATCGTTACGCAGAATCAGGAGGATATGATTACTGTATTGATGACATATCCTTTGAGCCAATCCAATCCATACCAACGGAAGGTCTCATAGCCTACTATCCATTCAACGGTAATGCCAACGATGAAAGCGGCAATGAGAACCATGGCACGCTGCAAGGCAATGTGCCACAGCTCACCACCGACCGCTTCGGCAACGAGAACAGCGCCTATCTGTTTGGAGGCTATAACAACTCTGGTTATATCCGAGTTGCAAACAGCAGCAGCCTACAATTAGACAACGCCCTGTCAATGTCGTTCTGGATGAACCTGAGTGGTTACGATGGCATGAATGGCTGGGGCAATTATGTTGACAATGGTGTCTTTGCCATGATTTGCAAGGAAGGCGATGGATATGGATTCAATGTCTTGGCGGAGAAGCACAATGATGATAGTCTGCATGTTTGGAGCTTCAATAGCAATGGCTCTTATAACATACACTCACGCCAAGATTATCAGCTTGGGGGATGGATACACTATGTAGTTACTGTGGAAAACGATGTGTCGAAACTATACATAAATGGAGTTTTGCAACAAGAAACCATCGGAAATCAGGCAGATTTCTCAAATGCCAACGGTAGTGATATGTACATTGGCATCATGTACGGATGGTGGTATCCCTTCAACGGCAAGATTGACGATGTCATTCTATACAACCGTGCCCTCACGCCCGAGGAGGTGCAAATGCTTTATGGAATCAACGTAATGGAAATCACCGCCACGGCCAATCCCGCCGAAGGCGGCACCATCGAAGGCGCAGGCACTTACTTCGCCAATGATACCTGCACTTTGACCGCAACGCCCAACCTAAGCTACACCTTTATTAATTGGACGGAGAACGGCGAAGTGGTCTCAACCGAGAACCCCTACACCTTCACAGTGACAGGCGACAGGAACTTGGTGGCGAACTTTATGCATGTGTTGCCATCCCTCAGCGATGACTTCAATGACGGCGTGATTGACCCTGAACTGTGGATTGCCACTGGTAACAATGTCTATGAAGAGGAAGGCCTGTTGAAGATGGATCAAAACATCACCGACCAGAACGTTAGTCTACTCTCGGTGCCTATGAGCGTAGGATCTGATAACAAGATTGTTGTGGAACGCAAGTTCTTCCTCCATAAGAGTAATCAATATTACTATGGCGGCTTTTCCTTTGAGTTCAATGGTGACACGGGTGTTCATGGTGCTCAGATGCGTGTTAATTCTTTTGATAACACGATTCCGAACAATTCGGGAGTTGACCACATTAGTATTGTATATTGCCATACCGATTGGGAAGGCAAATATGGTATTTATGTGCAGGCAGGTGTTGGCAGTGAGATTCAAGGGACTCGCATCTGCGATGCCGTCTTTGAAACATGGCTGACGGAGAAAGTCGTGGTTGACCTGACGGCGGGAACCCTGTCATATTATCTTGACGATGCTTTCATTGCTACGGTTGACATTCCCGAGCTATCGGCATTACAAGTCAACTATTTCACTACGATATACTGGCCTTGGGGCTATTGGACTGGCCACCAGCACTATATGGACTACGTGAACATCAATCCATTATCGGAAGGCCTCATAGCCTATTATCCTTTCGACGGCGATGCCAACGACTACAGCGGCAACGAATACCATGCCACGCCTTACAACAATTATCAATATGAAGATGGCTTAGTGGGAGAATCCATCGCTGTTGAAGGCCAAGGATATATGGAGAGCTCAGGTGGACACGTGATGTTGCCTCAATATGACTTCGATGCTTCTTCTGGTATTACCCTTTCATTGTGGGTGAATGCCTTAGGCCTGACAAGCTCTGACGGTGAAGCCTATATTAATTTAGGTGATCATAGCAATGCCGACGGATTGTATATTCTTCAAAATACTAATACAGTTTACTTCCAATACCATAATTCAAATGTTGCCGTTCCCTATTTGGAGGACTATACAGGAAATTGGGTGATGTACACGATGACTTGTGGCTCTGACGGGAAACTGAAAGCCTATATCAATGGAGCATTTGTCGGTGAGGAAGATGTGGAATATAATGGACAAATCAACACTTCATTGGCTGCTTTAGGGCGTCATTGGTGGTATAATAACGGTGCAACTTCCACCCGATTCATCGGCTCTTTCGACGAGGTGAGAATCTACAACCGTGCCATTTCGCCCGAAGAAGTGCAAATGCTTTATGGATACAATGTGATTGAAATCACCGCCACGGCCAACCCAGAGGAAGGTGGCACGGTAAGCGGTGCAGGCCTATTTAACCACGGCGACACTTGCACACTCATCGCAACGTCCAATGCAAGCTACACTTTTATTAATTGGACGGAGAATGGTGAGGTGGTTTCCACCGAAGCCACTTACAGCTTTACGGTAACGAGCCATAGGGAACTGGTGGCGAACTTCGAAGGAAGCACTCTCAATCCCGAAGAAGACCTTGTTGCATACTATCCCTTCGACGGAGATGTCAACGACTATAGCGGCAACGGCAACCACGGCACCATTATCGGCAATGTGGTGCCCGCCACCGACCGTCACGGCAATGTCAACGGGGCTTATCGTTTCCCGGGCGAGGCCTTTAACTACATCTCCGTCCCCGATGCGGAATGCCTGCACCTGAGCAGCTTCACGCTCAGCGCGTGGGTCTATACCGATGCCGACAACTATGGCAGCGGATACCTGATTAATAAGGGAAGGGATATTAATAACGGATCGTATCATTTGACGGTTAGCAGTGTTAGTGCTTTTAATGATTATTATGGTGAAAATGGGGCTGGTGTTTCGGAAAATCCTCAGACTCATGAATGGCACATGATTACAGGAACGGTAGAGGGCGATCAGGCACGCTTTTACATTGACGGTGTGTTGATGGACGAAAGAACGCTGTCGAATCCCTTTAGTTACAGTAACTCCGAGCCGTTGACCCTTGGATGTCATTACTATTCAGGTGTGCCATCTAATTGGGCTTACACCTTATTGGGTGTCATGGATGAGGTGAGAATCTACAGCCGTGTCTTTACGCCTCAGGAGGTGATGCAGTTGTACAACTATAGTGAAGGCAGTCTCTCTGGTTTGTTCTCGGTTTCAGAAACCACCCAAGTGAATTTCTCAAAGGGCAACTTGCAATATCAGGCTTCGACGAACACCTGGCGCTTTGCAGAGAACCAATGGGATTGTGTTGGAGCAGACAATGTCAACATTTCCGAAACCTATGATGGTTGGATTGATCTCTTCGGCTGGGGCACGAGCGGTTACGACCACGGTGCCAACGCCTACCAGCCCTGGTCGACAAGCCAAAACAATTCTGATTACTGGGCCTACGGTGATTCCGGTGCGAGCCTCTCCGACTATACTGGTCAAGCTGACTGGGGCTATAACGCCATCAGCAACGGTGGCAATCAGGAAGGTTTGTGGCATACGCTCAGCCATAGTGAATGGGATTACCTAATCAACAATCGTCCGGCATCCACATTGAACGGCGTTGAAAATGCCCGACATGCCAAGGCGGTGGTGAATGGAATAGCGGGACTGATTCTTTTCCCAGACCATTATTCGCATCCCGATAGCATCGCTGTTCCAGTCAACATCAACGAATATGCCTCACAATTCACGGACAATGAATACACCATCGGACAATGGTATGAGATGGAGGATGCGGGTGCCGTGTTCCTGCCGACTGCTGGCATCCGCAGTGGTGGGGTGCCTTCAATTGGCTCGTTAGGCATATATTGGTCCACCACGCCGAGTGGTAGCTCCTTCTCACATCGTTTCGACTTCACCACCGACTATGTCGTGGCTTGGGGCATTGACAGCAAATGGTACGGTTATTCCGTCCGTCTGGTGAAGAATGTGCTGACCACCACTTGCTCCATTGAGGCTGTGCCGAATCCTGCCGAAGGCGGCACGGTAACAGGCGCGGGCACTTATTTCGTCGGTGAAACCTGCACTTTGACCGCAATACCTAACGAAAGCTACACCTTTATTAATTGGACGGAGAACGGTGAGGTGGTTTCCACCGAAGCCACTTACAGCTTCACGGTGACGGGCCATAGGGAGTTGGTGGCGAACTTCATACCAGTGTTGGCTTCTCTCAGCGATGACTTCAACGATGGCGTGATTGACCCGGAACTTTGGACTTATGGCGGCTCAAGTGTATATGAAGCGGACGGATTGATGAAGATTGAGCAGAATGTCACAGATGATTGGGTTAGCTTGATTACACGACCTATGTCGCTCACGCCTTCGGGTCAGATTTTGATGGAAAGGAGCTTCATCGTACATCGCGCCAGCAACTATTTCAGCGGAGGATTCTCCATTTATTTCAACACCATTTTCGACAATACAAGCAACACAGACGTGGAACCCTGGATTCGAGTGCAGTATTTCTACGACAACTATGGCCAAAATTGGGGCACTTGGGTTAATGCATCAATTGACGGACAAACCACAAGCACTTTGTTGTGTGATGCCGTTTTTGACACGTGGCTCAACGAAAAGGTGATTGTGGATACGGAAACGGGTACATTATTGTATTGCCTGGACAACGAGTTGGTTGCCACGGCGACAATTGCCGGGCTTTCCTCGCTGGATGTGTCGTATTACACAATCAGGTTCTGGCCTTATAGTTGGTGGACAGGTCACTACCATTATATGGATTATATCAATATCAACACGAATCTGGATGCCGCATATACCATCACGGCTTCTGCCAATCCTGTTGAAGGCGGCACGGTGAGCGAAGGTGGCACTTTCCAACTGGGTCAAACTTGTTCGCTGACCGCCACAGCCAACGAAGGCTACACCTTTGTTAATTGGACGGAGAACGGCGAGGTGGTGTCAACCGAGGCCACTTATTCATTCCTTGTTGTGAATGATAGGGATCTGGTGGCGAATTTCATGTTGCCACTCAACATCACCGCTTCGGTTTTGCCTGAGGAAGGTGGCACCGTCATCGGTGCAGGTGAATATGATTACGGCACTGAATGCACACTTGTCGCTACACCCAACGAGGATTATTCCTTCGTTAAATGGACCAAGGGTGAAACTGTGGTTTCTACTCAATCCAGCTATAGCTTTGTCGTTACCGAAGATGCAGATTTTGTGGCGCACTTTACTCTGAAAATGGTTGGCACTGTTATGGCCGAGTATGATCCCAATCCCGATGACAACCAGAGTCCGTATGTGAGGGTGAGCTGGAGTATGGATTCCAATTTGCAAGAGGACTTCGAGAGTGGTGACTTCAATATGCATCCTTGGGAGTTCACCGACAGTTACCCATGGGTCATCACCGACAACAATC